>Ga0265293_10005738_pt1 | contig 20477 bp, 18 predicted proteins | sample Munlanlewell138R_FD_192505 | JGI IMG/M metagenome (GOLD analysis project Ga0265293, IMG submission 192505) | Leachate microbial communities from a municipal landfill in Southern Ontario, Canada - Leachate well 138R | ecosystem: Engineered > Solid waste > Landfill > Unclassified | place: Canada... | reverse complement strand
GCGCCTTCTTTGGGGAACCGTTATTTTTTTTGCGCCGGAAAGATACTGCCCCGTTATCGAAACGGAGCTTTCTTCAATCTGCCGGGGCGTTCCCGCCGCCACTACGCGCCCCCCGTGCAAACCGGCGCCCGGCCCCATATCTATAAGCCAGTCGGCGCTGCGCATAGTCTCCTCGTCGTGCTCTACCACTATAAGCGTGTTGCCTAAAGACTTAAGCTCCAAAAGCGTGTCGAGAAGCTTGCCGTTGTCTTTTTGATGAAGACCTATGCTCGGCTCGTCAAGTATATACAAAACGCCTGTCAGTCCGGAGCCTATCTGCGTGGCGAGTCGTATGCGCTGGGCTTCCCCGCCAGAGAGCGTACCGGCGGAGCGCGAAAGAGTTAAATAGGAAAGCCCCACGTTTTTAAGAAAATTAAGCCGTACCGCAAGCTCTTTTAATACTCTGTCGGCAATAATCTTCTGTTTTTCGCTCAGCTTTAATTTTTTAAAGAACAAAACGGCGTCGTCTATTGTCATGTCGGAGACTTCGGCAATATTTTTGCCGCCTATGCGCACAGACAAAGGCTCGGGCTTGTATCTTGTGCCGCCGCACACCGGACAGACAAGCGCGGACATATATCTTTCGTATTCGGCCTTCATTCCGTCGGATTCGGTCTGCATATACCGCCGCTCTATGCTGGGTATGATGCCCTCGAAGCTGTTTAGATAAGTGCCCTGCCCGTATTCCGAAGAATAGTCTATCTCGAAACGCTCTCCATTTGAACCGCGAAGAATAATGTTTTGAACTTCTTTCGTTAGGTTTTCAAAAGGCGTGTCCATATCAAACCCAAAATGCCTTGCCATGCCCTTAAAATACTGCGTTCCCCAGCTGTCGGGCGAGCCCGAATTCCAACCCATAACCCGCACCGCGCCCTGCGCCAAAGATTTTGATTTGTCGGGTATAACGGCGTCCTCGTCAACCTTCAAAATAGTCCCGAGCCCGTGGCAGTGCGGGCAGGCGCCGTATGGCGCGTTAAACGAGAACATTCGCGGGGATATCTCGTCAATGCTTATGCCGCAGTCTATGCACGCGTAATTTTGCGAGTACCGCTGTTCCGAATTGTCGCTCAAATCAAGTATCTTAAGCACGCCCTCGCCGCGCGATAACGCGGTTTCCACAGAATCGTGCAGCCGCGCCCGAGAGTCTTCCGTAAGCACTATCCTGTCTATAACAACATCTATTGTATGCTTTTTGTTTTTATCGAGCACTATCTCCTCGTCAAGAGTGTACGTTATGCCGTCCGCCATAACGCGCGAATAGCCTGATCTTGAAAGCTCCTCGAGCACCTTGGTGTGCTGTCCCTTCCTCCCGCTTATAACGGGCGCCGATATCATAAGCCTTGTGCCGGTAGCCCTTTTTAATATGTCGTCAACAATCTGGTCTGCGGTCTGGCGCTCTATTTTTTTGCCGCATTGTGTGCAGTAAACCTCTCCCGCGCGCGCGAAAAGCAGCCGGAGGTAATCGTGTATCTCGGTTACCGTGCCAACGGTTGAGCGCGGATTTTTATTTGTCGTCTTCTGGTCTATTGATATCGCCGGAGAAAGCCCTTCAATAGAGTCTACGTCCGGCTTGTCCATCTGTCCTAAAAACTGGCGGGCATACGCCGAGAGGGATTCCACATACCTTCTTTGGCCTTCCGCGTAAATGGTATCAAAAGCAAGCGACGATTTGCCGCTTCCCGAAAGGCCTGTTATTACAACAAGCTTGCCGCGCGGTATGGTAACATCTATATCTTTAAGGTTATGCTCCCTTGCCCCTTTAACCGTTATATATTCCGTCGTCATTGCGTGTCGCTCTTCCCTTTTCTTATAATTTCCTTTAAACGGAACAGCTCGTCCCTAAGCGCCGCGGCAGCCTCAAATTCCAATTCCATCGCCGCCTGCCTCATCTGCTTTTCTATAATCGCCGCTTTCTTCACGGCGTCGCCGCGGGATATAGCCTGCGTATCTTTTACGGGCTTTGAAATGTTAAGCATTCCCATCGCTTCTTTAATAACCGTTTTTGGAATAATGCCGTGCCGCTTATTGTACTCCATCTGCATATCGCGGCGGCGCTCCGTCTCGCCTATTGCCCTTTTCATAGAACCCGTAACGGTGTCCGCGTAAAGCAGCACGCGGCCTTCCACATTGCGCGCCGCCCGCCCTATAGTTTGTATAAGCGACGTATCGTTGCGCAAAAAACCCTCTTTGTCCGCGTCGAGCACCGCAACCAACGCCACCTCCGGCAAGTCCAGCCCCTCGCGCAGCAGGTTTATACCAACCAAAACGTCAAATTCGCCCATGCGCAGCCCGCGTATTATCTCCATACGCTCAAGAGTGTCTATATCGGAATGCATATATTTGACGCGGACTCCAAGCTCCTTATAATAATCGGTAAGCCTTTCGGCCATCTTTTTTGTCAATGTTGTAACGAGCGCGCGGAACCCTTTTTTAGCGACTTTTCTTATCTCTCCAAGCAAATGTTCTACCTGCCCTTTAGCGGGCAGCACGTCTACAATAGGGTCTACAAGCCCCGTCGGGCGGACAATCTGCTCTACAACGCCTCCCGCCAATTCCCTCTCATACGCCGCGGGCGTCGCGCTTACAAAAACGGTCTGCCGCTGCCTGGCGGCAAATTCCTCAAATTTAAGCGGCCTGTTGTCGTACGCGGACGGCAGCCTGAAACCGTATTGCACAAGCATATCTTTTCTTGAGAAGTCGCCCTTGTACATAGCCCTTATCTGCGGCATCATAACATGAGATTCATCGACAAACAAAAGATAATCGTCCGGAAAATAATCAAGCAGCGTAAAGGGCGATTCTCCCGGCTTTCTTCCGTCGAAATAGCGCGCGTAATTTTCTATTCCGCTGCAGTACCCGACCTCGCGGAGCATCTCCATGTCGTAAACGGTACGCTGTTTTAATCTTTCCGCTTCAAGAAGCTTGCCTTGCGCTTTTAAAACTTCAATCTGCGCGGTCATATCATCGCGTATAGTATCAAGAGCGCCCAGCATGGATTCGCGTTCCACCGCGTAATGAGTGGCCGGAAAAATAGCCAAGTGCGAACGTGTTCCGGCAGCCCTGCCTGTTATGGCGTCTATCTCCAGTATGCGCTCCACCGTATCCCCGAAAAACTCTATCCTTACCGCTTTTTCGGCTGTGCTTGCCGGAAACACCTCTACGGTATCCCCGCGCACGCGAAAACGCCCCCTTGAAAAATCAATGTCGCCGCGCGCGTAGTTTATATCCACGAGCCGCGCGAGAAAATCATCGCGTTTGACCGTCATTCCCGGGCGCAGCGATACGCTTAAATTGCGGTATTCTCGCGGGTCTCCTATGGAATATATACATGACACCGACGCCACTATTATAACATCCCTGCGCTCCTGCAGCGCCCACGTCGCGCTGTGGCGCAGCCTGTCTATCTCGTCGTTTATGCTTGCGTCCTTTTCTATGTATAAATCCTTGCCCGGCACATAAGCCTCGGGCTGATAGTAATCATAATAGCTCACAAAAAACTCCACGGCGTTTTCGGGGAAAAATTCTTTAAATTCGCTACAAAGCTGCGCCGCCAAAGTTTTGTTGTGCGCCAAAATAAGCGCCGGACGATTAAGCCTTTCTATAACGTTGGCCACCGTGAACGTCTTGCCGCTGCCCGTTACTCCAAGCAGCACCTGGGCTTTTTTACCCGTGTTAATGCCCGCCACAAGCGCTTCTATCGCCTCGGGCTGGCTGCCGGCGGGTTTGTACTTAGATTGCAGTTTAAAATCCATACAAGACACCTCTGTATGTCCGCGGAGTTAATCATTTTAAACGGCGCGTTTTACCGTAAATAACCATCAAAAAACCGCACACGACACAAATGCCGCCTTTGCGGTCTGTCAGTAATTATAGCATAAATATATTATATAAGGCAAACACAATTTCTGGCGAACACACTGTCGCTTCTATCGCGGACTAAGCTTGTCTAGCGCCGCGTCAAAAGGGGCTCTATAATGCCCGCGAGATAAAACGAGCCCGCCGCCGCGAGCAACGCGCCGCCGCCGGCGGCCGACTCTTTCGCGGCACAGAACGCGTCAAGCGGGTCTTGCACCGCTTCGCATACGGTATGCTTCGAGAACAGCCCCCGCAATATTTCCGTATCCGCGCCGCGTTTAGCGTCCGCCCGCGTCACGTATACCTTTGAAAAACGCCAAGCAAGTTTACCGGCCATCGCCGCATAATCCTTATCGGCCATGCACGCGAAAAGCAATATCTTGTCGCGCCCGTCAAAATGCGCGTCCAGCACTTTTATAAGCGCGTCAACCGCCGCCGGATTATGCGCCCCGTCGATAAGTATATCGGGGTCGCCCGCGAAAAGCTGCGCCCTGCAGCGAAGCCGCGCTTCTTCAAGCCCTTTTTTTACAGCGCCGCCGCCCATGCCAAGGGTCCGCGCCGCGCACGCGGCAAGCGCCGCGTTGCCCGCCTGATGCTCTCCCATGGCTTTTATTTTATACCTGTCTTTGCCAATCTCAAATATCTGCCCGTGAACCGAAGCCGACAAAACGCGCGCGGGCGGCGTTACCGTAAGCGGCGCTCCCGCGTTTTCACAGCGCTTCTTGATAATATTCATAACTTCCATATGCTGCTCCGCGCATATCACCGGCACGCCCGGTTTTATTATACCGCTCTTCTCACGCGCTATATCCCGCAGCGTCTTTCCCAGCACATTCGTATGGTCAAAGTCAACAGGCGTTAATACGCTTATGCACGGCTCCACATAGTTTGTCGGGTCAAGCCTTCCGCCGAGGCCTGTTTCCAGCACGGCATACTCCGCTCCGCCGCGCTCGAACCAAAGCAGCGCCGCGGCGGTTTGAGCCGCGAACAAAGTATCGTTTACGGTAAGCTTTTTTTCTTTTGCTTCGGCAATCAGTTCGTTAAAGACGTGCTCCTCTATGCTTTGCCCGTCAATTCTCAGCCGCTCCGCCGGAGAAACTATATGCGGCGATGTAAAACACCCGCATCTTATCCCCGCCGCCGTTATAATGCCGCTTATATACTCGGCCGTCGAACCCTTGCCGTTCGTGCCCGCAATGTGAACATACTTCATCGGTCAAGCTCCGCCCGCCTTTGCCGCACCGCGTCCAGCATACCACGGTATGTTTCCAATTTCTCGCGCTCCGCCCGCACCACGCTTTCCGGCGCTTTGTCTATAAACCCTTTGTTTTCAAGCTTCCCGCCGGCGCGCGCTATTTCATCGTTAAGACGCCGTTCCTCGGCACTGAGCCGCTTTTGCTCTTTTTCTATGTCTATAAGCTCTTCCAAAGCCATAAACGCTTCGGCTCCCGCCCCTATAACCGAGACCGCATTTTCGGGCGCCTCCGATTTGTCCGATATAAATTCTATTCCGGAAGCAAGCGCAAGACGTTCTATATATTTGCCGCATATCTTATAATCCTCGCGGAAACCGCCAGACGCCAGTATTTTTATAACGGGGCGTTTATTATGCGGCACGTCCATATTGGCGCGTATGTTTCGAATGCCGCGAATAAGCTCCATAACATTCTGCAGCGCCTTTTCCTCGTCCGGATATCTCTCTCCCGCCAAAGGCCAGCCTGATACCATTATACTGCCCCGCGTTTCGGGAAGGTTCTGGTATATCTCTTCTGTTATAAAGGGCATAAAGGGATGCAGCAGCTTGAGAATTGTTTTTAATGCCGCAACCAAAACGGACACCGCGGTTTGTTTGTCTTTCTCGTCGCCGCCTAAAAGACGCGGTTTTGCCATCTCAATGTACCAGTCGCAGTATTCGCTCCATATAAAGTCGTGCAGCTTTTGCGCCGCCATGCCCAATTCGAAACGCTCTATAAGAGACGTTATATCGCCTGTTATACCCGAAAGGCGGGATATGATCCATTTATCCGCCGTATCAAGGCGTTCGCTTTCAACGGTATAAACGTGCTCCCCGCTGTTGAGCAGCACAAAACGCGCCGCGTTCCAAAGCTTATTCGCGAAGTTGCGCGCGCTTAACACTTTCTCGTCCGAAAAACGCATATCCCCGCCCGTCCGCACTCCCGCCGCAAGGGAAAACCGCAGCGCGTCCGCGCCGTACCGCTCTATAAGCTCGAGCGGGTCTATACCGTTGCCGAGCGATTTGCTCATCTTGCGCCCCTGCGAGTCTCGCACGAGACCGTGTATACTGACATACTCAAAAGGCTTCTCCCCCATGCATTCATAGCCGGACATTATCATACGCGCCACCCAAAAGAACAATATATCATAGCCCGTAACAAGCACGTTTGTCGGGTAGAAATATTCCAAATCGTCAGTTTTATCCGGCCATCCAAGAGTGGAAAACGGCCACAAGCCGCTTGAGAACCATGTGTCAAGAACATCCTCATCCTGCTTGTAGACCCCAAAGCCGCACCCGCAGCTTTCCGGCGGACGCGCGCCTACCGCCATTTCCCCGCAGTTTTGACAGTACCACGCCGGTATGCGGTGCCCCCACCACAGCTGGCGCGAAATGCACCAGTCGCGTATGTTCTCAAGCCAGTTGAAATAGACGTTTTCGCTGCGCTTCGGAACAAATTTTATTTCGCCGTCCCGCACGGCTTTTATTGCGGGCTGCGCGAGGCTTTTCATAGAAACGAACCATTGCTTGGATATAACGGGCTCTACAACCGCGTCGCAGCGATAGCAGTGGCCTACGTTGTGCTTATACTCCCGCGTTTTATCAAGCAGCGACAAGCTTTCCATTTCCGCCGCTATTTGTTTTCTTGCCTCGTCCTTGTAAACGCCCTCGTATTTCCCGCCGTATTTATTTACATAGCCTTTATCGTCAAGAACGCGTATCGCGGGCAGCCCGTGTCTTTCCGCTACCTCGAAATCGTTAGGGTCGTGAGCCGGCGTTATCTTAACGGCGCCCGTGCCGAACAGCATGTCAACGTACTCGTCCGCGACGACCGGTATCGGCCTGTTCATTATGGGCAGTATTACGTTTTTGCCTACAAGCTCTTTGTACCGCGCGTCTTTGGGGTTTACCGCTACGGCGGTATCCCCCAGCATCGTTTCGGGGCGCGTGGTAGCAACAACTATGCCGTCTCCCCCGTCCTGCGCGGGATAACGGAAATACCAAAGATACGAATCGTGCTCGGTATACTCAACTTCGGCGTCGGAGAGCGCGGTCTCGCATACCGGACACCAGTTTATTATCCTGTCCCCTTTATATATAAGACCCTTTCTGTAAAGGCGCACGAAAAACTCCGTTACCGCGCGGGAGCAGCCTTCGTCCATGGTAAAGCGCTCGCGCGACCAGTCGCACGATGAGCCCAGTTTTTTAAGCTGCTCAACTATGCGTCCGCCGTATTGACGCTTCCATTCCCACGCGCGCTCCAAAAATTTCTCGCGCCCCAATTCCTCTTTCGACGTGCCTTCGTTTCTCAGCTTGTCGACTATTTTTGCCTCGGTAGCTATGCTCGCGTGATCTGTCCCCGGCAGCCACAGCGCCGAAAAGCCCTGCATACGTTTTGCGCGTATTATCGCGTCCTGCATCATGTTGTCAAGAGCGTGCCCCATATGAAGCTGCCCCGTTATGTTGGGCGGCGGTATGACAATCGTAAAGGGTTTTTTGTTTTTGTCTATTTCCGCGCGGAAATAGCCTTTTTCCTGCCAGTAGTCATATAATCTTTGCTCAACCTCTTTCGGATCGTAAACCTTGCTTAATTCTTTTGCGCACATTCTTTTTTCCTCCTGCTCGTATCCGTAAAACAAAAAACCGCCCCTGAATAAAGGACGGAAATCCGCGGTACCACCTTGTTTCGGGTAAACTGCTACCCGCACTTGAGCGCCGCTTAACGCGCGGCACACGCCGACGGCTACTAAAGTTCGCCGCCGGTGCTCAAAAGCGACTTCGGGCACGCTTTCCGCAAGGCTCTTTCAGAATGGAAAGCCTCTCTCTTCGCGGCGTCTTTTGCCTTACTGCTCTTTATCAACGCATTTGCCAAATTATAATACAGAGCCTTCGCGCTGTCAATTATTGATTAGTATATTTATTTGGGCAGCATATCAAGCAGACGCAAAGTTAACCTGTCCGTTACCCTATAGCGCACGCGGTTGCCTATGCGTTCCCCCGCAACAATCCCCGCCGCCCTAAGCTTAGAGAGATGAAGCGATATGACAGGCTGCGGTATGCAAAGCGCTTCGCATATTTGCTTTACATTACAGCTTTTTTTATACAGACCGTTTACAATACACAGGCGAACGGGATGCCCGAGCACTTTTAATTTGGCGGCCAGCGCCTCGAATTTTGATAAATCCATTTACTCCGTCCCGCTGAATATCTCGTACAGGCAAAACCCGCCCGAGAGATTTTTTACCTTAAAGCCCCGCTGCCTTAAAAGCCTTTCGGCCAAATATGAACGGTGCCCGCTTTGTGAAAATACTATATACTGTTTATCCTTATCAAGCTCCTCCGTCCGGTCTCTTAACCGGTCAAGCGGTATGCTTACAGAGCCCTCTATGGTTCCGGCCTCGCGCTGCTTTACCGGACGCACGTCAATAAGCACCGTGCCCTTCTTTTTCTTTAAATCATGCCAGTGTATAACCTCGCTTAAACCCGAAAGCACATTTCCGGCGATATATCCCGCCATGTTTACAACGTCCCGCGGCGCGCTGAACGGAGGCGCGTACGCTAACTCAAGCTCCGCCAGATTACCGACCGTAAGTCCGGCGTACATTGCCGTGGCGAACACGTCAATTCTTTTGTCAACACCTGTTTTTCCGGCAACCTGCACCCCGTAAATGCGTCCCGTGCGTTTATCGAAACAAAGCTTAACGCTCAGCACCTCCGCTTCGGGATAGTAATTTTCGTGAGACAGAGCGCGCAGATACACTTTTTCATATTTTAGACCGCGCCATACAAGCTGCTGCTCGGTAAGCCCCGCAGCCCCAAAACAGGTGTCAAACAACTTAACTATGGTTACGCCCAGCGTATGCTTATAGCGCGAACCGATGCCGCATATACTGTCGGCCGCAATCCGCGCCTGCCTTGTCGCCGGAGACGCGCGGGATATCAGTATCTTGCCGCCGTGCGTTGATTCAACCTCCACCGTGTCGCCCACCGCGTATATGTCTTTATCGGTGGTTTGCTGGTGCTCGTCCACAAGTATGCCGCCCGTAAAACCTATTCCGAGACCCGCCTCGGCAGCCAGCCGCGTTTCCGGCTTTAACCCCGCGCATATTACAACCATGTCCGCTATAATAGAACGCCCGTCCGACAGCTCAAGCCGCAGCCCCTCGTCGATAGGCTGATAATCGGCGACAACCGTGTCAGTTATAAGCGCGACTCCGTTGTTTTCGAGCGTTATTTTGGCAAACCGCGCCATCTCGGCGTCAAAGGTGGGCAGAACGTGCCTCTTTTTCTCTATAACGCACGTTTTTATGCCACGTCTTGATATGTTTTCCGCGACGGCCAAACCAACGTCCCCGCCGCCTATAACTGCGGCACGGCGCACATCCGCTTCTTTTATATACCGGGATATACGCTCCATATCCTCTATATTTTTTAGCATGAACACGTCCGGTCTTCCGGCGGCTTTTATATCGGGGCAGTGCGGCACGGCGCCGGTGGCGAGTATGAGTTTGTCGTACTTTTGGTCAAAGTGTGTCCCCGATGTTATATCGTAAACCTTTATGCTTTTATTGTACCTGTCTATACCGACGGCTTCGCACCGCGTTTTTACGGTAATGTTCAGATTGTTTAAAAAGTTTTCCGGCGTGCCCCGCGTCAGCGAATCCGGCGAGCTTACCACTCCGCCTATATAATAAGGCAGGCCGCCGCTTGCGAACGACATTCCCGAACCTTTATCGAAAACAGTAATCTGCGCGAATTCGTCGAGCCTGCGCAATCGCGCCGCCGCGCTAGTCCCCGCGACATTGCCCCCGACAATAATATATTTCTTAGGCATATTTTTCTCCATATATCTTATTTTTTTTAATACATATTAATATATTCATATTTCGATATATATTAAATTTTACCTTTATAATTTTTTGCAGATATTTGTTCAACTTTATAAAAGAATCTGTTATAATAGCAAACGGAGGATTCTATGGTGTTCGGCATATCAACGGCATGTTTTTTCCCAAAAGTCCTAAATGAGGATGCAATTGTTATACTTGGCAAGCTTGGGGTTCGCAACACAGAGGTTTTTTTCAGTTGTATGTACGAATACGAACCGAATTATATAAAAAAACTCGGAACGACGGCAAAAGACCTTGGAATTAATATTTGTTCGATTCACGCTTATTCTATGCAGTTTGAGCCGCAGCTGTTTTCAAGGCACGCGCGTTCCAGAAAAGAAGCGTTCGACATATACCGGCGGGTGCTGAGCGCCGGCCGCAAGCTGGGCGCGGACGTTTATGTATTTCACGGGCCTGTGCATCTTAAAAAATCACAGCCTCTTATACTCAATTTTGAGCAAATCGCCGACACGGTGAATGTGCTCTCGGATATGGCCAAAGACTATGGCATAAAACTGGCTTGGGAGAATGTACATTACTGCTGGTATAACAATCCCGGCTTTCCGGAAAGCTTGGCGCCTTTTATTGAAACTGACAATCTATATTTTACACTCGACATAAAACAGGCGGCGCAGGCCGGATACGACCCTTTATGTTACATCAAACCTATGGCAAAACGGCTGGCGAATGTACACATATGCGACTATGCGCAGGACGATGTTTACGGTATCACTCCCAAGATGCCTTTTAACGGAACTATGGATTTTGTGGGGCTGAAAAAAGCGCTTTTGGCGGCGCGGTACGACGGGGCGATGATTCTTGAGGTTTACTCTGAAAACTTTGCGGACACCGGTGAGCTTATGCGTAATTTTGAATCAATAAAGGCTTTCTTCAAGGCATAATTTACCCCCGTTTTGGTACATGCTGCCATGTCGGCAATGCTTGTTTCGATATAAAGCAAACGGTGTATTTTTAGCTTAGAATAATATAAAGGTTGTGCCAATGAAAACTAATCCATTCTCAAAAACTTTTTCAATTACTGTTATCAGCTCTGATCAGCCAAGAAAGAAACCGTATTCTCTGGTAATAAGAAAGTATCTGTTTTTTATGCTTTGCTTTGTTTTTACATGCGCGTCAACCGTGGGCGTATACGCCGGAATATCCGCTTATCTTTCTTTGGGCAAGCTGTCGAAAACGGTGGACGGATTAACAAATATACTTATTGCCAAGCTCTCTTGCGCCTCCGCGGCGGCTTATCAAGAAAGCGCCGTTATTATGTCCGATGAATTTGATTTCGAGAGCCTCGCCATAGTAACCGGAGACGAGGTGCAGTATTCCGATTCCGATTCCGCTCTTATGTCCGACCCGTGGCTTGAGATAGAATCCACCGCCAATTCTTTTACAATAGAAATGGAAAGCGGAAGCAAAAACGGACGCGTGGAGCTGTTAAGCTGGGCTGATATCAGCAGGGATATTCTTGCGCGCGGCACGCAAATAGTCGTTATCGACGTGGATACCGGACTTTCGTTTAACGCCAAGCGGCACAGCGGCACTTTCCATTCCGACACCGACCCGCTCACGGCAAAGGATACCGAAATATTCAAGCAAATATACGGCGGGAGATGGTCGTGGGACAGGCACGCTGTTTGGGTGAAGATAGGAGACCGGTACTTTGCGGCGTCTATGAACGGTATGCCGCACGCAAACAGCCATATTTCCGGCAACGGGTTTAAAGGGCATTTTTGCATACATTTTATGAACAGCCGCGTGCATGAAACGTCTAAAAAATGCCCTGTGCATCAAGCTATGGTTGTGAAAGCGTTCTCGAGCGCCGACCGGCTTGAAGAGTTTTTAAAAAATAATCAATACTAGAGGAGAACAATTATGGCGAAAAAACAGGATATTCAACAGCAGCAGCGCATTGTAAAAAATCTTCCGGACGCGAGCATTCCCTATAACACAAGCTTTATAGGCGATATAGGCACACTTGGCGGCATACGCATAGACGGAAACCTCAAAGGAAAGGTGAGCGCCGGCGGTAACGTGACGGTCGGGGCGGACGGCAGCATCGAAGGCTGCGTTACAGCGTGCGACGTAAACATCGCGGGAGAAATTTTAGGCAACTTAAAGGCGACAGGCACCGTGCAGATGCTCAGCGGCGCAAAGCTTGTAGGAGACCTTACGGCTTCAAGTTTCGCTATAGAGCAGGGAGCCTATTTTAAAGGCCAGTGCCTTATAAGCAACGGTAAGGAACCGGCGTCGCGTAACGTTCCCGAACCGGAGCCCGAGCTTAAAAAGGTTGACTTGAAAAAGACGGCTGCCGCCGATAAACCGGCTAAAAGCTGATTTGGCGCAAAGCTGAAACTTAAATTTGAGTTTTATAATAAAAACGCCTTTCGGCGTTTTATTATTTATTACGCGTAATGCTTTCCCGCGACCGCCAGTATGGCGTCGGCGACGGACGGACAATACTCTTTGCCCCGTTTCAAAAAAAACCTTTCTTTTATCTGCGAAAAGCTTACGCTTGGCGAGGTATAAGTTATATCGTCAAAACCTATCGCTCCGGCCAATATCCGGCTCGGCAGCGCTATGGCGTCCTGCCATTCGTCGTATCTTTTAAAAATATCAATATAAAGCCCCTCATACTCTGCCGCTTCGTCTATGCTCGCTATAATATCGCGCCCTATTTCAACATGCGACATATATTTGGCGTGTTCGTCCTCGCTTAAGGAAGCGCGCTTTTTTATCATATTGGCGTCAATTCCAATAAGACCTAAATCCGCTATTTTGGCAAGCACTTTTAGCGTTTCGGTGCATTCCTCATCGCAGCCGAGCCCGCCAGCTATCTGCGCCGAAAGGCTTTGCAGTCGCGTCTGCCTTTTGCCCCAGCCCGCCCTTAGTTCTATGCCTTTATTTATACTGTCAATAATGCTGTTTGAGGATAATATTTTACGTATGTTTCTCGCGCGCCTTAATTTCTGCGCGGACTGGCTGTACAGCTTGCAAAAATCGCTTCCCTTTTCAATAACGGCGTATCCGAAAGTAACTTCCGCCTTTATTAGGTTAAGATACATACCATGCAGCAGCATTTGGGCTTCTTTTATCTTATGATCTATTTCAAGGCGGCTTTTCCCCGCGTATACCGCGCAGTATTCCCCCCCGCTTATACGCGCTATAATCTCCGCGTCAAAAAAACAGTCTTTGAGCACGTCCGCCACATTTTTTATAAGCGTATCTCCGGCATGATAGCCAAGACTATCGTTAATATCCTTAAACCTGTCAATATCGGCGACAATAAGCGTCTGCGGATACATACCGTATCTGGAAATATCCTCAAATGCCGTATCAAGCATTTGAGCGTTCGCGAGCCCCGATTTGATATCGTATTTTTCTAAATACTCAAGCCTTGCCGCCTGCGCGGCCGCGCTTTCAACGTCATACAAAACCCCGACTATAAATGAACAGCCTTTTTTGCAATACGCAGTGCCTTTAAGCCTGTTCTTTGTTATAACCCCGCGGGCGGTTATTCTAAATTCAATATCAATCCTTTTATTATGCTGTACCGAACAACGCTCTATAGCCCGCTTGAATATTTGTACGTCATCATCATAAATCCGCCGCGAAAACTCTTCGAACGTAATACAATTTTCAGAGCAATTGATTATATCCGTCTTGATTATAATCCCTTTGTCAATATCCGCTTCAAAAGCAAACATACTGCTTGTTTTCATTCCCGCGGTATCAAACATTTTTAATTGCTCCGGATTTGCATGGTAAGAAAGATTGGTGCGATTTATGCTTCGAGTACTCAAGCCGTTGTTAAAATGCACTAAGCCGTCCTCCAAGGAAATTCTCTTATTTTTATAAACATAAAACCTTCGGCTGAAACATTTACGGGCCTTGCCGCGCAAAGCCTAAAACACCGTTAAGCCGTATTTTCAAGCTTTTGCCGTCAACGCCTTTTCGCGGAAAAATAGCTTTTCAGCAGCTTGGCGCATTCGTCTTCCATAACGCCACCGTAAATCTTAGGCGTATGATTTAGCTTTCCGTCGGCGATATTATAAAGCGAACCGTACGCGCCGCCCTTTTTATCGTACGCGCCAAACACTACTTGGGCTATGCGGGCGTTTGCGATTGCTCCCGCGCACATGGTACACGGCTCTAACGTAACGTACATAGTACAATCAAGCAGCCTCCAGCCGCCAATACTGCGTGCCGCTTTTTTTATTGCCAGTATTTCGGCATGTGCGAGAGGGTCTTTCCGTGATTCCCTTTCGTTCTTCGCGCGGGCAATAACACCGTCCCGCCAAACAATAACGGCGCCTACCGGCACCTCGTCTTTTTTGGCTGCCTTTTTTGCCATTTTTATCGCTTCGAGCATATATTTTTGTTCCATATGTCAATTATATCACTTTCACCTAATGCTGTTCGCAAAATACTCTCTTTTGATGCCAAAACGCCCCGGGCGGGGCGTCTACTCTTCTTTCTCTTTGTCCCCGTCTTTTGGGGAATCAGTATCCGGCTGCGGAGAATTCTCCGCGAAATACTCATAAAGATAGCCCGTATCAGTCATTCTCATCCTCCCTGAATTCTAAAATATCACCGGGCTGGCAATTAAGCTCGTCGCATATGGAATTAAGTGTTGAAAATCGTACCGCTTTTGCCTTTCCGGTTTTTAATATAGATAAATTAGCTTTCGTTATTCCTACCTTTTCCGAAAGCTCATTAAGCGACATTTTTCTTTTTGCCATCATTACATCAAGGTTAACGATAATAGCCAATACAATCCTCCGTTAAATGGTTAAGTCGTTCTCGTCTTTGAGCCGTATGGCTTTATCAAAAACAGCCGCGAGCGTTTGGCAAAAAAGGCTTGAGAGAACGGCAAGCACAGCCACAACAGGCGTAAGCACCGAAAAGTCTAAAAAGGTTTTAACAAAAAGCACAAGCGCAGCGAAAGCGCATAAATAAGAAATGTACTTTAAATACAGCACGTTGCAATAAATAAAAGGCGAGCTTTTTATTACTATTGTCAGCAGCCTCCGCAAGAAAAACAATATAAGCCAGCAAAGCACAGCGCTTATCTGAAGAAAAATATACGTTATCCACTGGTCGTTTGTATGTCCGGCAAAAAAATCCCTTATTGCCCGCGGTCCGAATATCCACGCGATGGGCAACGCTATAATAAGCAATACCCCGGGTATCAAAAGGCACTCTATCATCCTTTTTAATATTATCGGTATATTCCATTCGCTCCTGCTCATGCAACGCCTCCGTTTTGTGTGAGAATAGCACATGTGCAATTCAAAGTCAACAATTATTTATCGCATATCAATAATGATAACGTTTGAATGTACTGATTTTAGGACATGCGCGTGTTATAATATATACTTATATACCGGAAGGGCAGGTGCTTGTATGAACGAATATATTCTTATCGCGGCTTTGGCAAACATTTTATTAACCGCCGCGGCAATCTGTGTGCTGTTTTCTAAAAATAAACGGCAAACTGATAACACGGCGGCATTAAGCCACATGCAATCCGCTTTGTCCGCGTTGCTTGGGGACATAAAAAAGCAGAACGCCGAAAACGCTTATCTGCAGCGAAAAGAGGTGCGCGAAATGTTCGGCGCGCTGGGAGATAATTTTACTAAAACGCTTGGCGGCATGGCGGCCTCAAGCACGCTTAACATGGAAAACCTGCGCAAAACGGTGGAGCGGCAGCTAAAAGATATGTCGGACGCAAACGAGAAGCGGCTTGAGCAAATGCGCAGAGCGGTTGACGAGCAGCTTTCCGATATGCTGCAAAAGCGGCTTACGGGCTCTTTCAAACAGGTTTCAGACCAATTGGAGCAGGTTTTTGTAAGCATGGGCGAGGTGCGCACTTTGGCCGCGGGAGTTGGCGATTTAAAACGCGTGCTGTCCAATGTTAAGGTGCGCGGAACATGGGGCGAAACCCAGCTTGGCAGCCTGCTTGCCGCTATGCTTTCGCCGGTGCAGTACGTTAAGGATGCTAACATAGGCAAAGGACGCGAATTTGTTGAATACGCCGTCGTTCTCCCCGGCTCGGGCGGGGAAACGCTGCTTCTGCCAATAGATTCCAAGTTCCCTATGGAGGACTGTATACGCAAAGATGAGATGCTTGCCTCCGGCGACAAGGAGCAGGCAAAGGAAGCGCTTAAAAACCTCGGCAAAAGCTTGGTAAACGAGGCCAAGCGCATACGCGATAAATATATCCGCCCGCCCGACACCACCGATTTCGCCATAATGTATCTTCCTACCGAAGGCCTTTACGCCGACGCGATTACTCTTGGTATATTCGATATATGTCAACGCGAATATAATGTTACCATAGCCGGCCCGTCAACGCTGACGGCGCTTCTATCAAGCCTTCAGATGGGTTTTAGAACACTGGCCATAGAAAAGCGCTCCGGAGAGGTGTTAAGGCTGCTGGAACTAACCAAAACCGCTTTTTCCGGCTTTACCGACGCCATAGACCGCACACAGCGCAATCTTGCCGCGGCGCAGAACAATTTGGAAAACGCCTCAAAAAAATCGCGGCGTATAGAAAAAGAACTTGCCTGTTTAGAAGGATTTGATAAAATGGCGCTTAAATAGCGCCCGCGCGTATATGCACCAAAAATACGCCTCCTGCGTAATATAGATTGAGCCTAATAAAAGGGATTACCTAATATCTATCAAGGAGGACGTTATATATGGGTTACGATTGTGGATGCGGCGGATTCGGCAATAACTGCTGTTGGCTGATTATACTTCTGCTTTGCTGCTGCGGCGGCTTAGGCGGTGCAGGCGACTGCGGCCACGGTTGCGGCGGATTCGGCGGCGGCGGCTGCAGCTGCATCATCTGGATAATCATCCTGCTTTGCTGCTGCTGCGGCGACGGCTTTGGCGGAGTAGGCTGCGGTCCGGCAAAATGCTAAGATAAATTTAATCGTGCAAACGCTGCACAGGGTTTTAAAGTCATAGGATGACAGCATAAATACACATAAATGTGTACTCCGATGTTGTTCTTGGGGGCTTACCGCACAAGCCCTCTTTTCTTTTAAAAAATAACGCCTTTTTACCTGACAGCGGTATAAAAGCTCATATTTCTTTAGGGGCGGCGCCTATTTTTTTATATACTTTGCGCATCATTTTCGCTGCCGCGCCGAACGCGCGCTGCGCGCTGTTTTTTATAACGCCGTTAAGATAGTCTTTGTCGGAACGTATTTGCGCAAAACGCCTCTGCAAAGGCGCGATATCCTCTATAACGGCCTCGGCCGCGCGCTCTTTTAACGCGCCGTAGCCCCGCCCCGAGAACTCCGACTCGATTTGGCTTATGCCGCTGCCCGTAACCGCGCTGTAAATGCTTATAAGGTTCGAAACTCCCGGTTTTTCTTCGGCGAAACGAATTTCTCCGTCCGAATCGGTAACGGCGCGTTTGAACTTGCGCATTATCGCCTCAGGCGTATCCAACAGCGATATGTACGCGTTTTCGTTATCGTCGGATTTGCTCATCTTTAAGGTTGGCTCCGATAAACTCATTATTCGCGCTCCGGCCTTTGGTATATAAGGCTCCGGCACTATAAAAACTTCCCCGTATATGTTATTAAACCGCTGCGCTATATCGCGCGTTATTTCAAGATGCTGTTTCTGGTCGGCGCCGACCGGCACGAGATGGCTGCCAAAAAGCAGTATGTCCGCCGCCATAAGCACGGGATACGTATACAATCCCGCGTTTATGTTGTCCGAGTGCTTATCGCTTTTTTCCTTAAACTGTGTCATACGCGAAAGCTCGCCCATATATGTGTAACACGACAACACCCACATAAGCTCGGTATGGCAAGGAACATGCGACTGGAAATATATCGTGTTTTTTTCGGGGTCAAGCCCCGAGGCAAGCAGCATAGATATGGTATCAAGACATCGTTTCCTAAGGTTGGCGGCGTCCTGCCGCACCGTTAAAGCGTGCATATCGACAACGCAGTAATAGCAGTTATATTCGTCCTGAAGCTTAACCCAATTTTTTATTGCGCCCAGATAGTTGCCAATTGTTAAAACCCCCGAAGGCTGTACTCCTGAAAATATTGTTTTTTCCATTTATCCTCCTAGTGTGCCGTTATGCCGATAATGTCCGCTCTTCCGTCGTTTATTATAAAATCAATGATTGAATTTTGCGCGTGCCGCGCGGCGGAAGCGCTTACCGCGGCAACCGCGAACCCAAGCCGCGCCGACTGCCATTTTCCGTCTTCTCCGCATTCGACGACGGAAGCGTTAAACCGGCTTTTGCATCTTTGCTTTAAGCTGCTTACCACGCGCCTTTTATCTTTTAAGCAAAAAGCGCCAGGAATTTTCAGCGAAACTTCAAAACACGCGGTGTACATATCTATAATACGGAAAGCACGGCTTGTTTCAGCTCGTCTTTGCCGTATATTCCCGTATGGCGAACCGGCTTGCCTTCAAGCTCTAAAATCTGCTTCGGCAAAGCTGTTTTGGTTATACCGCTTAATCTTCTCGCGGCGTCAAAGTCCGAAATTCCCCGCGCGTCTTCCCCGAGAGACGCAAGAACGTCACGCGGGAACTTATACGGCGACGCCGTTGATACGATTACCGTCTTTGTGCCGTCTCCACCGGCCTTGTATTTTTCATACACTCCCATGGCGACGGCAGTATGCGTATCTAAAAGATAGTTTTTCTCGTTGAATGTTTTGCGTATGCTTGCGGCCGTTTCGTCCTCGCCGCACCAATCCGCGAAAAAATCGTCTTTCAGAGCCTTCTTTGCTTCCGGCGCTATATCGTATTCTCCCATATCTTTAAGCTTTTTCATCATTTTGCCGACAGCCTGAAAGCCGCGCCCCGTAAGCTCGAACAGCAGCCGTTCAAGGTTGCTCGATATCAAAATATCCATGGAAGGCGACATAGTCTTGTAAAACGGTCTGTTTAGACTGTAGGTTCCGTTGTTGAAAAAGCCGGTAAGTATATTGTTTTTGTTGGATGCGCATATAAGCCGCGCTATAGGCAGTCCCATTCTTTTCGCGTAATAAGCGGCGAGTATATTTCCGAAGTTGCCCGTCGGCACGACAAAATTTATTTTCTCGCCCAATGTTATCTCTTTCATTGAAAGCAGCTGTGCGTACGCGCCCGCGTAATAAGCTATCTGCGGGGCTAAACGGCCGAAATTTATTGAATTAGCCGAAGAGAGGCTGTATCCCTTCGCCGACGCCAAAGCGGCAAAATCTTTGTCGGTAAAAATATCTTTTACGGTGTTTTGCGTATCGTCAAAGTTGCCGTTTACAGCCATAACGTGCGTGTTGTTCCCCTCCTGCGTAACCATCTGGAGACGCTGCATATAAGACACTCCGCCATCAGGGTAAAACACCGCTATACGCGTTCCCGGCACGTCGCGAAACCCCTCGAGCGCCGCTTTGCCCGTGTCGCCCGATGTGGCAACAAGAATCAGTATTGTGCCTTCGTCTTTTTTGGCGGCGGTCATAAGCCTTGGAAGCACGCTTAATGCCATATCCTTAAAAGCGAGCGTAGGCCCGTGCCACAGCTCCAGCATGTATTCGCCCGGCGCGGTTTTTACAACCGGCGCCGTTTTGACGTCGCCGAATCCGGCGTAGGCTTCCTTTGTTATTTTCTCAAGCCCGCTTATATCGTCATAAAACAGCCCCAGCACGTGAGCGCAAAGCTTTGAATAAGAAAATTCGGCAATTTTATCAAGCGCCCCCAAGTCGGGAAACATCTTTGGAACATAAAGTCCCCCGTCCGGCGCGATGCCGGAAAGCGTAGCGGCGCTGGCGCTTATTCCGGCGCAATCGGTTCTGGTACTTATAAGCTGCATTTAACGGCCTCCAATTAAAATACAAAAATTATAATTTAAATCACAAACCCACGCTAAACAAAGCTTGCCGTTTTGCGCAGGTTGTTTTGATTTGTTAACCCTTATTTAATATAATCGGCCAGGTATTGCGGCATATCGTCGTCACCGCTGACCACAATATACGCATTTATATCATCAAAAACTTTATCCAAACGTGTAAGCAGCGTTTTGAGTTCCTCGCTTTTGTAATTTACCATTTTCTTTAAACCGTCAATGTAGACAGCAGAAATGTCAAAATCCCGCGACAGTATGCCGCATATAAAACCGTAGAGGGTGTCGGGCGTGTCAATGTGGTAATCATTCATATTGGTAAATCGGATCTGACGCTTTAAATCGTACATGCAACGCTTGTTATCGTCAATATAGACTATGTTCCCGTGCGCTTTTTCGACCTCGGCGTTTGCCATATCAAGAAGAATCTTAGATTTTCCCGTACCCTTTTTACCGTAGATCAAATGTATCATACTGGCATCACTCCTTTGGTTTTTTAGCCATTTTACGGATACGCGCATTTGCCTATCCGAGCAAATATAAATGGCAATTTCATTATACAATGCCTAATAAGAATAATCCACACTCA
>Ga0265293_10005737_pt1 | contig 20478 bp, 17 predicted proteins | sample Munlanlewell138R_FD_192505 | JGI IMG/M metagenome (GOLD analysis project Ga0265293, IMG submission 192505) | Leachate microbial communities from a municipal landfill in Southern Ontario, Canada - Leachate well 138R | ecosystem: Engineered > Solid waste > Landfill > Unclassified | place: Canada... | reverse complement strand
GGATATTGTTTTGCGACTCCATCACCAACGGCTTGCCAATCAGTTTATCGATCTGCACATCGCTGCTGTTGACTTTCATGGCATTCCTTAATAATCCGGGTATCTTGTCGATGGTCAGGCTTCCCTTGATGTATGCCTCTGACCTGTAATCCTTGACCTGATAACGGTGATAGGGTGCATGAGCAATCGCTTTCCGCATGATGCGATAAGCCGGATCTTCACTGCCGGCAAATACCTCCACCTCATCGAGCACATACGAGGTCTCTTTCATCACCACCCGGATGGTCTGATCGTGGTCATCAATGGTGATCCTCTTTTGGAGGTTCTCATAGCCGAGTGAACGAAATTCAAAGGTGTAGGTGCCGGGTGCAAGCCTGGTCTGGAATTGCCCCAGGTTATCAGCGGCGATACCCCGGGCAATTTCATGAATATAGAGGGTAGAGAAGGGGACAGGACCACCCTGCTCATTCAGAATCGAACCGTTCAGCTGTTGTGCCTGAAGAGCCGCATGCAACATCAGGCAACACAGAATAAAGGGAAGAGTACGCGCCATGTCCTTTGATTCTTATCAGGTTGAGAATAGAGAAGCAAAGTTAAACCGATTCGTGGAACAATCCACTATTTATGACGCATTTCTTCCAAAAAGATCAGTTCTCCGGGATCTCCGGGATCGTTTAATCGGTTATAATCATCAGTTGTTTCCCTTCTTTCAACCTGTCATGCGTCATAAACCACCCCTCGACAGGGATATCACCATAGGTGATCTGTTCAATCTTTTTCCCATTGCCCTTCTTACGGATGGTGAAGCGGGTTCCATCACCGAGTGTGAACAGCACCTTGTCGAACAGTGGTACCGAAACAATATATTCCGGGTCGGCAGGTGAGTAGGTGTAGAGACCAATGGCGTTGAATACATACCAGGCTGACATCTCACCGGCATCATCCATCCCTGCATAGGCCAACTTATCTGCTCCCATGTCGTAGAAACGATCCATGATGCTGTCGAGCATACATTGTGCTTTCTCCTGCTTACCGATGAAATAGTAAGTGTAGGGGATGCTGTGCGCCGGCTGGTTGCCATGGCAGTAGTTACCGATGAAACCGGTCATGTTGTGTGCCTCATAGCCTCTCCAGGGCTCGGTGAAGAGTGAGTCCAGCTTCTCCTCCACTGCCTTGTGGTTGGGGTAGAGGGCAATCATCCCCTCCGGGTCGTGAGGAGCGAAGAAGAGCGAGTTCCAGGCATTGGCTTCGCGGTACATGTAGGCGAAGTAGGGATAATAGGGGTCGAAATCCTCTATCCAGCTGCCATCTTCAATCTTACCCCGCCAGAAACCGGTCGAGGGATCGAACAGGTTTTTGTAGTTCGCTGAGCGTTCCATCAGTATCCGGTGATGCGTGGTGTCACCCAACGCACGAGCCAGCAGTGCCGTGGCATAATCGTCGTAGGCATACTCCACCGTCTTGGTGACTGCCGCCTTGTACTCATCCCAGGTGGGCACATTGGTGGTATCCTTTTCGGGAATCCACCCGTTCTGCATGTACTCATCCAGGTAAGGTCTGCCACCGCGACCGGGAACGGTGGCATTCTTCAATAAGAGGTTGTAAGCCCGTTCAAGGTCGAAATCGGTGATGCCCCGCAGATAGCTGCCTGCCACAAAAACCGAGGCGTGGTCCCCATGAAAGAAGGTGGGCATGTATCCCCCTCTCTTTTCTCCCTTGTCGGTGATTGATCGGATGATATCGGCAGTCACATCGGGTGCAACCATACCCAGTAGCACCAGTTTGTTACGGTAATCATCCCAGAAGGAGGGGTTGGTGTAATAGCGAAACCCTTCGTTCACCAAGTTGCCCTGTTCGTCGGTGAAGTCACCGTTTACATCACTGCGAAGTGCCGGCCATAGGAAGGAGCGATAGAGGGTGGAGTAGAAGATGCCCTTCTCTCTTTCAGTGCCTCCCTCCACGAGGATCTTTGAAAGCAGGCTGTTCCAGGTGTCGTTGGCCTCTTCTTTTACTTCACTGAAACTCTTATTCATCATCTCCTGCTCCAGGTTCATCCGCGCATTCTCCAGGCTGACGAAAGAGAACCCGATCTTCAGTTCCAAAGGATCCCGTTCTGCTCTTTCACCGAAGGTGACCACCGCTACCTCATGGAGGGAGTCCTTCTGCTGTTCAATGCCTTCTATCGGGTAATTGGAAAGGGCGTAGAAGTAGATCTTCCCCTCTGCATCCTGAAAGCCGGTGAAGATATAATCATCTGACTGCTCAATGTTCCATTCCCGTACCCGGTTGTTGGTGCGGGTGATGTCGACAATCAACTTCTTCTCCCCGTCTTCAGGGTAGCTGTAACGATGGTAGCCGCAGCGGAGCGTGGAGGTGAGTTCGGCGTTGATCCCGTAACGTTCCAGGAAGACCTGGTAATAACCGGGCCGGGCCGATTCGTTTTCATGACTGTAGCCTGAGGCATAGTCCCCGGGCGTGAAGTGGCCCTGCACCGGCAGCAGTGGCAGGTGTAAAAGGTTCCAATGTCCCTTGTTGGTGTGGGAGAAACCGTAGATCACACTGTCCTCGTACTGGTATCCGGCACCGCTACGGAACTGTGTGACGGGGCTCAGTTGCACCATCGCGTTGGGCAGCGAGCTGCCGGGGAATACCTCGGCTCCCCAGGTGCGTTCATCCCAGGTACGTTCATACCCCAGATCTTCTGTTTCCCAGAGGGTGGCGGTTCCCAGCAACGGGTTTACATGATCGGTGAGCTGCTTTTCACTGTGACAGCCTGTGGCAGCAACGAGTAGTATGATAAGGAGATAGGTCTGTTTCATTGTTGTCGTTTCTCTATGTGATGAATAATTTGATGATCCAAGAAAATAAACATGTGTACCGGCATCACTGGGGTTATTGTTTCTCCTATTCTATCTTAATACCGCTGTAATCGGTCAGGTTCTGCAACACCTTATCGCTGAGCCGCTCGAATGCCTGCCTGGTACGTCCGGTGGATACTTTCATGCAGCGTACCTTCGGGTGATTGAGCAAATGACTGTCCCCCAGCGCATCCACCGTATCACAAAAACAGAGGTTGTCGCCTTCGAGCCAATTTAAAAAGGGAGCTCCCTCCCATGCGGGAGAGAGTCCTGTATTAAAGAGGATCTTCCTGTTTCCAAGCTTCTCAAAATGAGGCGCATGCAGCAATACGGTGTTCCTGTTTAGGCAGCAGCAGACCACTTCGCTCTCTTCGAGCAACTCGTCCAGCGGCAGGAAGCGATAGCCTTTGGTGCTGGCCTCAGCCTTCTCACTCCTGGCAAAATAGGAGATCTCAGCTCCGAGAAAATGGAGTGCATCGGCGATCATGCCTCCCGATTTACCCAGTCCGACGATGCCTGCCTTTAGCCCTGTAATCTCGCGTGCAATACCATCCCAGGGTTCCTGTCCAAAACCGTGAAGGGTACGTACCAACTCACTGATAACATATTCCACCACACCCTCATCGCCATAATCACGAATACCTGTAACCGTTATCCCCCTGCTGTTTGCATAGTGAATATCTACATTGGCACTTTCCGGCGAATAGAGCGAGTTGCACATGCCAATATATTTAACATTGGCACATTGCTCCAGCGCAGCTTTTCCAAGCCGGGTGGTAAAACTAAGCAACACCGCATCGGCATCGCCGATACGAGCGATGATCTCCCGGTCGCTCTCCGGAATGTCATCGTAGAGGATCACCTCACGTGCGTAATTGTTCAGGGCATCGACTGCTGAAGGGATAAGACCTGTTGGTTCAATGGCCACAATTTTCTGGAACATGTTGTAGTTATTGGATTGAGAATAGTGAGATCAAATGTAACAAATAATTCCCTGCTTCACAAATAATGGCCGGCAACCTATTGATACAGATTAAGGCTGATGCCTCCTGAGAGCCAGAACCCGGGCTGGGGAACATTGCCGAAGTCGACATGTGTACTGTTGAAAATGTTATTCGCATTGACAAACAAAGTGTAATTACGAAGCGTGTAATTCGCTTTCACATCGAGTAGGGTGAAGGGTCTGTACTCCTCCCTTTCTCCTGGCTGCAAATCCACATATTTTACATATGAGCCCTCACGCGACTGCCAGCGGAAATGCCACGAGAGGGTGAGATTCTTCACCACCTCGTGATGGAGACCGGCGGTAAGCTTATGGCGAAGATGGTTCAAAGCATAATTTGAGATCAGGTTGTCTTCCACCCTCTCCTGATGAATATAAGCGTAGCCGGTTGTAAATGCGCGTAGCGGTTGATTCTCACCGAGCCACGCTGCAAGATCGAGTTTCAGATAACCCTCCAACCCGATCTTGTTGAGCCGGGTATGATTTCTGGACTCCCATAATGCATCGGGTGATGATTTTACCCAATCGATCATGTTACGCCCCTTCATATGGAAAACAGCAAGACTCCCGCTCACTACAGGATGGGTATACTTTATGCCGGTTTCAAAAGCTTCGGACTCCTCCGATTGAAGGTTACGGTTGCCGGTATGCGTGGACGTTGTGTAGTATAAGTCGGTGAAAGTAGGCATTCGGGTGGCTTTGTTCCATGATGCATATAAACTGAGGTCATCGGTTGCCCGGAATGAGCTGTTCAGCGCGGGATAGAAATCGAATTCATCGTCGATGGCCCGGTTGTAATGCAACAATCCTCCCAGTGATATGGTAAATCTGTCCCATATGAAATGATGTTCGGCAAAATATGTGACGTGGGTTCTGTGATCCGATTTCGTGTATTTACCGATGGCCTCTTCCATTGGTTTGCCCAACACGTTACTCAATATCTCTTCGTTCCGTAATTCACCCCCAAAGCCTGTGATGCCCCAGCGTGAAGCATACTGCATATGAAGGTTTATGCCAAAAACATCGCTCCGGTGATAGTTATGATCTTTGTACCAGTCCGGCACGTCAGAGGTCCCTTCCCGAATCAGTTGAAACTCATCGTAGTGACGACTCCAGTAGATGTGGGGTATGAATTTAAGCCGTCCGACGGTCTCACCACGCAGCGAAGCGAAAACAGCCCGTGTGTCGTCGTACTGATCGGGATAAGCTGCGGAGTAGAATGTGTTGGCTCCATAAGCCTTATCGTTGAGCCCTGCCTGAATATCGATGGTTGACCCCTCTACATCGAAATGACTCTTCCAGTGAAGATTTGTAATCCCGTAATCACTGTTACGGATGTATCCGTCCGATCGTTTATAACCGGCAGAGAGCGTGTGCACTGACCTCCCCATACGGGTTGCACCGCGGGCTTCTGCACCCAGGAGGCCATTCATGCCTCCTTCAAGTTTGGCAAAGGCATTTGTCTCCTTGTCTTTTTTCGTGATGATGTTGATTCCCCCGGAAAAGGCACTGGCACCATAGACCAGAGAAGAAGGGCCTTTTACGATCTCGATGCGTTCGATATCGGACAGGTTGACGGGGATGTCGAAACTGTAATGTCCTGTGTGGGGGCTGGTAAGGTTAATTCCGTTGAGGAGAATGGCTGTTTGATCGAATGATCCGCCACGAAGGGAGATGTCCGCCTGTACACCGTGCGGTCCGCGCTGCAGGATGTCTACGCCTGCTACATGATTCAGTAGGTCTTCGATGCTGCGCACCGGCGATCGCTCAATTTCCTGTTTCGTGACAATGGTTACCTGCTTTGCTGCAAGGTTTAAAGGCATACCAACCCTGGAGGCGGTCACGACTACTTCATCAAGCTCTGTTGGAGAGATGGTGTCGAGCGATGTCTCGGCTACCATACGTTCTTCCGGTTCTGCATAAGCCGCATGTGCGCTCACCAGCGTGCAGCCCGACAGTACACCGATGGTGACGGCCTTATGCATGCTGTTGAAGATGCTGTACGACTTTCGCGCAAATCGTTTGAAACGAAAAGCACTCAATGTGTTCGATTTTTTTTTACGCATATTGCTGTTTTTATAAATACCCTGCAAAAATAAGATAAAATGTAGCACCATAAAAATCTACTCAACAGACACGAGCCGATTTTTCAACCGACAAAGTAATACCGGCTAAAAAGGGTGGAAGGTCGATCTTAAAAGAGTGTGAAGTCGATTGAAAAGGGTGGGAGGTCGATTTCTGTGATTATTCCGAAATCGTTTGAGTGAAAAAGGAGAAATGAACATTTCCATAGATACGTTCCTCCAGGAATTGGGGCAGCTGGGCGAAATTATATTTCCGGGAATGCTCAAACACAAAAACACCGTCAGGTTTCAGCAGATTCCTTTCAAAGACAAGAGAGGGTATGGTGTCGATACCTGCAAGGTCATAAGGAGGATCGGCAAAGATAAAATCAAATTGTTGCTTGAGCGTTCGGAGATACTTGAATACATCTGCTCTCACCGGGAATAGTTCCGTTGCGCCCAGCTTCTCCTGTGCCTGACAGATAAAGTTAAAGTGATGCTGGTTTTGTTCTACACTCACCACATAGGGGCAGCCCCGGGAGACCAGTTCGAGTGCAATGCTTCCGGTACCGGAAAAAAGATCCAATGCCGTCGTCTCTTCCCAATCGATACGGTTGTGCAGAATATTGAAAAGATTCTCCTTTGCGAAATCGGTTGTCGGCCTCGCTTTAAGATTGGGAGGTACCTGAATCCTCCGGGATTTGTATTTGCCGCTGATTATTCGCATAACATAGCCAGGGTATCGGTGGGTAACTGTCTCAACAACTCTTCATCAGCCATTACGCGGGGATCCAGGATGACGGTTTCTACATTCCTGATCAGTTTCTTTAGTATCTCCACCGTTGCTGTGTGTTGTGTTATCTCCCCGGAAAGAAGGAGTTTGTCGGCTGATTGGTCAAAATCCAGTTTCTCCCACACACTGGCAATGAAAAAGGTGGTATCATGTATGATCTGTGCGGGAAAAGTATTGACGGAAAGAAGTCCCTCTCCCGAGAAAGAGATGATGGTCACGTTCTGGTCGTGAAAATCAACAAAGCAGCTCTTGTGATCCTGATCCTTTGGGTAGGAATGGAAAAGCCGCAACAGGGATCCTGCATGATGGAGAAAACGGGGATTCCACAGATTACGGGCAAGAAAAGCATGCAGCTCTTCCTCCAGATCAAACAGGATGTGGTATGCTCCCTCTTGAGAAGAGTCGGCCAGCACGCTCTCTCCCGGTTGATGGAAGTTGTACTGAAACAGATCCCTGATTCTCTTCCTGTCGTAGTAGCGTTCTGGTACCAGGGTGTAGCGTGGGGAGACCACGGTGACAGATGTCTTCCTGAAAGGCAGGCTAAAGAATCCCAGATCGAAGATCACCTTCTTGATGTGATCGGTATGGGAGAGTTTATTCCCAAGGGGAGTGCCCTGATAGTGGAATATGGAGGGGTCAGTCGGGCTGAAGATGCAAAAAGAAAATCCATCCGGCGCGAGCCGAATGGATAAATTATATTCTTCAGAATGAGCCAGATCAATATTTTCCGGTAAGAACATTGGTTTGATTGCCAGTGGAATAACAATTATTCCCAGTTGCCGGAATTGTTGTTGGCTACTTCAAGCGATCCGACCTGCATGCCGGGATATTTATCGCCCGGACGATCCAGTACTTCCTGAATCTTTTGCTCGAGTAGTTTCTTGTCGAGGTCACCCAGGTAGGTACGGTAATGCGTCTTTGCTTCAAACACCTGAATGGGATAACCCGATGCGGTGATCAGCGAATCCACGCCCATCTCAAATTCAGTTCCGTTCCCGAAGGGTACGTACCGTAGTGAGTCAACGCTGAACCTGGCACGATTGGGATAGAGTACTTGTACTGTGGGTGAGAAGATGGAGTCTCTTACCAGTTGGGGTGCATTTTTCGTTTCATCCCACAGTCCGGCTGCTTTGATGGCTGCTTCATTTCCCTTGCGGATGATCTCCATGGCCTTTTCTTCCGTCATCCCTGCTTCCAGCTGTTCCTCGGTGAGATCTCCCTCCTTGATAAGGGTGGCAATCTTCCCATCTTTCACGAACTGGGTCAGCGTGTCGAAACTGGCGGTATAGGAGCCGGTCTGACCACGAAGGGCAACCTGGGCGGTACGGATGTCAACCAATCGTTGGATAACAGCTTTGTCGCGCCTCGCAACCTCAGCGTTAAAATCTTCCGTTCCCTTGATGCTTTGCCAGCAGATGTAAGCTAAAAGAACAATGGCTAATGCTAGAAGCACTCTCATTACAACTTTCATGGACTTTTCTTTTTAATATTTATACTGTTATTGATTTGATTCCCCGATTTTAGATTACAAATGTAGAAAAAGAATAAGAATTGTGCTACTTTTACGGGAAAAATAACCAAAAAAAATGATCAATCGTTTCTTTCTTGAGAAAATCAGCGACAATTTCCCATTTTCTTTTACAGACGACCAGTTGGCGGCGTTGGAGCAGATTTCTGATTTTCTTTTTTCAGGAGTGAATGATCAAATATTCTTGCTGACCGGATACGCCGGAACAGGGAAGTCATCACTGATCGGCAGCCTGGTGAAGACCCTCACCGCATTTGGCCAGAAGACACAGTTGTTGGCACCCACCGGTCGTGCAGCCAAGGTCTTCTCTACCTATGCCTCCCATCAGGCTTATACCATTCATAAGAAAATTTATCGGCAAGAGAAGTTCGGGGAGGGAACACCCCATTTTTCACTGAGCGAGAACCTACACACCCATACCCTTTTCATCATCGATGAGGCTTCCATGATCCACAACGAGTCGGCCGACCACTCCCTTTTCGGCACGGGACGCCTCCTGGACGACCTGGTCGAGTATGTCTACGGTGCAGAGGGGTGCCGGTTGCTCCTGATTGGAGACAACGCGCAGCTTCCGCCGGTGAAGCAGCCCTCAAGCCCTGCCCTCGACAGTGATCTGTTGCGTTCTTATTCCCTTCAGGTGATGGAGGCTACCCTTACCGATATCGTCCGTCAGGCAGAGAGCTCGGGAATCCTCTATAACGCTACCATGCTGCGCAATGCCCTTCTCTTCAACGAGACAGATCAGTATCCGAGACTCAGGGTGGAGGGTTTTGCCGATGTACAGCGCATCACAGGGTTGGAGCTGATTGATGAGATCAGCGATGCCTACCGGCGTGACGGTGTAGAGGAGACCATTGTCATCTCCCGATCCAACAAGCGGGTGAATGCCTACAACAACGGCATCCGCAACAGAGTGCTCTTCCGCGAAGAGGAGCTGTCAGCCGGTGACATCCTGATGATCACCAGGAACAACTATTTCTGGGTTGCCGGTTATGAACACCTTGACTTCCTGGCCAATGGCGAGTTTGTGGAGGTGATCAGGGTGAGAGGTGAAGAGGAGATGTACGGCTTTCGTTTTTGTAATGTGCTCCTCTATCACCGCGACTATGAGATTGAGTTTGAGTCGAAAATCCTGCTCGATGTGCTTCACACCGAGGTGCCCGGTCTCACCCGTGAACAGCATGAGCTTCTCTTCTCCGGTGTGATGGAGGATTATGCCGAGATCACCCAGAAACGCAAAAAATACCGAAAGGTGAAGGAGAATCCCTATTTCAATGCCTTGCAGGCGAAGTACGGCTATGCCGTCACCTGTCACAAGGCACAGGGGGGAGAATGGAAGAACGTGTTCCTCGACGTGGGATACATTCAACAATCCTACATGGGGGACAATTTCTATCGTTGGCTCTATACATCGGTTACCCGCAGTTCCCAAAAGCTCTATCTTGTGAATTTGCCCGACGATTTTGTGGAGCTTCCCAAAATATGATTACATTTGCAAGTGACAGATGACAGTGGTGGATGACTGCTAAAAGCATACCAGTCGTTTACCTGCCGGTAAAGTTAATTTTGTATGAAAGAGAACAAGAAAGAATATATAGGTCAGTTGCTTACAACCTTGCGGTTACTGGAGGAGAAGGTCCATTCTGCCGAAGAGAGTGAAACCCTCTCATTTTCTTTTTTCAACGAATCATTCGATCGGATGCAACAAATCTCCCGGCTGTTGCATCAGCTTCAGTCAGTGCAGATTGAAGAGATGAAACGACAGATGGAACAACTGGTGCTCTTTTTATCTGAAAAAATGGAAGAGGAGTCAATATCCGTGACCCCGGGGGAGCCTGAAGTGAATGAATCGTCACCCACCGAGGTCATTGAAGAAGAGAATCAGCCGGAAAGGGTTTCGCTTCCCGGATATAAAAATCCCCGCCTAAGTGAACCCTTACCCGTGGAACAACCAGTACCCGCGAATGATGCCGCATATAGAGATGAACAGCGGGGAATACCATCGCTTAACGACGTGATACAAGCGCCTCCCTCCTTGCTCGATCTGAAGAGAGGCATCAGCCTTAACGATCGTTTCTTGTTCCAGCGTGAGCTGTTTCATAACGACAGAGAGGAGATGAACAGCATGATGATTCGTCTCAACGCGTTTGAGAGCTTTGAGAAGGTAGAGGAGTATCTGAAGAGTCAAATGAATTGGAATTTCGATGATTCTGTTGTGAAAGATTTTCTCAGGGTCATCAAAAAGGGGTTTGCGTAAACAGCCGGCATCATGATGGGAAAACTCTATCTCATACCCACACCCGTAGGAAACCTGGAAGATATCACCATTCGGGCGATCAACCTGCTTAAGGAGTGTGACCTGGTTCTGGCTGAGGATACCCGTACCAGTGGTTTTCTGTTGAAGCATTATGAGATTGGCACGCGGATGCAATCACACCACAAGTTTAATGAACATCAGTCCGTGCCACATCTGGTGGATCGACTGAAAGCTGGCGAGAAGATGGCCCTGATCTCAGATGCCGGCACTCCCTCCATCTCCGATCCCGGCTTCTTGCTGGTGAGGGCTTGCATTGAGGCGGGTGTCGATGTGGAGTGTCTGCCAGGGGCGACCGCTTTTGTGCCGGCGTTGGTGGAGTCTGGCCTGCCGAGCGACCGTTTCTGTTTTGAGGGATTTCTTCCACCGAAGAAGGGACGACAGACACGATTGAAACAACTAGCCGAAGAACATCGTACCATGATCTTATACGAGTCACCCTACAGGGTGGTGAAAACCCTATCTCAGCTGGCAGAACACCTGGGAGGTGAACGGCAGGCATCGGTGTCGAGGGAGATCTCCAAGCTCTATGCCGAAACGGTGAGAGGCACCCTGGAGAGCTTGATCACCCGTTTTACCGAGCAGGAACCGAGAGGTGAGTTCGTGATTGTGGTCGCAGGCAGGTAAAACTTTTTTGAACAAACTATTTTCAGCGAGTGATTGTTTAATGAATATAGAAAAGGAGAATGTTATGAAAAAGAACGGTTTTTTGTTACTGATCATGGGACTCATAGCGGTCTCGTGTACGAACGTGAAGGAATCGAAAGAGTATAAAGATCTTCAGGCACAGCGTGATTCTCTTCTGATGCGATCTGCCGGTGCCGAGTCGGAAGCAGCCGAGATGATGGCGGTGATCAGCGAGGTGGAAGCCAACTTTGCCAGGATCAGGGAGGCTGAAAAGTATATCGCCTCACAGTCGGCTCAGGGAGAAGAGATGACCCAGGATACCAAACAGAGGGTGCAGGATAATTTTATGATGATCAATGAGATCCTTCAACGCAACAAGGCGCAGCTGGAACAACTCAACAGGAAACAGAGCGCGGGAAGCAAAGAGATCGCTTCGCTGAAGAACACCATCAACCGCCTCAACACGGAGATGCGCGAGAGTACCACCCGGTTGGCAGTGCTTCAGGAAGAGTTGGCACGCAAGGATGAGCAGATAGCCCAACTCTCTGAAGATGTGACGGCATTGGCTCAGGAAGCCGAACAGCAGTCGGTCACCATCCGTGAACAGGACAAAACGTTACACACAGCATATTACGTGTTTGGTACCGCCGCAGAGCTGAAAGAGCAGAAGATCCTTTCCGGTGGCTTCCTCCAGCAGACGCGTGTGTTGCAGGACACCTTCAACAAGGAGTACTTTCTGAAGATTGACATACGGGAGGTGACAGAGATCCCCCTTTATGCGCCCAAGGGAAAGGTGTGGTCTACCCATCCGGAAGGAACCTATGAGTTTGTGAAGGGTGATGATGGAAACCTTGTTCTCCTTATCACAGATACGCAGCGCTTTTGGAGCCTCACCAAGTACCTGATTGTAGAAGTGAAATGATCAGGGTGTAACCCCATCTGACTCAAAAAAATGATCTCATGTCACGGAGTGATCTTTTCTCACTCCGTGATTGTTTAGAGCCATGCAATATAAAAATCTATTCATTGATCTGGATGATACCCTTTGGGATATCCATCAAAACGGCAGGGAGTGTCTCGAAGAGATCTACCATGATTACGGTTACGAGAAATACTACCCTACTTTCGACGCGTATTACGATGTCTACATGCCAGGCAACCACCGCCTCTGGGCCATGTATCGCCAGGGTGAGATCCGCAAGGAGGAACTCATCGTGGAGCGCTTCCTGGCTCCTGTACGGCCTTTCGGAGTCAATGATCCTGAATATGCGAAACGGCTGAGTGATGATTTTTTGGACCGCACCACCCGTAAGACCCGACTCATTGAAGGTACCATTGAGCTGCTTGATTACCTGCGCCCAAGATACCGGATGCATATCCTCTCCAATGGCTTCCGCGAGGTACAGTATAAGAAGATCGAAAATTCAGGCTTGAAACCCTACTTCGACAAGATCATCCTCTCGGAGGATGCGGGCATCAACAAACCCCATCCCGATATGTTTACCTATGCGTTGAAAAACACAAACTCACGGCGCAACCAGACGGTGATGATCGGTGACAGCTGGGATGCCGATATCGTCGGGGCTCACAAGAGCCGGATTGCACAGATATGGTTCAACCCTACGGGTGCACCAGGAGTTGATTTTCAACCCACCCACACGGTGCGTAGTCTCGCTGAGATAAGAGCGATTCTCTGATCCGCGTTCAACCGATTCTGAATGTTACGATAGGTTGTGGTGTCTCCAATTACCAGTTCACGGGTGAGCGACGTAATGGCATGGTCATACAACGAGGGCCGCCACCACCACGAGGGAGCTCCGATCCTTCGAGGGTGATCACACAACGGCCCTCAGCCGTAAGGTCATAGCGGCCGTCGATCACCTCCGCAGCGCTTACTATCCGGAAGCCATGTTTATTCAGTTCCTCCAGTGTATGTACGTTACGCGCGTAGGAGAGTACCTTACCCGGAGCGATAGCCAGGAAGTTGGCGCCACTGTGCCACTGTTCCCGCTCCTGATCCCAGTCGTCGGCTTTACCCCCACACACCACCGGCTCCAGGTCAAGCCCCAACTTGCGGAGCAGGCTCAGGATACCTCCCGCGGAGCTGATCCTGCTGACCCTGCCGTTATCGATTTGTATATGGACTGTTTGGTACCGGGAGCTGTCCATGATCAGGGGTTTGTATACCATTGCCTTGTCTCTGTCGAGCATGGTAAACACCATGTCGAGGTGAATAAAGGATTCGGGTGATTCGGGCAATTGCTGTACGATCACATGTTTCTTTCCCGTTCCGTTTTTGCAAAACTCCTTCACCAGCATGTCGATGCCCTGGGTAGTGGTTCTCGAGCCGTTGCCTATCAGCAGGATATCTTCTCTCACCACCAGCAGATCTCCCCCTTCAATCTTTATATCCGGGTTGTGTTGCGACAGCTGGTAGCTGTTCAGCTTCCTGGTCTCAAAAAAGAGACCGCTGCCGAAGATGGCATCCATGATCATCGCCTCCCGCATGCGTACATTGTTGGCCATCTTACAAATAAGGGCGCTGTTGCCAATTACCGCTGAAGCATCGCGGGTGAAATAGAAGTTATAGAGTGGTTTGAGGGCGTAATACTCCTCCCTGAGAAAATCAGTAAGCGTGCTGACTTTGAGAGGGAGTCCCTCGATTAAAATGGTGGCAAGCGTTACCGGTGGCAAATTGGTCAGATAATCAAAATAGTCAGGCACCTGCTCCGTGGCACATATCTGCCTGATCAGGTTCGTCTTATTGTCATCATGTTCAAGGAGCTGTGTTAACAGGTCCGATACTTTGTATACTTTCGACTGTTTTTGTAACACCCCCAACAATTGATCATATTCTCTCCGGGCAATGGATAGATTCAGAATGTCACTGTAGAGTGCTCTCTGCGCGTTACGGGGTGTCATGTTTTCTACTTCCGCACCCGGGTAATGCATCAATACTGCTTCCAGTTGGCCAATCTCCGATTGTATTGTCAGTGACAATGGTTTAATCTCCTTCATAATAATATTTTTCAAACAAATATATACAAATTGCGAAGATCGGCAACATTTTTTTACCAAAAGGGTGCTTTTTTGATGCTGAAGCAATAAGGCTCCTTTTTTTTTTATATATTTGAGCATTGTGATTGATTGCTTTCATGCATCTGACTGACCTTTCAAGATGATGCACAATCAACGAGAATCTACCTGTTATCGAATTAGAGGGGTTATATCATGGTTCAGATCACCTTAAAGGATATTGCAAAAGCACTCAACCTGTCTCCATCCACCGTATCACGGGCCATGAAGGATCATCCCGCCATCAGCCAGGAGACACGCAAGCTGGTGCAGGCTTATGCATTGGAACACAAGTATAAGCCCAATACGCTGGCTATGCAACTGCGTACCAACAGAAACAACACCATTGGGGTGATTGTCCCGGAGATTGTGCACTATTTCTTTTCCACGGTGCTGTCGGGTATTCAGATGGAAGCGGAGAACGACGGTTACAATGTGCTCTTCTGTCAATCTAACGAGGATTATGAGCGTGAGGTGCGAAGTGTTGAGACACTGCTCGATGCACGCGTTTGCGGGATCATGGCGTCTCAGTCAAAAACAACAACACAGTTTGACCATTTCCGCGAGATCGTCGACAACGGGGTGCATCTGGTCTTCTTTGATCGCATCTGCACCGGTATCAATACCGACAAAGTAGTGGTCGATGACTATGCGGGTGCATTCAATGCGGTTGAACATATGATCCGGACCGGATGCAAGCAGATTGCCTTTCTGGGAGCTACCTCCTCACTGCCCATTGCCAACAATCGGCGGATGGGGTATGAGGATGCGTTGCGTAAATACAAACTACCCGTGGAGAACAGGTTGAACAGGATCTGTGACACGGTGGAGCTTGCCAGAACGGTGATCCCTGAACTTTTACGGTTGCAACCGCTCCCTGACGCCTTCTTTTGTATCAATGACGAGGTGGCCTCTTTTTGTATACAAATTGTGAAATCAGCAGGCTACAGGATCCCTGATGAAATCTCGGTCTGTGGATTTACCAACAGCTACCTTACCGAGGTGACCGATCCCACGCTGACAAGTGTGGACCAGCACGGCTTCGAGATGGGCTGTACCGCTGCCCGGTTGTTAATCAACCGCATTGAGGGCAAGGAGACCAAACAGGGGGTGGTGAGCCGTCTGATCAAGACTGATCTGGTTGTGAAGAGTTCCACACGATAAACCTTTCATGCACTCGTTTGCACAGAAAAATGGGGCGGTTCGCACCTGAGGGGGGCGTCCCGACCGGGAATGCTCTCTATATTTGTCTATTGCATATCCATTTGGAACGTTTCAATACCTACATCAACATAGATCAAAAGAGAACCATCAGCATGAAAAAGAGACACCTTTCCTTTTGGGAGATCTGGAACATGAGTTTCGGGTTTCTCGGCATTCAGTTTGGCTTCGCCCTCCAGAATGCCAATGTGAGCCGTATTTTTGAGACGCTCGGTGCGCGGGTTGAGGATATCCCCATCCTCTGGATCGCCGCACCCATCACTGGCCTGATCATTCAGCCCATCATCGGCCATCTGAGTGACAACACCTGGAACCGCTTCGGGCGACGCAGACCCTATTTCCTAGTGGGGGCCGTCCTTACCACCCTGGCACTTTTTTTCATGCCCAACTCACCTTCACTCTGGATCGCCGCGGGTATGCTATGGATCATGGATGGCTCGATCAACATCTCGATGGAGCCGTTCCGCGCTTTCGTGGGTGACAACCTACCCTCCGAACAGCGTACCATGGGGTTTGCCATGCAGAGCTTCTTTATCGGTACCGGAGCCGTGGTGGCTTCGGCACTCCCTTATATCCTTACCAACTGGTTCGGCGTACCCAATACGGCTCCCGAGGGGATGATACCGCTATCGGTGAAGCTCTCCTTCTATATCGGTGGGGTGGTGCTCTTCCTCTCGGTGCTCTACACGGTGCTCACCTCGAAGGAGTACTCGCCGGAGGAGTTAGCTGCTTTTGAGGAGGAAAAGGAAAAAATAAGTGGTGTGAAGAGCACTGCGAAAATAGCGGTTACCTCCGGTCAGTTTCTGCGCAAAGGACTGATCTGGACCCTTGTAGGTGTTGTTGCCAGTGCGCTGATCTTTTTCTCCTCCCTTGGTGAGCTGAACGGGCAGCTCTACATCGTGGGAGGGTTGTTGCTGCTCTTCGGCATCATCCTGCTGCTCTCAGGGGTGATTACCAAAAACTCATCAAGGGCAAACGGCATGGTGGGGATCATGAACGACCTGCTCCATATGCCCAAGACCATGGGGCAGCTGGCGGTGGTGCAGTTCTTCTCCTGGCTCGCCTTCTACGCCATGTGGATCTATACCACACCGGCTATCACGCAACACGTCTATGGTACTACCGATTCCAGCAGCGAGCTCTACAACCAGGGAGCCAACTGGGTGGGGGTGCTCTTCGCCGTCTACAACGGGGTGTCGGCCATCAGCGCTTTTCTGTTGCCGGCACTGGCACGTCAGATAGGCCGCAAGGCGACACACTCCATCGCCCTGACCATGGGAGGGGTGGCCTTCATCTCGCTCTTCTTTATCCGGGAACCCCAGCTGCTGCTGCTCCCCATGGTGGGGGTCGGCTTTGCCTGGGGGAGCATCCTCTCCATGCCCTACGCCATCCTCACCGGCTCGCTGCCGGCAGATAAGATGGGAACCTATATGGGCATCTTCAACTTCTTCATTGTCATCCCGCAGATCCTGGCTGCCAGCATCCTGGGCTATATCACCAGTGAGCTGTTTGAGGGGCGGGTGATCCTCACTTTGGTGCTCGCAGGCTGTTCCCTGATAGTGGGTGCCCTGAGCGTATTCATGGTGCAGGACAGTGATGATGTCTACAAATTGCAGAAAAAGAACAACTGATCAATCCTGTCATTATGAAGAAAATCTATCTCTACTCCCTGCTCATCACCCTGTTGGTGTCGTGCGGAAACAAAAACAAACAAGCTGAAACGACCGGTACAGCTGAGAGTGTCCGACCCGAATGGGTGTATGATGCGGTACTCTATGAGGTCAACACGCGGCAGTTCACCCCCGAAGGGACGTTCACTGCCTTTACAGCACACCTGCCCCGTCTCAGTGAACTGGGTGCCGATATCCTCTGGTTTATGCCCATACAGCCGATCGGTGAAAAAGATCGAAAAGGTACGCTGGGGAGTTACTACTCCATCAGCGATTATACCGCGGTGAACAGCGAGTTCGGCACGTTGGACGATTTTCGGGCGGTGGTCGATCAGGCTCACGGGCTGGGTATGAAGGTGATCCTCGACTGGGTGGCCAACCACACCTCGCGCGATGCCGTGTGGGTGGAGGCTCATCCCGACTGGTACGTGCGGGACAGCCTGGGCGAGCTGAACGTGATGTACGACTGGACCGATATCGCCCAGCTTGATTACAGCAAGCCGGAGATGCGTGAGGCGATGATTGCCTCAATGCTCTTCTGGGTGCGTGAAACCGGTATCGACGGCTTCCGCTGCGATGTGGCGGGTGAATTGCCGACCGACTTCTGGGTAGCAGCAAAAGATTCACTCATCGCCTTGAAGCCCGATATCTTTATGCTTGCCGAGGCGGAGAAGCCGGAGCTGAACGAGTCGCTGTTCGACGCCTACTATGCCTGGGATTTCCACCACCGTATGAACGCTGTGGCGCAGGGTGTGGAGGATGTAGATTCGCTCAGGGCTTCATTCGACAGGATGATCGATCGTTTCGCACCGCATGCCATACCGATGTTCTTCACCTCCAACCACGATGAGAACTCCTGGAACGGTACTGAGTTTGAGCGGATGGGGGAGGCGGCACGCAGCTTTGCCCTGCTCACTTACCTGTTGCCCGGCATGCCGCTGATTTATAGTGGACAGGAAGCAGGCTACGACCATCGGCTGGCTTTCTTTGAGAAAGATGAGATCGACTGGAGCGATCCTGATGATTTCAGCTCCTTCTACAGTGCGTTGAATCGTCTCAAAAAGGAACAGAAGGCGCTGCAGGCCCCCGGCCGCAGTGGTGAGATGAGCGGGATTGGAAATGACAGGCCGCAGTCGGTATGGTCTTTTCGCCGCACGAACGAAGGCAGCGAGGTGGTCGCACTCCTCAACCTAAGTAACGAAACGGTAGAGGTAACCTTCGAAGAGCCGCTGCCGGGTGTGGGTTATCACCTCTTTCCCGGTGGAGAGGTGGTTGAGGCTGCCGGGACGATGCAGCTCAAGCCCTGGGAGTACAGGGTCTTTTACAAATAAACTCGCAGCGGATATTTCCGCATAAGAGATAAAAAAACCGGGCATCCTCTGTCCGGTTTTTTTTGCTGTTTACTGCAGGTAGGGTTTCAGTTGTTCCACCCAGGCGGCAATTCGTTCATCGGTCAGCTCCGGCTCGGTGTCGTCGTCGAGTGGCAGCCCCACGAACATGTCGTCCACCACCGCACGTGAATATTCGAAGTCATACCCTTCGGGTGAGACCTGTCCCACGACAGTCGCACCTTTTTCTTTCACGATCTCGTAGAGGATCCCTATGGCATCCACGAACGAACTGGGGTAGATGGAGGCATCGCCCATGCCGAAGATGGCGACGGTCTTGCCGGAGAGGTCCAGCTTCTCCAGCTTGGGGTAAAAGTCGTTCCAGTCGTCCTGCAGATCCTGAACCCCCCAGGTGGAGACACCCATGATCAGCACATCATGCGTAAGGAAGGGTTGTTCATCCCCGTCGTAGATATCGACCAGGGTGGGGGTGTAGTCAGCGATTTTTTCCGCGATCTTCTCTGCGGCTCTCTTGGTGTTCTCGGTACTGGAACCGTAAATAATTGCGATAGATTTCATTTTGTTGTTGTCGTTACTGTGATTACCACTCTAAACACCGAAAAGATGGAATATGTTTATCCTTTCCGCTTTTTCCTGCAAAAAAGAGGGAGTGTCCTATCCGATACTCCCCCTTAATCTTCACCGATTAGCAGAAAATATGGTGATGTTATGGCTCAAAATTGGTATAGATCTTGAAACTGTAAGGTGGCAGCTCTACATTCATGGTGGGTGAGGGCACATAGATCGTTGTGCCGTTCTCCAGATAGTTATGCCAGACACCCGTTTGGGGGAAGCTGACCCCACCACCGGTGGTTTTGTCTGTAAAGTTGGCAATCACCATCACGTTTTTTGCCTTGCCAAAGGAGGAGAGGGTAAGGTAGCGACCATCGCTCCAGCTAAGGGTGGATGTTGCATTGAAGAGCTCCCCATGCTCCATCCTCAGGTTGATCAGCGTTGAGTAGGTATCATGTAACTCCTTCCGTTCCGGTACCAGCAGGTAATCCCATTTAATGGGTTTTCTGCCTAATCTTCCGTTCTCGTTGATGGAGAAATCATATCCCAACTCGCCAAACTGCCATACCATCTTCGGACCGGGAACGGTGAAGAAGAAAGCGGCGTTGGCACTTAGCAATGACATGCGCACACCCAGGTTGTTCTTGATGTAGGTTGAAGCTTCCGACAACTGAACATAGGCAGTCCGTTCCTCGTCGTGACTCTCCATATAGCTCACCAGGCTGTTGACCGGGCGATCGGAGCTGCCATAATATACCGGGCTGAAATCAGTTTGAAAACCTTTTGCAGATCGTTTGAACAGATCGTTGTTGTTGCGCCAAACCATCATCCCATCGTTCGAGAGCTCGGTCTCCTCCCTGCTGTCGGCAAAATGCTCCAGGATTACATATACATCAGGGTCGACCGCCTTGATGGTCTGGTTGTAATCCTTCAGAATCGCAATGCGGGAAGCATCGTAATTGCTTGCGGTGGACTCGGTTGAAGAGCGTTGGGTAAATCCCTTGGTGAGGTCGAACCGGAAGCCGTCGATGTTGTACTCATCCAGCAGGAACTGCAGGTTGCGCTTCACGAAGGTACGCACCAGCTCCGATTCATGGTTGAAGTCATGGAAAACGCTGTAGGGATGGGGTGCATTTACGTTGAAGTAGGGATTGTTTCCGGTAGTCTTGTCAGCCGATGCATCCCACCACATTTTAGCAAAGGGGTTGTCGCCGGTGGCGTGGTTGTAGACCACGTCGAGGATTACCGCGATCCCTCTGCTGTGGCACTCATCGATAAACTCCTTGTACATCCGGTCGGTGCCGTAAGCCTTGTCCATGGCGAAGAAGAAGGCGGGATTGTAGCCCCAGCTGTCGTTGCCGTCGAACTCCTGCACCGGCATCAGCTCAATGGCGTTCACACCGAGCGACTGCAGATAATCCAGCT
>Ga0265293_10005734_pt1 | contig 20487 bp, 20 predicted proteins | sample Munlanlewell138R_FD_192505 | JGI IMG/M metagenome (GOLD analysis project Ga0265293, IMG submission 192505) | Leachate microbial communities from a municipal landfill in Southern Ontario, Canada - Leachate well 138R | ecosystem: Engineered > Solid waste > Landfill > Unclassified | place: Canada... | reverse complement strand
CAATACAGGTTTTCCTGTTTTCATTTAGTCAATGCAAGATTCATTAAACCCATCGATCAAAATAAACTTCATGATATCATGAAAACAGGAAAACCTGTATTGGTCTATGAAGAAGTTTCAAATGCGGGCTCACTCTATCCACAGATTTTAAAATTTATGGCGGAACATCACTATCATAATCCTATACGAAGTATGTCTATCACCGACAGAATCGTTGATCATGGTCACTACCAAGATATGCTAAAAGAAACTAACATGGATCTTGATTCCATTAAAAAAGAGATCAAGGAACTCATCCATGAGACTTGATCACTTTTTGCTTGAGCAAGACTATGTAAAGACGAGAAGTCAAGCAACCGATCTAATCAAAAGAGGACTCATCAGTGTCAATGGTGAGATTGTGACCAAAGCAGGATATGATGTCAAATCACCTGTTATCAAAATATTGAAACAAGATCACTTTGTGAGTCGTGCAGGTGAAAAGTTGAAAGGTGCTATCCTTGATTTTAAGATTGACTTCAGAGATAAAATAGTCATTGATATTGGAGCTTCCACAGGTGGATTTACCGATTGTGCCCTAACCTATGGCGCAAAACATGTCTACACCTATGATGTTGGAAGTGATCAACTCGATCAAAAATTAGCAAGTGATCATAGAGTTACTAAACATGAAAACACCAATATCTTAGATGTTCAATTACCCGATGCGGATATCATTTTAATCGATGTATCCTTTACATCCATTCTTCCCATCATGAAGCATTTAAAAGGATTTCCTAAGGAAATGGTCTGTTTGATTAAACCTCAATATGAAGCAGGTCACATGTTCTTTAAACAGGGTGTCTTAAAAGATCTAAAAATTCATGAAAAGATTCTCAATGAACGATTACTTGAAATGAAACACCTAGGATTTTCACTTTTTGGATTAAAAAAATCCCATCTAAAAGGTAAGCAGGGTAATCAAGAATATATTCTTTATATCAAGCCACATAAGAATGAAGAATCTATCAATCAGATGGTACGAGGGGTTTTATGTTAAAAGCATTGCACATTCAAAATTTTGCATTAATCGATGATCTTGAAATGGATTTTCTTGCCGGTATGTCTGCCCTAACGGGTGAGACTGGTGCGGGAAAGTCCATTATTTTAGAATCCCTTCAGCTCCTTTTTGGTAAGCGATCGGATGCAACCATGATTCGTCATGGGCAATCTAAAGCTCATGTCAAAGGCATCTTTGAACTGACCAAGGAAAAACAAGACATCTTGGGACTTCCTAAGATGATTACCGTTGAAAGAGATATCGATCGCGAAGGAAAGCATCTCATGAAGATCAACGATGAACCTTCAACATTATCTCGTATCAAAGAGGTCATGATTTCGCTCGGTTCAATCCACTCGCAAACAGAAACCATGAGTCTTTATGATAAAGGTTATTATTTAGAACTTATTGATCAAGTTGACAGTAAGGAAATTGATCATTTAAGAAATAAGTATCTGATCTTGAGATCAAGTTATCTCGAAAAGAAGAAACACCATCAATCACTTAAAGCTAAGCGGGATGAAGCACTCGATAAAAAATCTTTTCTTGAGTATCAACTAGAAGAACTCAAACATCTTCATTTAGAAATTGATGAGAAGATTAAACTGGATGAAACCATCGAAAAATTAAAGAACTATGATAAAATCACACAAGCATTAAGAACGAGTTATCAAGCCCTTGAAAATGATGTCTTTTCCATTGATTCTATCTTTGAAGCTGCTAAAGCACTGGATAAGATCAGTCATCTCGATACTGAATATGATAAGATGAAGGAAAGACTCACTGAAAGTTACTATAATCTTGATGATGTCAAATCGATGCTCTATCAACATTTGGATACACTTGATTTTGATGAAGATCGCTTTAATCAGATGCAAGAACGTTTATATGAACTCACTAAAATCGAGCAAAAATACCAGAAGACAATCAATGAACTGATCACTTATCAAATGGAGATTGCTGAAGAATTGATGTTGATCACCGATTATGATAACTATATTCTTTCGTCAAAAAAAGAGCTTGATCAAGCGTTTGAAGAGGTATACACACAAGGATTAAAGTTATCTAGTAAACGAAAAGAACTTGCCAGAAAACTTGAAAAGGCAGTTCTCATTGAACTTAAAGACCTTGATTTAGAAAAAGCAAGTTTTGAAATCTTCTTTGATCCCCTTATCAAAGAAGAATTATCCCTTCAAGAATCAGGACTTGATAGTGTTGAATTGATGATCTCCCTCAATGAAGGTGAACCTTTAAAACCACTTGCTAAAGTAGCATCAGGTGGTGAACGTGCACGCTTTATGTTTGCTCTTAAATCAATCTATGCAAAGGCAAATGATCTATCGATGTTAATCCTTGATGAAATTGATATTGGTATCAGCGGAAAAACAGCATCCAAAGTAGCGGCCAAGATGATTGATTTAAGCAAGAAAATGCAACTCATCGTCATCACCCATCTACCACAGGTAGCTGCAAAGGCTAATCATCACTACAATATTTATAAGCAAAAAGAAAATGAACGCATGGTCACACGCATTCATGAACTTAATGATATGGATCGAATTGAACAGATCGCAGCAATGCTTTCAGATGAGAAAATGACGCATTACGCGATTGAGCAAGCTAAAGTCCTCTTAGATAAATAAAAAAAGCTTGCGCTTTTCTTAGGCATTACCTGCAAGAATTGCAAGCACAAATGATAGAACTACTAAGCCGACCATGCCGAAAACAATAATCCAGACAACGGCTTTTCCCCACCACGTCTGTGTGGGGTCTACATAGTGTTTTTTCGGTTCAACCTGTTTAGGTGTCTTTCCTTTTTGAGCCATGATTTCACCTCGTTTTAGTCATCGTATCCATTATACACGAAAACCACCTTCAAAGGAAGAGATTTGATGAAAAACAATGTCAAAATTATCTTTCATATCGATCTCAATGCCTTCTTTGCAAGTTGTGCAATGATCAAAGAGCCCTATCTTAAAGATAAGGTTTTTGTGGTCGGTGGAAATCCCATTTCAAGACGAGGTGTCGTTTCAACAGCATCTTATCCAGCACGCAAATGTGGTATTCATTCAGCGATGAGTATCAACGATGCATTTCATCTCTATCCCAAACTCATCGTCGTGCCACTAAACTTCAACCTCTATCAAAAATACTCACATCTCTTCTTTCAATTTCTTAAACGTTATTCAGATTTGGTTTTAGAAGGATCCATTGATGAAGCCTATGTTGATATGACAAAAGCAGCTCAAAACAAACATCCTTTAGAACTTGCTAAAGAAATTCAAGAAGGATTGCTCAAGGAGCACAACCTTCCCTGTTCAATTGGTATCGCTCCTACGCTCTTTTTAGCCAAGATGGCATCCGATATGAAAAAACCTTTAGGTATAACGGTACTTCGAAAGAAGGATATTGTCGAAAAGTTGTTTCCTCTAGAAATTGGTGCTTGTTTTGGTATTGGCAAGAAGACCTACCCCAAATTGGAGCAAATAGGTATCCATACGATTGGTGATTTTACCAAGAAGGAGAACAAGGCTAAAATTTTAGACTTAATGAGCGAAGCTTCTTATCAATCCTATCTTGATCACATTCTTGGACACTCATCAGATATTATCGATCCAAAAAGATATCAAATCCCTAAATCCATCTCAAATGAGACGACCCTAAACTACTCCATGGATAGCAGTGATGCCATCTTCAAGATATTAGTAGAAATCTTAGAACATACCCATGAGCGTTTGACCAATGAAGAGTTGGTCGCAAAAACAATAGGCATTCGCTTAAGAGATGATTCCTTTGAAACCATTAATCGATCGGTTACCTTTCATGAACACACGGATAACTATGATACCTTCTATGATGCTTTAGAGTCACTCTTTGAAACCAATTATCACGGTGAAGCTTTGAGACTTGTGGGTGTCTTTATGAGCTCCGTGATGCAAAAGAAGGATCTCAAAATCGACTATAATCTCTTTAACTATCAAGAATTTTCAAAGCGTGAAGAAGCCATTTATCACCACAGTGAAAAGAAAAGGACATCATAGGATGTCCTCGACATTGATTTTCGATTGATGATCCCAGGTTTTGGGATCTTTTTCGTTGAAGTTTCTTAGGAAATGGATGACTTCCTCGGTGACAATGGTTGGTGTTGATGCACCAGAGGTAACGGATACTGAATCTTTACCTTTGAGCCAATCGAGATTGATATCCTCGATACCACCGATCAAGTAAGAAGGAATATTCTTTCCTTTCTCTCCCACTTCAGCAAGTTTATTGGAGTTGGAACTCTTTTTGTCTCCTACTACAAACATTAAATCAACAGGTTCCTGTTTGATGACTGCATCCTGTCTCACCGTTGTAGCGTTGCAGATCTCATTATCAAAAAGATAGTGGGGATACTTGGTTTCAATAATCTTTAGAACGGCATCAATATCATATAAAGAGAGTGTCGTCTGATTGGTAACGAACACTTTATCATGCATCAGTGAACTGGGAAGAAGCATCGCATCCTTCTCATTTTCAACAAAATAGATATCCTGTGAAATCGCAAGAATCGCTTCGGGTTCAGGATGATTTCGATGACCAATATAGATCACCTTATAGCCTTCAGCTAGTTTTTCTTTAACTGCTTTATGTACTTTAATCACATCACGACAGGTTGCATTGAGATAGGTAAGTCCTTTTTCTTTGGCTCTTTCAATCACTTGGTCAGAAATACCATGAGCCGTAAAAATAACCGTTCCACTGTTCACTTTCTCAAGCATTTCCAAACGTGTTTTACCCTTTTGATCTAAACTGATGACTCCATATTTTTTAAAAGCCTCAGTTATTTTTTTATTATGTACGATTTGACCAAGAATATAGATAGGTCTCGGATAAGATTCAGTTTTAACCACTTTTTTCACAATGGCAAGTGCATTGAGGACACCGTGACAGTAACCACGAGGTGTTAAATCAATAACGTTCATATCATCACCACTCTCATTATACATGAGATTGATACATACTCACTTCTTTTTACTTTTACAAGCTCCATATGGTATAATTCTAACGGGTGAGATAATGACAATTAATGCCATGTTAAAGCAATTAGGATATCAACACATAACACCGATTCAAGAAGGTGTTTTTAAGTCTTTTTCATCTCCTAAACACATGGTAGGTATCGCACCAACAGGAACGGGTAAGACGCATGCATATCTTTTACCTATTTTGGAAAAAATGGATGTAAAACGTTTCGAAGTACAGGCTTTGATACTCGTGCCAACCAATGAGCTTGTAGTACAAATTCAACACATGTTATTAGAAATCACCTCTGACTTTGTTGTTAAAACCTACTATGCTGGAACCAATAAGATGAGAGAACAGGAATGGTTAGAAAAGTATCAACCACAAATCGTGATTTCAACACCTTCACAGATCGTTGATTATGTGATTGAATCACATCTACTTAAAATTCATAAAGCGAAATATGTTGTTTTTGATGAAGCAGATATGATGTTTGATGAAGCGTTCTTGTCGATGATTGATCATCTATTGCCCGCTGTAAAAAACGCAAAATACATGCTGTTTTCAGCAACACTTAATAATGAGATGGATCCCTTTATTAAGAGATATTTTGGCCAATTTGATCTGATTGATACTAGAAAAGCTCATCAACTTGATATCACCTATAAACTGATTCACATCAAACATCAAGAGCGTACACATGCTCTATTAACATTACTCAAATTGATCAATCCCTATCTGGCTTTTATCTTTGTATCAAAGAAAGAAAATCAGGATGTTGTCTATCAAAAAATGGTTGATGAATCCTATAGTGTTGCCAATCTAAATGCATCCTTAGGCATCAAGAAAAGAACGAAACTGATTGATGAAATCAGAGCACTTAAATATCAATATGTTGTTACATCGGATCTTGCAGCAAGAGGTCTTGACTTTAAAATTTCCCATGTGATCCATTACGATCTACCTCACTTTTTAGAATTCTATATGCACCGTAGCGGAAGAACTGGAAGAATGTATGATTCTGGTGAAGTGATCACACTGATGGGAATTGATGATCACAGAAAGATCGCCAAGTTAAAGAGTCAAGGCATTTCATTTGATGATTACAATCTTACGACAAATTCTCTCGATCCTGTGATTAAGAAATCAAAAGGTGTCTCCGAAGAAGAAAAGGATGCAATTAAGAAGATCAAGAAACCTACCCGAGTTTCACCAAACTATAAGAAGAAGAACAAACAAGCGATTAAAAAGATCAAACAAGAAGTAAGGAGAAAACAATATGCCAATCAAAATAGGTAGTCATGTATCCATGTCAGGAGATACGATGTATTTAGGATCTGTTGAAGAAGCACTGAGTTATCAAGCGACTGCATTTATGGTCTATACCGGTGCACCACAAAACACGATCCGTAAAAAAATCGAAGATTTGCGCATAGATGATGCAGTTCAAAAAATGGAAGCTTCAGGACTTTCTTTTGATAACGTCATCGTTCATGCACCTTATATCATTAACTTAGCTAATCCAGATCCAACCAAACGTGAATTTGCTATTTCATTTTTAACCGAAGAGGTTAAACGCTCACACAAAATGCATGCAAAACAGATCGTATTACACCCTGGCTCAGCAGTGGGTGGAGATAGAGAACAAGCTGTTCGTTGGATTGCAGAAGGTGTTAATCAGGTTATTCATAACACCAAGGGCATTCCTGTGAAAATTGCACTTGAAACCATGGCTGGAAAAGGAAATGAAGTCGGCAAGACATTCGAAGAACTAAGAGCAATCATCGATCTCATTGAAGAACAATCTCGTGTATCGGTTTGTTTCGATACCTGCCATACACATGATGCAGGATACGATGTTAAGGAAAATTTTGATCAGGTTATTCAGACATTCGATAGGGTCGTTGGTATCGATAAAATCTCCGTCTTTCACATCAATGATTCGAAAAATGAAAAAGGTGCTGCGAAGGATCGACACGAGAATTTGGGTTTTGGATACCTCGGTTTTGATGCACTCATGAAAGTGATCTATCATCCGATGTTTTTAGATATTCCAAAGATTTTAGAAACACCTTATGTGGAAGGTAAACCGCCTTACAAAGAGGAGATCGAAATGATTCGTTCCAAGGTTTTTGATCCAGAACTTGTTAACAAAATCAAAGAAAAAGAATAAAATCCGCGTTTTGCGGATTTTCATTTTTGTTCGAGGATTTTTGTGTAGAGTTCAACATATTTACGTGCCATTTTTGATAAGCTATAGTTTACATGCATCGCCTGATGAATAAGATTGGTCCAAGCCTCTTTATCTTCGTGATAGAGCGTAAGTGCTTCATCAATGGTTTCCTTTAATTCATCAGCATCATAATTCTTAAAGGCAAATCCAACACCAATACCTGTAAACTTATTGTAGGGGGTAACTGTATCTTTAAGCCCCCCAGTTTCTCTAACGATGGGTAGTGCACCATAGCGCATCGCAATCATCTGATTGAGTCCACAAGGTTCGAAAAGTGAAGGTAACATAAAGAGATCAGAAGCTGCGTATACTTTTTTTGATAGCTCGCTATTAAATCCGTTTTCATAATAAACATGGTTAGGATATTTTTTTTGCATTTCATGAAAGAACTGTTCATAGAGTGCATCACCATATCCCAACACGATGAAATTAAAAGCACCAATCTCTAGATATTCCTCTAAAACAGGCATGAGAAGATCGATACCTTTTTGACGAGCAAATCGATGAATAAATGAAACGAGTGGTTTATTTATATCCTGATCGAGTTTGAGTTCTTGGATTAGTTTTGATTTATTTTCAAACTTACCTTGCGTAAAATCATTTTCACCATAGGGTCTCATAATATCGGATTGCATGGGGTCATAGAGATCTGGATCCAGTCCATTTAAGATACCGTAGAGATCACTTTGCCTTGCTTTGAGAGGACCATCTAATGTAAAACCATAGAAACGCGTAAGGATTTCGTTGCGATAGTTTTCAGAAACGGTATTGATACCATTCGCACGCATGATTCCGCACTTTAAAAAGTTGACACGATCCATGTGGATATAGGTAAAGTTTTTGGTATTGAACAGTTTTTCTGTTTCAATTGGATATGATCCCTGTTTTTCAAGGTTATGAATCGACAACAATGTCTTCATCGCCTGAAAGGATGGATTGATCTGACGATACTTCACATCGAGGAAGAAGGGGATCAGTCCAGTTTGCCAGTCATTCGCATGAATGATATCGACATAACGACTCGTTAGAAGCATATACTCAAAAATAGCAAAATTAAAAAACGTGAAGCGCATCGCATCATCTTCATAACCATAATAGCGCTGTCGATTAAACAAGTCATCATTATCTACAAAGACGTAGAATACTTCATCATGCTTGAGTTGATAATAGGATGCCTTTTTTTCATAGATACCCATTTTTATCGAACGCTCACCTAAGTAAGTCATTTTTTCAATATGCTCTTTAATTTGCTGATAAAAAGGTGTGATAATGGTCACTTCATGACCTAATTTAACCAACGCCTTGGGTAATGAAGCTGCAACGTCAGCAAGTCCACCTGACTTAGAAAATGGGTAAGCTTCACCACTACAAAATAGAATTTTCATGTTTTTTATCACCTTTGATACTATTATACTGAATGACCTATCTTTTAACAAGGAAAGAAGCATCAAAAAAAGGGACGATGAATTGATAAAATCTCTATCTAAGTTACATTGACTATCGTCAATACGTGTGATAAAATCAATATGGTCAATGACCTATTTTTCATTTATTAGGAGGAAATCCATGAAGCGTATCGTTGTTGTTGGAACCCAGTGGGGTGACGAAGGAAAGGGTAAGATAACAGATTACTTAGCTACCCAAGCTGATGTGGTTGTTCGCTATCAAGGTGGCAATAACGCAGGACACACCGTCGTTTTTGAAAACCAAAAATATAGCCTACATCTCCTACCATCAGGTATTCTTAATCCCAACATCGAAAACATCATGGCTAATGGTATGGTCATCCATCCCAAAGCATTTGCTGATGAGATTAAAACCATCCAAACACCTTTTAAATTATCGATCTCTGATCGTGCACATGTGGTATTGCCTTATCATATCGAATTAGATAAAGCTTATGAAACAAATAAAGGTGATGCCAACATTGGAACAACCCACAAAGGTATAGGTCCAGCATACACCGATAAAGCAGCTCGTATCGGTATTCGTGTATCAACGTTTATCCATCCCGAGCGATTCAAAAAAGAACTCAAACGCTTAGTTGATCAGAAAAACATAGAACTCAAAGCCTATGGTCATAACTCAGTTGACTTTGATGAGATTTATCTGTCATATCTTGAATACGCGAATGTGATGAGACCCTATGTCAAAGATACCTCTATCTATTTAAACGAACTGATTGAACAGGATAAAAAAATTTTATTTGAAGGAGCACAAGGTGTGCTTTTATGTCTTGATCATGGCACTTATCCCTATGTGACATCGAGCTCACCTACAGCTGCTTCAGTACCCATTAATACAGGAATTGCTCCTTGGCTCGTTGATGGTGCTGTTGGCGTAACAAAGGCATATACCACACGTGTAGGATCAGGTCCTATGCCATCAGAGATAGTAGGTGAACTGGCCCATCACATCCGGGAAGTCGGTCATGAATATGGAACAACCACAGGTAGACCCAGACGTATTGGATGGTTAGATACGGTGATTTTAAGACACACAAAACGCGTGTCAGGTCTATCCTATTTAGCTGTAACTCTTTTAGATGTATTAACCGGAATTGAAGAATTAAAAATTGTGACATCTTATAATCTGGATGGACAGACGATTGACTATATCCCTTCAGATATCGAAGATTTCATGCGTGCTAAACCAAACTATATGAGTCTTAAGGGTTGGAAAGAAGATATTACACAGGTTAAAACATATCAAGAATTGCCAGATAATGCTAAGTCTTATCTCAAGAAGATTGAAGAGCTTGTTGGTGTAAAAATAGGTATGTTTTCTGTAGGTCCCGATCGCAAACAGACGATTTCTGTTAAAAACATTTTTGAATAGGAAGTGATCCGATGATCAGCCGTTATCAACGTCATGTTTTGAAAGAACTCTGGAGTGAAAAGCACAAATTTGATATGTTTTTAAAAGTAGAGCTCGCCTCAAGTTATGCTTGGATGAAACTGGGTCTTTTTGATGAGAAGACCCATGATAAACTCAAGAAAGCTCACTTTAAACTAGAAGACATTACCCGCTTTGAAGAGGAGACGAAACATGATGTCATCGCGTTTACAAAAGCTGTTTCATTATCGCTTGGTGATGAAAAGAAATGGTTTCACTATGGACTGACGTCCACCGATATTGTAGATAGTGCACAATCATTGATCCTAAAAGAGGTCAACCAAATACTCTTAGACGATATCGACCAACTAATGGATGTCTTGAAAGTAAAAGCTTTTAACTACAAGAATACACCGATTATGGGTAGAACCCATGGTATTCATGCAGAAATCACATCGTTTGGTTTAAAGTATGCCCTCTGGTATGAAGATTTGAAAAGACTCAAACAACATCTGTGCAAAGCAGCTGAAGAGATTTCGGTCATTAAATTGAGTGGTGCTGTAGGTCACTTTGCTCAAAGTGATCCTAAATTGCAGCATATCGCAGCCAAATACTTAAGCCTTCCTGAATCCCATATCGCAACTCAGACACTTCAAAGAGATCGACATGCTAACTATCTATCATCGCTCGCACTGATTGCTAGTGAACTTGAAAAGATAGCCATCGAAATCAGACATCTTGCACGTACAGAGGTATCCGAAGTTGCTGAATATTTTAGTGAGTACCAAAAGGGATCTTCAGCAATGCCACATAAGCGAAATCCTATATCTTCTGAAAACATTACGGGATTGTCCCGTGTGATTCGTGGTTATATGTTATCTTCTTTTGAGGATATTGCGTTATGGCACGAACGCGATATCTCGCATTCATCGGTTGAACGTATTATCTTAAGTGATGCAACTTCACTGCTTGATTACATGTTAAACCGCATGACAACTACGCTCGATAAGCTTCTTGTCTATCCCAAAAAAATGCAAGAAAATATCGAACTCACTCAGGGTGCTATCTTTGCTCAATGTGCAATGTCTCAGCTGATTTTAAAAGGAGTTATGAGAGAAGACGCATATGATAAAATCCAGTCTTTAGCTTTCAAATCACTAGAACAAAAGAGACACCTAAAGGATTTAATGCATGAAGACACATGGATCAAAGAGCATTTATCTTCACTCGATTTAGATCACATTTTCGATGTGCAAAAACACTTAAAACATGTCGATAGTATCTTTGAAAAGGTGTTCGGGTCTCATATTTTATCATAATTCATAAACTTAATGTTTAACATTGAAAGATTAGCATCTTTATGCTATAATGACGATTAGTCAAACGAGGAGGAATTACCCATCATGCCTAGATCTAGCAACAAAGCACCAGTAAAAATTGACAAGTATAATCAAGCTGAACCCAAAATCCATCCAGTTACCTGGATTTCGATCGCTTCATTCTTTGTCATTATCATTGCGTTACTCATTATCTTTACACCAAATAATCAAGAAAAAATATATAAAGCATACACCACGTATGGTGTAACCACATTACCCAAGGATCATCCACTTTATCAAGTGAGCTATGATGGTAGTCTTTTTAGGAAAGGTGCCAAAGATATTATTGAAGACAATGAAGTTGTCATTCTCTATATTGGTTATGCACAGTGCCCCGATTGTCAGTCACATATAACTCCCTTTTCAACCTATTTTGAATCAACAGGTATGGATGAATATGTCAGTCGCATCTATTATATTGATGTGACACAAGATCCAAAGGGAACAGAAGCACTCGTTACGGCGCATCCAGAGTTTAAAGATACGACACCACAGATTGCGCTCTTTATCAATGGAGAAGTTGCTCATATCTATGTTGCGAGTGAACATGACATATCAACCTCACAAAAGATTAATCAAAATGTCAGAGGATTTTATGAGGAAGCGATTGACCTCATCAATGCATAAAAAGCACATCGTGCTTTTTTTGATTAAAGGAAAAAACAATGATTGAAACGTTCAAACAGTCTTTAAAAAGACATCTTGAGACAAAACTCGAGATCGAAAACTTAATTATCGAAGAACCTAAAAGAGGACACGCAGATTTAGCGATTCCACTTTTTGCTTTTGCAAAAGAGTGGTCAAAGAAGATACAAGAGGTTTATACGCTCTTTGAACAAGAGATGATGGATGAAAAGGGAATTGACCGCATCGAATTGCTCAATGGATTTCTTAATATTTATTTAAATCGTTCTTATTTCGCATATCCAATCATCGATGAAATTCTTGATTTAGGAAGCGACTACGGTACGAAATCACCCAACAATGAAACAGTTGTGATGGATTATTCATCACCGAATATCGCCAAATCATTTGGAGTGGGTCACTTGAGATCCACCATGATTGGTAATGCACTCAAACAGATCTATAAGAAGTGTGGTTACGAGGTTATTGGCGTCAATCACATCGGTGACTGGGGAACACAATTTGGTAAGATGATCGTTGCATATGAACTTTGGGGAAATGATGAAGCGATCAAGCAAGATCCTATCGCAGAACTCCAAAAACTTTATGTTCGCTTTCACGATGCTGAAAGCAGTGAACCAGAGCTTGAGGATAAAGCGCGTGAAGTATTTAGTGCTCTTGAGCAGGGTAATGAAAAGTATTTCAAACTGTGGACATGGTTTAAAGAAGAATCACTACGTGAATTTATGGATATGTATGACCTCTTAGGTGTCTCTTTTGATTCTTTTCATGGTGAAGCATTCTATAACGATAAAATGGATCAAGTGATCAAAGAGTTAGAGGACAAGAAGTTATTAAAAGTTGATGAAGGTGCGACCATCGTGGAACTTCCTTTTGATCTACCACCTGCATTAATCAAGAAAAGCGATGGGGCAACACTCTATATCACCAGAGATCTTGCTGCAGTTATGTATCGCCACAACACTTATCATACCAACCATATTCTCTATGTTGTTGGAAATGAACAGCAGCTTCATTTTAAACAGCTCAAAGCTCTCACTGACCTGATGGGTTATGATTTCAATATCGAACATGTCAATTTTGGACTTGTTTTAATCGATGGTAAGAAGATGTCTACACGTGGTGGGAAGTTTAAGCGTCTAGAGGATGTCATTACACAGGCAATCAGTGATGCAAAAAAGGCAATCTTAGAGAAAAACCCCAATCTTAAAAATCAAGACGAAGTCGCACGTGCAGTCGGTATTGGTGCCATCATATTTAATGATTTAAAGAATGAGCGTCATCTTGATGTCGATTTTAATTTAGACAACATGCTTAAATTTGAAGGCATGACTGGACCATATTTGCAGTATAGTTCTGTTCGAATTGCTTCCATTCTAAGAGAAGAAACGTTAGTTAAAGATAAGATTGATTCGAGTTATTACCACGAAGATGCATATTTTGAAGTGATCAAACTCCTAGCACAATTTCCACATATCATAATGCGTGCAAAGGATAACAATGCACCCAATCTCATCGCAAGATACATCACAACCCTTGCCCAAAGTTTCAATAGCTTTTACGCACAACAACGCCTTTTAGTCGATGAAGAAGGACGCAAACAAGCAAATCTACACTTTATTAAGGCGATTCAAACCGTGATCAACGAGGGCTTACGTATATTAGGAATAACCGCGCTTGAAGAAATGTAGGAAAGTAATTGCAATTCATATTAAACCGTGATATCATATTTTTGCTGTATTAAATGACCCAATGGGTCATCACCCCGCGTGATGAAATTGGTAGACGTGCCAGACTCAAAATCTGGTGGATGAATAATCCGTGCTGGTTCGAGCCCGGCCGCGGGGACCATCTAGAATTAAACCGCTTTGCGGTTTTTTGTTTTTATGAGCGTTCAACAGTTTGTGTTGATTATTTTATGATATGTTTAAGTCAAAAGGGGGTCTATGATGAAACATGAAATGAAATTATGCTTATGGTATAATAACCGGGCAGAAGAAGCGATGAACTTTTATTTGAGTATTTTTAAGGATTCCAAGTTTATCGTTAAAAACTATCACGGTAAAGAAGGATATGAGTATCACCATAAAGAAGCAGGAGAATTGCTGACTGCAGAAATTGAAGTGTTAGGTTCCCGTCTCATTTTATTAAATGGTGATCATACGTTTAAATTCAATGAATCGATATCACTCGTCATTGATTGTGAAACACAAGAAGAAATTGATTATTACTGGGACCATCTCAGTGAAAAGGGCGATCCGAATGCTCAGGCATGTGGTTGGTTAAAGGATCAGTTTGGTGTTTCATGGCAAGTTGTGCCAAAAAGATTAAGAGAAATGCTCATCGATCCAGATCAAAGAAAGGTTGATGCGGTAAGTCGCGTGATTTATGATATGAAAAAATTAGATCTACAAAGACTTGAAGAAGCCTATCAATCGGTTAAGTGATTATAAGATATTTCCATAGATTGAACATATTGAAACGAGATGATTTGGTATTCAAACCAAAATATCTTGTTTTTTTATGAATACGTGCTAAAATATCACCGAAAGCGAGATGAAGTACATGAAGGAAAGAAAAGTTAAAAGTTTTATTATGACAACGATGAACGGTATGGTCTATGGTTTATTTGCAACCCTGATCATCGGTGTTATCGTCAGACAAATAGGAACAGTTCTTGAACTTGATTTACTTAAAATTGTTATTTATGAACGTTTAGCAGCACTGATGGGTGTTGGTATCGGTATTGGTATTGGTATCAGTTTAAAGATGAATGGACTGAAACTCGTTGTTGCTGGTGTCATTGGTGGTATTGCTTCTGGCTTTACGTTACTCCTTGATGGAACATGGCTCACGGGTCTAGCAGCAAACGAACCTGTGAAGACCTATTTAGTAACGATATTTGGCATTATTCTTCTTGAAAAGGTATTGGTTAAACGAACACCTGTTGACATTTTACTCATTCCACTCACAGGGATCACGATTGCTATCCTCTTGACATTGGTCATCGGTGGACCAGTTCGCCTTGTCATTACCTATATTCAAGATTTTATTACGTGGACCTTTGATTTCGCACCGATTCCTATGTCGGTCATCGTTGCTGTGGTTATGGGAATTCTATTGACCTCACCACTGTCCTCTGCTGCGATTGCTATCTCGATTAATCTTTCAGGTATTGCAGGTGGTGCAGCAGTCATTGGATGTACCGTTCAGATGATTGGATTTGCTGTTCAGTCAAGAAAGGATAACTCGATTGGTATGGTTTTATCGATCGCTTTTGGAACATCAATGCTCCAATTTAAGAATATCTTAAAAAAGCCGATCATATGGTTACCGACGATTATTACATCCGCTATTTTAGGTCCTCTTTTCTATATTTTCTTTAGAACCATGACGACCAAAGAAGGAGCAGGCATGGGTTCATCAGGTCTTGTCGGTCAACTTCAAACATTAGCAGAGATGAACTACTCAACCAATGCTTGGTTATCAGCCATCTTGATGATTGTCTTAGCTGCTGTTTTGGTCTTTGCTATCGATTTACTCTTCCGCAAGAGAGGTTGGATTGTTACGGGTGATTTAGCCGTTAATAAAGATATCAATTCTTAAGAAAATTGTAACATCTTTATTTATCTATGATAAAATAGTGTTTGAAAGAAAATATATACAGAAAGTGGTGTGTTTATGAACAAACGTGTTTATAACAAAACCTTTGGTAAAATCATTCGAACACTGGGATTTCTGCTCATCTTAGTCTCATCAGTTTTCCTTGCTGTTAAACTTATTTTAACCTATCAGACATTGCCTTTTATTGAAAATTTACTCCCCTTTGCAACTTCCATTGATAATGCTATACAATCTTATGCATTTATTAGTGAATATGCCGTTATGGCACTGATACTCGGTCAAATTTTCATCCTGTGGGCAATTCGTAGAGGTTTGATTCTACGTGTCCTCTTGACAGTGACACTTCTCTTCCTATTTGTTGAAAACTCATTTGCTGGTCAATCTGTCTTAGTACCGATTGCTGTTGATTCACCAGCATGGTTGGGTAATGTATTAGGATTTATCGAAGGACCTTTTGAACAACTTGTTGCACTCTCGGCTTATATTATTCCTGCTGTAACGGTTGCTGTTCCCTTCTTTTTATGGGTACTCTATGCCTATAAGAAACCAGGTAGATTTTCAGTCTTTATGTTAAGACTCGGAGCGATTACACTCTTTTTAGCCATCTTGATGTTGATCGTCAAAGAATTATGGGTTCCAAGTCTTAATGATGTTGAAATCTATGGTACCATCACAACCGTATTATATATCTTAACCTATCTCCTCAATGCGATTGGTGGACTCTTTGGTACCCTTGGATTTGCTAGAAAATAAACAATAATTAAACAAAGAAAGCCGAAAGGCTTTTTTTATTTTTTAAGGTTGACAATAAAGCGTCTTAGGCGTATCATGAATGAAGGAAAGAAGGGGATTATATGAAACTCATGTTTTATGTTATGAACAAACCTGAACACTTAGATAAGTTTCTCAAGGAACTCAGTAAACAAAATATTAAAGGTGCAACCATTTTCTCATCAACGGGAATGGGAAGACGCTTGATGGGTAACGATGACGTACCCTGGCTTGGATCACTTAAGGCTATTCTCGATATGCCTCGCACCGAATCGAAGGTTATCATGCTCGCACTGCCTGAAGAACAGGTTAAAATCGTCTATGAAGTGATTGAACAGGTAGGTGGAGATTTATCTCAACCTAATACAGGTATTGCTTTTACTGTACCCATAGATAGTATTAAAGGCTATAAGGGTTAGGAAGTGACATGAAGTGAACACCACGATTTTACTCTATATTGCTATTTTGCTAGCTACAGGGTTACTCTTTGGTAAGCTAGCAAAGTATTTAAAACTGCCCAATGTCACAGGCTATTTGGTTGGAGGATTGGTTCTAGGACCCTCCATTTTAAATGTCATTCCTGAAGGAACAGTTCATGATTTTTCAATTATCAGTGCTGTAGCACTTGGATTTATCGCGTTTAGCATTGGAACCGAAATGAAGATTGTCTACTTTAAACGTGTGGGTGCAACTCCTGTATGGATCGCTGTCTTTGAAGCTTTACTCGCTGTCTTAGTGACGCTTGTTGCTGTTGTTGGTTATTTTTTGATCAAAGGAGATCTTTCCATGATCAACTTTAGATTTGCACTTGTCTTATCTGCGATTGCTGCAGCAACAGCTCCAGCAGCAACCATCATGGTGGTCAGACAATATAAAGCTAAAGGAAAATTAACAGAGACACTTTTAAGTGTTGTTGCAATCGATGACTCGGTTGCCATCATCTTGTTTGGTATCTTTGTTGCGATTGCAAATGCACTTTCTCAAACGAGTAGTAGTGGACCGCTTTGGTTACAAATAATGAATCCCTTTATCGAAATTGTTGTATCCTTAGGCATCGGTTCAGTTCTTGGTATTGTGTTAACCTTAGGATGTAAATGGTTTACGGGTCGAGGTAATCGAATCAGTCTATCGATATTTATTATCTTTATTGCGGTCTATTTAGCCGATTTACTCCATGCATCACCGCTATTAGCGTGTATGATGTTAGGTGCGGTCTTTGGAAATGTCAGTTCAAAGGTGGATGATGTCAACGGACTTCTCTATTTCATCACACCTCCAATTTTTATTCTATTCTTCGTCTTATCCGGTGCAGAGCTCAACTTAAACGTGCTTGGTATCGTAGGTATCATCGGTCTTGTTTATGTGGTTTTCCGTGTTGCTGGTAAGATACTTGGAGCCTATGTTGGAGCAAAGGTTACAAAAGCGGATAAAGTTGTCTCTAAATACTTAGGATATACACTGATTCCACAAGCAGGGGTTGCTATTGGTCTATCCTTGATTGCTACACAGGTCCTAAATCCTGAAATGGGATCACAGATTCGAGCAATCATTTTAGCGGGTACGCTGATTTATGAACTGGTCGGTCCAGTAATCACCAAGATGGCACTCAAACGTGCAGGAGAAATTCAAATACAAGCATAATAAAAGAGCCTAAGGCTCTTTTTTTACATCAATGATGAGAATCCCCTCAGGATAACTTGAATAAGCCTGTAGAGCGGATTTCTCTTTTTGGTCTGATCAATCAATTTTGATTTTTTAATGGTTTCATCAAAGAATTCTTCCATGGAACGAATGACCTGACTATCTTTTAAATAGACCATGTTTTCAAAGTGAAGATAAAGACTTCTAAAGTCTAAGTTACAGGTCCCAATGAGCGCTTCAGAATCATCAACAACCATCATCTTTGAATGGATAAATCCTGGCGTGTATCTGTAGACGAATACACCAGCTTGCATGAGTTCTGGAACGTAGGATTCGGTAACCATAAAAATTAATTTTTTATCAGGAATATAGGGAATGATAATCCGTATTTGCACCCCTGATTTCGCAGATAGTTTGAGTGCTTCAGAAAGCTCATTATCAATAATGAGATAAGGCGTTGTGATATCGATTTTATGCTTCGCTTCATTGATTAAGGATAGATACATATTTTTAGATACGAGTTCTTTATCTAAAGGTGCATCATTAAACGGTGCAACATAACCATCCGATGGAACGTGATAGGAGGTTGCGTAAAGTTTATAATCAATCGGTCGATTGGTTTGAAACCGATAGTTTTCCAAAAAACTAATCGTTAAACTATAAACCGCTTCACCTTCTAGACGTATACCTGTATCTAACCAGTGACCAAAGGGACTGATCAAATTAATGTACTCATCACCAATGTTGATTCCACCGGTATAACCCACTTTTCCATCGATAATGACAATCTTTCTGTGGTCTCTATAGTTCATTGCGAAATTGAGATGGAGTCGCATTGGGTTAAAAGGAATCGCATCGATTCCCATTTTTTTAAGTTTCTTATGATAGCGATAGGGAAGTGATGACGATCCAAAATCATCATAGATTAATTTGATATCTACCCCATCTTTAGCTTTTTTCTCTAAGATCGTTAGGATGGTATCCCACATGATACCCCGATTGATAATAAAGAACTCCAAGAAGATATAGGATTTTGCTCGACTTAGATCCTCTAACATCGCTTGATACATCGCTTCACCTGAGCTTAAGAAGGTCAACTTGGTATGTTGATAGACTGGCCAGTTGAGTTGACGCAAATATCTAACGGGTTTATGAGGTATAAGTTCAGGAAGATGATTGACATAATCAAACCTTTCATAATCAATTTGCTTAAAGCGTTGGATAATTCGTGGACTAAAGTTTTGTTGTCGGTAGATGATATAGAATATTCCTCCAAAGAGTGGAAAGATTAAAATGGGCATAATCCAAGACATCTTATAGACAGGATTTTCTTCTTTGACCATCAGATATAAAACGATTAGTACCGAAAGGGTATAGTTGATGATTTGAATATATAAAAATTGTGATAAGAAATTGAGAATATAGAAAAGAAGTACCAGCTGAGCTAGAACGAGAAGTAGAACAAGCGATGTGCGACTGAGTATCATTCGAAGTAATCTTTTCATGTTATTCCTCTTTTACATAACAGTAGAGCTTGTCATTTGATCTTTTAGGATCAAAATGAAAGCCTTCAACTTCAATTTGCTTTAACAAACTTGGATCTTGATATTGATGGATCATGATTTCTCGAGCAAAAAGACCACGCAGATGTTTCATCCAAAAAGCAGGACGAGTCTCTTTGTTGTTTTTTATGACGACAAAATCAAGTGTGATCATAGGTTTTGTGATCACCTTGCTGTATTCATCGGATGCCAAATTGATCAAAGGTTTATCATGAAATTGAGAAAGATATGTGTTTATTTTATCTGTCCAAAAATGATAGAGATTAAAAAGCGTACGGTCTTTCATCTCTAAGCGATATAAAGAGATACCATCATAAGGCTTCAAGATGCCATAGAGTCCTGATAGGATAAACACATGATCATTTACATAATCTTGTTGCTCATGTGTCATCTTTGATACACAAAGTGCCTTGTAGGCTATCCCATCATAGCTCGTGATTGCTTGATAGGATGATTTCCCAAATTGGTCGATATACCCTTTGACATCTCTTATCAAATCATCGCTTAAGTTCATACCCTTTTTGATTTTCTTCAAAGATAATTGATTTAATTTTTTCATGAGTATCGTAGCTTCACTATGAAAATATGGCTTTTGATTTGAGTTGATAAGTTCTTTAGCAAACGTCTTTGCTGGAGACAAGATGATTTTCATATATATGTAAGATTTAAATTGTATTAAGTTAGTTCTTAAGACAACTAAATCTTTACTCCTTTCGTTCTAATTTAATATACTAATAATGCACTGTGGATTTG
>Ga0265293_10005731_pt1 | contig 20501 bp, 17 predicted proteins | sample Munlanlewell138R_FD_192505 | JGI IMG/M metagenome (GOLD analysis project Ga0265293, IMG submission 192505) | Leachate microbial communities from a municipal landfill in Southern Ontario, Canada - Leachate well 138R | ecosystem: Engineered > Solid waste > Landfill > Unclassified | place: Canada... | reverse complement strand
GTTGCAACGCCTGCGCCTCGACTGGAGCGAGAAGGAGGCGACCCGGCTGCCTGAGGCACTGTGGCTCTCCGTCGGCTTCTCCTTGCCACAGGAGGGAGAGTGGAGGATGATCAAGATGGGCAGCCCCCTCCCGATGGACAATACGGTGAGCATGGGGGCTCGGTCGGTGCACGCCGTCGAGGGGGTGGAGTATCGCATCGGTGACCGCCACCTCCTCCTGACCAACCGCGATTCGCCCCTCGTCTCGATCGAAGGGCGCAAGTTGTTGCGATTCGACAACGAGCTGGCCGCTGTGGGGGGAACCTTCCACTTCAACCTCTCCAACAACCTCTGGGGCACCAACTTCCCCCTGTGGTATGAGGGGGATGGGTTCTCGGTCCTGGAGTTTGAAGGTACCATGCTCTGATGGCACGATGGACGTACCGGCATGTGGGATGGTGCAACTTTACATTGCCTGGGGGATGTTCTATATTCATACGCAACACGAAGAAAAGTGAGGATTGAATGGCTACACGGAACATCGCTGAATTTGCCAAGGAGATCCGGAAGCAGACGCTGTATACCATCGGAAATCTTGGAGTCGGCCATATCGGCGGGGCACTCTCCATCGTCGACCTGCTCGCCCTGCTCTACGGGAAGGTGATGAAGGTCGACCCGGCAAACCCGCTGTGGGAGGAGCGTGACATGCTCGTCCTCTCCAAGGGACACGCCGGGCCCGCGCTCTATGCGACGTTGGCGCTGATGGGCTTCTTCCCGATGGAGGAGCTTTCCACGCTGAACAAGGGGGGCACAAACCTGCCCAGCCACTGCGACCGCAATCGCACGGTCGGCATCGACATGACCACCGGCTCGTTGGGCCAGGGCTTCTCTGCCGCCTGCGGCCTCGCCTATGCCCGCCAGCTCGATGAAAAGCCGGGCTATGTCTATGCGATCATCGGTGATGGGGAGAGCCAGGAGGGGCAGGTCTGGGAGGCGGCGATGTTTGCCTCCCACTACCAGCTCGACCACCTCATCGCCTTCACCGACTACAACAAGATGCAGATCGACGGAAAGACCGACGACATCATGGACTTGGGCGACATCGAAGGGAAGTGGAAGAGCTTCGGCTGGCACACCCAGCGGGTCGATGGACACGATGTGGATGCCCTTGAGGCAGCGATAGTCGCTGCCAAAGGAGTATCGGGCACGCCATCCATGATCATCCTTGATACCATCAAGGGCAAGGGTGCCTTCTTCTGCGAAGGACAGGTGGGCAGCCATAGCATGGCCTTCGACCTTGCAAAGGCACACGAAGCGATGGAACGACTGGGGTAAGGAGAGCAAACGATGGCAGCAAGAGAGATGCGCAGCATATATGTGGAGACCCTCATCGAGCTGGGGGAGAGCGACGAGCGGATCATGGTCGTCGAGGCGGACTTGATGAAGGCCCATGGGACGACGAGCTTTTCCGATCGCTTCCCGGGGCGTGCAGTCGACGTAGGAGTCGCCGAGGCCAACATGGTCGGAGTGAGCTCCGGGTTGAGCCTCGGCGGAAAGATCCCCTTCGCCGCGACCTTCGGGTGCTTTGCCAGCAGGAGGGCATTCGACCAATTCTTCCTCTCGGCCAACTATGCAAAGCTCAACGTGAAGCTTGTGGGAACCGATCCCGGTATTACCGCAGCCTTCAACGGGGGAACCCACATGCCCTTCGAGGACGTGGGCTTGATGCGCATGATCCCGAACTTGACAATCTTCGAACCCGCAGACCCAGTGAGCCTCAAGGCCCTGATGAAGCAGAGTGCCGCGCTCTGGGGGTGCACCTATATGCGCCTGCCGCGCAAGGGTGTCGAGCCAATCTACCAAGAGGGCGACACGTTCACCCTCGGCAAGGGGAAGGTGATCTTCGACGGTGATGACGTGACCATCATTGCGATGGGGGCCGTCCTTGTCGCTGAGGCGATCAAGGCGCATGGCATCCTGGCACAAGAGGGCATCTCGGCAGCGGTGATCGACATGCATACCGTAAAACCCCTTGACGAGGAGCTGGTGCTCCACCACGCCCGCAAGAGCGGGGCGGTGGTGACGGCGGAGAACCACCAGGTTGCCGGCGGTTTGGGTGCCGCGGTGGCCAACTACCTGGGCCGGGCGTGTCCGACACCGATGCGGATGGTCGGTATCCAGGACGAATTCGGTCAGGTGGGAACCCAGGCATGGTTGCAGGAGTACTACCGCCTCACCGCTGATGAGATCGTGGCAAAAGCGAAGGAGCTGTTGGCACGTCGGTAAGTGAAGCCGAGGCGACAGAGGGGGGTGGTCATGCAGGGACCGATCATCGGGGTGGAGCTTCCCAAGAACACGAACTTCGCTTCGCTGGATGCAACACTTGGCCAGATAGCGGATGAGGGGTTTGATGTCGTTGAGATCAGCTTGGATGCCTTCCCCCTGATCGTCGGGGGCCGGATCTGCCAACCATGGGTCGATGTTTTGGCTGAGGTATTGCCCAAATACCCCCTCGCCTATACGGCCCACATCGGGCAGGGGTTGGATCTGCGCGACATGAATGAGGCGCGCCTCCATCGCAGCGTCCTCCTCTCCTCACTGGAGATTTGCCATCAGCTGGGCATGGACGTCCTGGTGGTCCACTACGAGGTCAAGTCGGATGACAGGCGTATCGAGGAGCACTTTTTGGAGGCCCATCGTTGGGCGGGAGACGCTGCGCACAAGCTGGGAATCCGATTGTGTGTGGAGAACATCGAAGTCGAGCTCATCGAGCCGTTGGTGCGGTTCATCGAAGATCTCGCACACCCGCAGGTGTCCCTGACGCTCGACACCGGCCACGCATACCTCGCCTCCCGCTACTTCAACTTCGACCTCTTGGATGCCATCGCATCCATGGCTCCCTATCTTGGACACGTGCATCTCAACGACAATACCGGGGTGTTCGAAGCGCTGCGGGTGACTGACCGCCGAGCCTATGATGCCATGGGGATGGGGTACCGCCGGCAGTTCGGCAGGGGGGACATCCATCTGCCTCCCTACTACGGTTCGGTGCCCTTCGATGCAATCTTTTCAATCCTTCACCACTACAACGGCACCTATGTCTGTGAATACCCCCATGGCGACTACGGCCCGTTGAACCGGTCGATCCAAGAGACGGTGAGGGAGCGCATTGGTGCATCACGAGCCGCTCGTCCAGAGTCTGTGTGACATGGCTCCACACCGTGAGCCTTGGGTGCGGGCCAATGGGTGGGGCAACCATCCTGGCTGCCTGGTATGCGACTTCTCGATAGAGAGGGGGTGCGCCGGTGACATCTTCCAAGATCTGTTGAAAACGTTATGAGAGATTGATGGTCCGTATTCTGGCTTTCAGGTAAAATGATGATCTTTTTGTTGACAAGTGATGGTTTTGATGCAACCATAATTATGGTAACGTTTTCAAGCAATGGGCATCGTACGGTATCACATTGGGTATGACCCTTTCAAGAGAGAGGGAAAAAAGGAGAAATATGCCATGAAAAGAACGTTGTTGATCGTTGGGTTGGTGGTGTTGGCCACCACTGTGCTGTTCGCACAGCCGGCAGCGGAGAAGAAGTACAGCACCTTGCAGATGTACACCGCCTTCGATACGGAGGAAGCCCAGTACTACATTGAGGCGTTTGAAAAGTCCTCTGGCATCAAGGTGGAGTATGTACGGATGAGTTCGGGTGAAGTAGGTGCTCGAATCGAAGCAGAAAGGACCAACCCACAAGCAAGCGTGTGGTTTGCTGGATCGAACACCGACCACATCAACTCCCACTCGAAGGGGCTCTTGATGCCGTATAAGCCGAACACCGACTTTGAACTGGCTCCCATGCTGCATGCGGATGACTACGGGTGGAACGGCTTCTACACCGGTGCGATTGGGTTTGTCACCAACACCGACTTCCTGAAGAAGCACAATATCTCAGCTCCCCAGAGTTGGGAAGATTTGCTCAATCCGGTCTTCCGCGGCCAGATCGAGATGGCCTATCCATACACCAGCGGTACCGGATACACCGCATGGGCCACGATCATCCAGGAGAAGGGCATGGCCGAGGCATTGAATTGGTGGCAGCTGCTTGACCGGAACATCCACCAGTACACCGCAAGCGGAACGGCGTGTATCGCCCGTGCCGGCTTGGGCGAGTGTGCCGTCGGGATTGCGTTCTCCCACGACATTGTGGCGAAGGGCATCGGGATGGGGTATCCGTTGGTCATGAGCTTCCCCAGCGAGGGGACCGGCTACGAGGTCGGTGGTGTCTCGATGATCAAGGGGGCCCGCCAGGTCGAGGAAGCCAAGATCTTCATCGACTGGTGCTTCACCGAGGAGGCCCAGAACCTCTTCAAGAAGTACTCCCGCCTTCCCGTCAACCCCAAGGCTACCGTTGCTGAGGGAGCGATCAAGTTGAGCGACATCAAGTTGATCGACTACGACGCGGTACAGATGGGACAGCGCAAGGATGAGTTCGTCACCGCTTGGAGAGATCGAATCGGAAAGTAACCAATTCTTGAGACGTATGTGGTGCAACCTCGGAGTTGCCAGCTATGGAACCCGAGGTTGCGCTTTGCACCATGAGGTGGACGATGAAGCAACAATTCAAAAGTCGTATCCAACAAATCAATGAGATCAAGAAGCTGATCAGGGAGCCTTTCCTCCTCATTTCCATCCTGGTCATCTTCTATCTGTTGATCGTGTTCGTCATTTTTCCAATCTTCCAGGTCGTCCGGGCCAGTTTTATGGTGGATGGTCAGTTCAGTCTGAAGAACTACCGTAATGTGCTGCGACAGTCGTACTACATACGGCCCCTGTTCAATTCAATCCTGCTCGGCGTACTTGTCGCAACGATCGGTACCTTCGTTGGATTTGTCTTCGCCTATGCCATCACACGCACCCCGATGCGTGCAAAGGGGCTCTTCCGCCTCATCGCCACCTTTCCGATGGTCAGCCCCCCCTTCGTCGTGGCCCTTGCCTGTATCCTGCTCTTTGGGCGTTCAGGGATCTTCTCCGGTCTCATCGGGAATATCTACGGGCTGACCGGGCTTACCATCGTGGAGACCATCGCCTACGCCCCGACGGCCTTCTTGGCGCTCATCGGGGTATTGCAGGCCATCGACCCCTCCCTTGAGGAGGCGGCCATGGATTGCGGTGCCTCGCGAGGCAAGGTCTTCAGTACCATCATCCTTCCGTTGGCGCTGCCCGGCATCGTCAGCGCCTGGCTCTTGGTCTTCATCCAGACGCTTGCCGATTTCGGCACCCCGATGATCCTCAGCGGGAACTACCAGGTCCTCTCAGTGCAGGCATATCTACAGATAACGGGGATGTTCGATCTTGCCCGTGGCTCGACGTTGGCAATTCTCCTGCTGTTGCCGACCGTCATCGCGTTCTACCTGCAGAAGTACCTCTTGTCGAAGAAATCCTATGTGACGGTCACCGGAAAGCCGACCTCGGCGACCATCAAGAACCTTGAGTGGTATATCAAATACCCTGTCTATGCGATGTGCCTCCTCTTTGCCATCATCGTGTTGCTCTTCTACGGTATGGTGGTGTGGGGCTCCTTCCAGAAGCTCTGGGGTGTCGACTCCACATTGACGCTACGCAACTACGTGCAGATGTGGAAGATCGGAAGGAAGTACATCAAGGATTCGCTGCTGCTGAGCGCCATCGTCACCCCGATCACCGGAATTCTCGGCATGTTCATCGCCTATCTGGTGAGCCGCAAGCAGTTCATCGGGCGCAACGTGATGGAGTTCTCCAGCATGCTCACCTTCGCTGTCCCCGGGACGGTGGTGGGTATCGGCTACATCCTCGCCTTCAACAATCCAACCTTCCTCATGCCGGTGACATTGACGGGTACGAGCATCATCATCATAACGCTGTTGATCTTCAGGAATCTGCCGGTGGGGATTCGAAACGGCATTGCCGCCATCGAGCAGATCGACCCCTCCATCGAGGAGGCCTCGATCGACCTGGGCGCTGACAGCGGGATCACGTTCCGCAAGATCACGTTGCCCATGATTACGCCGGCGTTCTTCTCGGGGTTGGCCAACTGCTTCGTCCGTTCGATGACGGCGATCAGTGCGATCATCTTCGTGGTGAGCGGACGGTGGAACTTCATAACCGTGGCTGTCTTGGGATTCGTCGACAACAGTCAGTACGCCCAAGCAGCGGCGATGAGCCTGCTGTTGATCGCCATCGTCGTGCTCGCCTTGGGCTTGATCCAACTCATCACCAACTGGTTGGGCAAGGGGATGCAGTCATTTTCCATCATAGAGTAGGGGACAGAGATGAAACGAGCATACTTGGAATTGAAAGAGCTTACGAAGGTTTTTGGCAGAGGCGAGGGCGCGGTGGTTGCCGTGGACGCGGTCGACCTTGAGGTGCAAGAGGGTGATCTGGTCACGTTGCTCGGCCCCTCCGGGTGTGGGAAGACAACCACACTGCGCATGATTGCCGGTTTCCACACCCCTACCTCGGGTGATGTCATGATCGATGGGGTGCCCGTCAACGAGATCCCTCCAAACAAACGGCCAACAGCCATGGTATTTCAGAACTATGCGCTCTTTCCCCACATGACCGTCTTTGAGAACATCGCATACGGGCTGAGGATCCGCCGAGAAAGCCAGCAGCAGATACAGGAGAAGGTCGACCGGATCATGAGCCTCATCGGCTTGGAGGGACTGGCAGACCGCCAGCCCCGCCAGCTCTCCGGAGGGCAGCAGCAGCGTGTCAGCCTTGCCCGTGCGCTGGTGATGGAGCCCAAGGTCCTGCTCTTCGATGAGCCGCTCTCAAACCTTGATGCAAAACTCCGCGTCTCGACCAGGCTCGAGATTCGCAAGCTCCAGCAGCGTCTGGGCATCACCAGTGTCTATGTCACCCACGACCAGGAGGAGGCGATGACGCTCTCCGACCAGGTGGTGATCATGGACAAGGGGAGGATCCAACAGATCGGCTCCCCGGTGGAGATCTACAGTCACCCAACCAACCGGTTTGTCGCCGGGTTCATGGGCAAGGCGAACTTCCTCGAGGCCTCGGTCCTGAAGTTGAGTGGCGATACGCTCGAGCTGCAGTACTGCTCCAAGGTCGTAGTGGCCCCTCGATGGGACAAGACGATCGGGAAGGGGGATGAGGTCACGATTGTGGTGAGGCCGGAGTCCGTCTTCCTCGAGCAACCGAGAGATGATTTGATCGAAGGTACTGTGGTCAATTCGGTGTACTTTGGCTCTCAGATGCTCTATGAGATCGAGATGCCGGACGGCACGCTGCTCCAAGCTGAAATCGCCGATCCACAGGATCACCCGGAGTTTGCCAAGGGACAGAGTGTCGGTCTCTCATTCAAGAGCCGGAGCCTCCACGTGCTTGCAAAGGAGTAAGGTAATGCAGACAGACATCATCATGATCGGGCACATTTCGCAGGATATCCTCATCGATCACCAGCAGGTGCGGCAGGAGATCGTCGGTGGCGCCGTCGTCTACTCCTCCTTTGCCGCCAGCGCAGGGGGTGCGACGGTGAAGGTCATCACGAAGCTCGCCGCGCAAGACGAGGCGATCTTGGCCGATCTGGAGAACCCGAACGTACAGTGGGAGGTCCTGCCCTCTGCACTGAGCACCTCCATCAAGAATACGTACTTCACCCCCGACAAGGAGCGGCGGGAGGTGGTCCTGCTCTCCCAGGCCGATCCCTTCACCCTTGAGGAGATTGATGGCGATACCCGGGTCTTCCATATGGCAGGCCTCTTCGGGGGTGAGATCCCCGACTCGATGATCAAACCACTGGCCAAGCGAGGCCAGGTGGCGATGGACGCCCAGGGGGTACTGCGCTGCCTCGATGAGGATGGCCAGCTCGCCTTCTTCGACTGGCAGCGAAAAGAGGAGCTGTTGCCATTCATCACCTACTTCAAGGTCGATGCTGCCGAAGCAAAGATCCTCACCGGCCTCGATGACCGCGAAGCGGCAGCCCGGCAGTTGCAGAAGTGGGGGGCCAAGGAGGTCATGCTCACACACAACACCGAAGTGATGGTCGTCGATGGGACGACACTCACGACTGCCCCCTACACCAACACCAACAACAGTGGGAGGACGGGCAGGGGAGATACGACCTTCGCCGCCTACCTTGCCTGGCGCAAGGAGCACAGCGTCGAAGAGTCCACCCGATTTGCCGCAGCGCTGTGCAGCCTCAAGATGGAGAAGCCCGGGGTGTTCCGCGGGAGCTTGGATGATGTGCTCAGGCGCATGGAGGCGGATGCCTCGCGCTGATTCCGTCACAAACAGTCATCGGTTTGCTTGAGCGTGGTACCCCACGAGGACTCTCCAAGAGGAGGGTCCTTTCGATTGAACGCTTTTTTGATGGAGCTCAATGGTGTGTGCGCTTATCGAGGTGGAACCATCGTGCTCCCCTTCATCACTTCTTCATTGCTTCGCCTACGATGTTGAAGATGACATGCTTGTGCAGGAGGATGATGGGCAACGTCATCAGCAACGCTCTCTCAGCCTGGGCAACCTCGATCAGGGATCGGGGAAATCCCTTGCTTCATGAAAAAATTCCTCAAAATAATCACCGGAAACTACTGAAGGCCAGTATGTAAGGGATAGATAATCGTAGATTCTGTACATAGGCACGAGATTTTCCATAACTTATACTCAGGGCAACTAAGGAGATTGATTATGAAAAAACTTGTGTTACTCGTGTCAATTTTGTGTCTCATCATACTAGTTCCAGCATTCGCTGCTGGAAGTAAAGAAAATGCTACGCAACCAAGCCGGCTTCAAACAGTTCGTGTTAGTTGGTGGGGTGGTGATGCCAGACACAATGCATTATTGGCAATGATTGAAGAATTTGAAAAGCAGAACCCGGGCATCAAGATTGAGCCAGAATACTCGGCATTTGCTCAATATCGCGACAAATTCACTATTCAGCTTACCAGCGGTGCCGCACCTGATGTGATGGCCGTTGATCAACCATGGTGTGATTCTATAGTGAAACAAGGGGATTTCTTTCTGAATCTTGATTCCTATGCAGATGAATTGAAAATCGATACGTTTGATTCCTACCTTATTGATAGTTACAGTCGGTTTAATGGGAAAACTCTCTTCCTGCCTGTTGGCATTAATGGTATGGGTTCTTTGGCTGACGCAGAAAAACTTACCCCGTATGGATTTGATATCAACAATAAAGACTTCACGTGGGATGAGCTTTTTGCTCTTGCTGCAAAAGTCCGTACAGCCAACCCAAGCCAGTACCTGTGTGTTGTCGATAGCAAACAGGCTTCACTGTACTATGCGCGCGTGTACCTGCGCCAGCTTACCGGCAAGCAACTGATTAATGATGACGGTTCCATGGGTGTTACCCGCGAAGAGTTGGGCAAGTCCTTTGAGTTGGTTGACCGGTGCTATAAGGAGGGAGTCTTCCAGCCCATTAGGGAGAGTGCTGTATACAATGATGCCATGACACAGAACCCGGAATGGCTCAATCGTAATATGTTTATGATTTTGGGTAGGACTTCGGTCATGACCGATACGAGTGCCCGCAGGCCAATCAACGGCGCACCGACAACGGTAGGATATGTACTGCCCCAGTTGCCCAATGGGAAAGAGTCTGGAATAGAAGTTCGACCGGCAGCGCTCTATGCCATCAATAAAAACACCAAAGTCGCCGATGCTGCCATTAGATTTCTGAGTTTTATGCTTACTTCAGAAGAAGCAGCGAAGGCGATCGGTTCAAACTACTCCATTCCTGCACGGGAAGAATCCAGAGCATTTGCACAGAACTATGATTTGCTTGAGGAGTCATCGCTCGAAAACGTCGAGTATTCACTGGCACATGCGGGTAACACCATCAATGCGTGGTCAGCGAATCCCGAAGTGGAAGCACTGTTTACCGAAATCATGGAGAAAATCGCCTACAACCAATATAAAAATATGTTGGAAGCAGCAGATGAAGCAATTGCACGGATTAACATAATCGTGAGTGCAGGCCTATAACACGCTAGTTTGTCGGGTAAGGTGGTGTCTGTCATCTTGCCCGACACTCTATCTTGTCTACCATACCATTGTAATGAACCCAACATGAAAAAAATACACAATCTCCAACGAAAAAACCTTGAACAATGGACTGGATTTTTCTACATCCTGCCTTGGTTGATTGGATTTTCCATATTCCAACTCTATCCATTCATTTCCACACTCTATTATTCGTTCACCAACTTCACTCTCTTGAATGTTCCGTCCTTGATCGGTTTTCGCAACTATATCAGGATGTTTACAACCGATTCTCTTTTTCAAAGTTCAATGCGAATTACTGGGCTGTATACCCTGATGGCAGTACCAGGCAAGCTCATCATCGCCCTCGGTGTGGCCATGCTACTCTCTGCCAAAATCAAAGGGATAGGATTGTATAGATCGCTCTACTATCTCCCTTCCATTCTTGGTGGTAGCGTTGCAGTATCAGTCCTCTGGCGTGTAATGTTTATGCGAAATGGGTTGGTCAATCAAATCCTTGGAGTAGTTAAAATTCCCCCCATCGATTGGCTGACATCTCCAAACATCGCACTCGGTACGTTGAGTTTATTGCAGATCTGGCAATTTGGATCGGCAATGGTAATCTTTTTGGCTGCTCTCAAGCAGATTCCGAGAGAACTCTTTGAGGCTGCTGAAGTTGATGGTGCATCAAAAATCAGACAATTTTTCTCAATAACAATTCCTCAAATTTCCTCAGTTATTTTTTTCAATTTAATTATGCAAACCATTCAAGCTTTACAAAATTTCACCAGTGCCTTTGTCATCACGAACGGGGGCCCCATGCGCAGGACATATATCATTGGTATGAAGCTATATGATGATGCATTCAAGAATTATAACGTGGGGTATGCCTGCGCAGAATCATGGATTCTTTTTATGTTAATTCTTGTTTTGACCGCTCTCGTATTCAAGTCATCAGACGCATGGGTGTATTACTCAGATGAAGGAGATCACAAATGAAGAGAGCCCAAAAAGCAATGATCCTTCGACATATGATTCTTATAATTGTTGGAATTGTCTTGATTTATCCTGTAATTTTTATGTTTTTTGCATCATTTAAGGAGAGTAATGAGATATTTACTTCAAAGAGATTGTTGCCTGAACAATTCCTCTGGACCAATTATGTACAGGGATGGAGTGCCGGTACAACCGGCAGGGTGAATTTCAGTAATTTTTTCATAAATACCTTTGCCCTCGTCATTCCAGTGGTGCTGTTTACAATACTCTCATGCTCGATAGTTGCATATGGATTTGCAAGATTTAACTTTCCATTTCGGAAAATTCTATTTCCTGTCATGATCGCCACCATGATGCTTCCCAACACAGTTATCATCATCCCACGCTTTATTCTTTTCAAGAATTTCGGTTGGCTCAACACCTATCTACCGTTCTACATGCCAGCATTATTTGCATGCTATCCCTTTTTCATATTCATGATTATTCAATTCATGCGGAACATTCCAACATCACTTGATGAATCGGCCAAATTGGACGGATGTGCGAGTTACCATACCTTGGCCTACATAATTCTACCTCTGCTTAAACCAGCTATTTTTTCTGCAGGGCTCTTCCAGTTCATGTGGAATTGGAATGATTTCTATAACCAATTGATATTTATCAATACTCCCAAGCGATTCACTCTCGCGCTCGGACTACGACTTTCAATCGATGCTTCAACAGAGACGGTTCGCTGGAACGAAGTGATGGCCATGTCAATTTGTACAATTATCCCACTGTTCATCCTGTTCTTCTCTGCACAAAGATATTTTGTTGAAGGAACTGCTACCAGTGGCATCAAAGGATAAGGAGGGGCTGCATGAGTAATGAGGATTTTGGTCTGTTATTTAAACTGACGGGTAATAGTGGAGCACAAGCGGATGTAGCAAACGGTAATCCTTCACCAAATTTCTGGAAAGATATTGAACTGATTGAAAGCGAAAGGAAACTCGGTACCGCGATACGCTGCTTGCCCACCCAACTTTTATCATTCTGGGCTGCAGGGAATATCTACGCCCAACAGGGGAGCATATCCTTCTTTTGGCGAAGCAGAGAACAATTGGGAGAGACTCCATTTCCGTTATTTCGTGTATCCTTTGCAGATCATAGTAGCTGGGATGGCGTATTTATCAGGATTGATTACAATGGCAAGGGAATTGATGCCTTTGTTACGGATATCAATTTAAGTCGATTAAGACTGAGTCACACATTTTCGAAGCTTCCTGATACGGATACGTTCTTCCATATACTTTTTTGTTGGGATGAACGGTATGGCGTTCGACTTTACATTGATGGTAAATTAGTGGGAGAAATATGTACCAGCGCTTTGTTGTATGCAGGTCTGGATCAGTTCGGGACGCATAGTAGAATCATCAGCAATGCTCAAGTTCAATCGAGCTATAACTACATGCGCACGGGAGATTTCTATGATATCCGAATCTATGATCGTATGCTCGATTCATCGTGTGCTGCATTACTGGCACGAGAAGCTCCTTTGAGATTGGAACCGCTTGTACATCGTAATACCTCTGACCACTCTATAGCACAACAATGGCTCAAGCGGTGGGGGTTTCATCAGAATTCTTTCGCAAATATCATGAAATACCCCGCTGAAATTGTGAAGAAAGTTGAAATTCATGATGCGTGGGACCATAAGCGATGGTGGTGGAAAGCCTGTGACGGCATTCGAGAGACAACGTGGCCTGGCGTATACAACCGAAGTAGGCTACCTGGAAGACTCGACTATTTCGTACTTCCCGATTGGGATTGTTATTCTGTTTCAGGGAAAGAGATTACGTTTATACCGTTACCAGATGTCTATTTCAACCATATTGAGATTAGCGGCTCTGCTGCTGGGACTGTAACGATAACCGATCGATTCTCCACACTCTATGCAGCATTCTTCAGGGGTGCCTGCGAACGGAGTGTACACAAACTACAAGAGCCGGTTAAAAATGTTGAGATTCAGTTTACCAACGATATCATCGAGGAGCCCATTGGAGATATCAGCCTCTTCATGGTTGAACCTGGTGTCGTGAGCACCCCGTATGAGGCCGAGTCTTTTTACCTCAATCCCACGATGGATGAACAGAAACAGTCGGGCCAAATTTCGGTTATCAGCTTCATTGAGGGACGTTTTCTCCCTGATGAACGCTATACGCTGTTTGGCTCGTCCCAGCCTTCGAACGCAGCGTTTACCACAACGTCTGATTTTTTACCAATAGTACACATCATATTGCCATACAAAGATGATGCTTCACTCGGTATGGATGGTCTATGCATTCATGTTCCTCCTTTGAATAGATCTACAGGAGAATTGATTTCAATCAACATTCAAATCAAAGATCCCCTCTGGATGTATAGGAATTTGTTCAACTATACCGTGTCGATCCAACCAGGTACCTCAAAGACGCTATTTCTTGATACCCGAGACCGGATTCTTCCTGAAGGCAATGTACTGTATGTGACACTCGCATGCTCTGCTCCTCTTGATACCGATGTGCTTCAGAATATGAGATTTGATATCATGTACAAACCAGCGGCTGAAGCAAAAGCAGAGCATATTGCAGATCGTTGGATCCAAGTGAAAGACAACTATGCCAACCTCGTAGAAGAAAATCCTTCCAGTGACCATTTTACCATGTTCACCAGGTTTCGCACTGACCTACTTGATTTGTTATCTGTGGATCCCGGTCACAGATTAGCTCAAGAGTACTGGTACGATAAATTTAAGACAAACCCTCCTGAATTAGCGTTGACCCAATGTCCCGAAGGAATCCCCCTCTGGGCATGGCGACAGACTGAGTATGTACGAATCGTGAAAAGATTCTTGAATTGGTGGATTGATAAACGTCAAATTGAGAATGGAGAGTTTGGCGGTGGTCTCTCTGATGATGGTGATCTCACTGCCTGGTGGCCTGGTCCTGCAATCAGCGGGTGCATGCCTCGGAAAATTGAGAGGTCTTTGACAACGGAGATGGAGGCTTTCTACGATCAGGGGATGTTTTCCAATGGTCTTTGTGCAATACAGACTGATCAGCTTCACACCTTGGAGGAGGGTATCCAAGTACTCGGGCAGTGTATGATTGTATGTCCTACATCAGCAACATACATAGAACGAGCACTGGAGAATGCACGAGGCCTCTTTTATATTACCGACTATACAGACAAAGGCCATCGCCATGTCATGAGCAACTACTACTCTGGAACGACAAAGGCGATGGAAGCCCCGTGGCGTTTCAGTGCATCCGATTCTTTTCATGTCTTGGCTCCGACGTACCTTCTCGTTCGATATAATGGGTCACCGCAAGCACAAGCGTTAGTACTTGAGATGGCAGATGCCATGCTCGAACATTATTATGACGATAGACTGCATGTTCTGGTTAATACGATTACTGAAGAAGACCAGATTCACGAACGGACGAGAGAATGGCCTTTGTTTTATGCGGCGTGGAAATATTCAGGTGATAGAAAATACCTTGCACCTATTGATCCAGCATTATACACCTTGCCACAAGACAGGTTGGCAGGTATCAATGATGCAACGTACCAATCGCTCGCCGACAGATACGAAACGATTATGCGTAACGCGTTACTCAGGGAATACATCAATACCGATGGGCACCTGTGGGTAGATCGCTGCATCATCGATATTGCTGCTATTCAAGAAGATCGAAATGGAGGCATTGCCCATGAACGCTTCTCCTTATACCCACGGAATGTGTTGCGTTGGGAATTCGAAGAAGGGGAGGAGACGGATGTAGCCATCTTGGTCACCTCCACTACGGATACATCCATTGAGTTTCGTGGATACAATCTGACTGATGTGCACGTTGAGGCGAACCTAAGCTTTGACGACATTCAAGGAGGGGTTTGGAGATTTGTTTATACTGACGAGAAGGGAAACACATTGCACGCTGAGGAGCGTGACCTTTGGAGATTTGATCAAACGTCTATTGTATTCCAAGCACAAGGATATACATACGTAAAGATTGAATTAGTGGACAGAGGGCCCTCGTATTGGGAATTGCCAGATCTCGCAATAGAACCCGATGATATTATCATTCGAGACGATTGTATCCGTGTCAGAGTACATAATATCGGGGCTGTACCTAGTACTGATACACGCCTTGTGCTTCGCTCTCCCGATGGCGTGGTGTTAAGAGAGAGTAATATACCACCAATTCCAGCTCCAACGGATTTATATCCAAAAGTGCTTGAGATCCCCCTATGGACGAGAGGTCTTGATCTGCAGGGGTGCTCGATTGAGATTGATCCTGATTGCACGTTAGTAGAGATCACACGTACCAATAACATTGTCAAATTGGAGGAGTAGATGAAAACTTCCTATACTACCTTATCAGTTCAGGATGTATCAGTCTTTGATGCCATCGCCATTGCAAAAGAAAAAAACCTAGCAGGCATTGAACTACGGGGCAAAGGGAATGAACATATCAGCATTACCAGTTCTTTTGAATACTGTCATCGAGTGAAGACTGTATTGGAGCAAGAAAATATTCGCGTTCCCTGTCTCACCGCATATACAAAGCTCTATCAACCGAGCAAAGAAGCCATTGATAAAGAGATTGAGGAGCTTCTGCCCGTACTCGACCTTGCAGAATACCTGGAAGCGCAGACTGTGCGGGTATTCATGGGACCTCTTCCGCACTCCATATCTTCACACGATGCGTTGTTGATCGCTCAACACGGTATGATGGATCTTTGCGACGCAATGCGTGGAAGAAACATATCAGTGAGTATCGAAACACACGATAGCGCAAAGACAGGTCAAGAATTACAAAGAATCCTCCAGCCAATTCCAAATCAGATTGGAGTGCTCTTGGATGTCATCCATCCTTTTTCCATGCAGGAAAATATTGAACAAACGTGGGAATTCATTGGTCCCCGGATTAACCATGTCCATATTAAAGATGCATCCATCATTGGCCTGGAAGGAACAGTATATTGTGCTATCGGAGAGGGCATTATCCCGGTAAAACAGATTGTGACGTTTTTGTTGGACAAAGGGTACGATGGATATTTTTCACTGGAGTGGGAACAGTCAAGACCAGATATAAACGGGATACGCTTTGAAGACCAACTCGATAGCTTTGTCTCTTTTATGAACAATACGTATGGAGAGTGCCAGGTATGAGAATCAAATTTGGAGAAGCACAAAAAGTATTATCCAGAAAACTACAGAGTCGAGGGTGTTCCGATACCCAAAGTTTCGAAGTCAGCAAGGAGATGGTGCGTAATTCCCTTGAAGGAACGTATACGCATGGAATCAATAGGTTTGCTCGATTGATCAGGAATATTGATGAAGGTATTGTGATCCCCAATGTATCACCTGACCTTGTTTCAGGTTTTGGAGCCATCGAGCGGTATGACGGTCAACTCGGACTTGGCGTGTCCAATGCGCTCTTTTCGATGAAGAGAGCCATCGAACTAGCAGAAATCTTCGGAATGGGGTTGGTTGCATTGAGAAACACGAACCATTGGATGCGTGCTGCAACGTACGGCTATCTGGCGTGTGAGGCTGGTATGGCAGGAATGTGTTTCACCAATACCATGCCCAATATGCCTACGTGGGGTGCGGTGGATTCTAGAATCGGTAACAATCCATTTGTAATGGCTTTTCCCAGATCAGAGGGAGCCCATCTCATCGTTGACTGCGCTATGTCCCAATTCAGTTACGGGGCTCTGGAACTTGCTCGTTTGGAAGGGAGAGCTATGCCGATTGATGCCGGGTTTGATGAGTCGGGCGATCTGACCAAAGATCCCGACCAGGTTATAAAAACACAACGGATATTGCCCACCGGGTATTGGAAGGGTGCAGCGATTTCATTTATGCTTGATATGTTCGCAAGTTGCCTATCAGTGGGTAACTCTGTCTCAGAAATCGGTAAACTTGCTGGTGACGAACATGGAGTCTCTCAAGTGTTTGTTGCCATCAATTATAAGGTGATATCGCGTGATCAAGATGTGTCACGCATAGTTGAAAATGCAATCGAAGACTTGAAAAGCTCTCAACCCGTCAGTACGAATCGCCCAATTATTTACACGGGAGAACAAGTTGCGATGATTCGAAGAGAGAATGAAGATGTGGGAATCCCCGTGGATACGCGCGTTTGGGATGAAATTAATGCGTTATAGCACTCTTTCAGCGACAGAGAACATGACACGGTTCTCTGTCGCTGCTCGATGTAATCACGTCTCTATGTATTGACACATATCGTTAACCTGACTTCAAATCCTTGAAGCGGCTCACTAAAGATATCATAGGTTATGCCCGATCCAAACCGCAATTGCATTCTTCTGATGAGGTTCTTCAGCCCGATATGGCTTTCGTCAAAGCTTTTAAATTGCAGCAATGAATCTCTTATCCGATCTACATCTTTCGGCGCCTGCCCAGGACCATTGTCCCGCACACACAGCGTAATGGTATTATCAGAATTGAATTTTGATAACACAGTAACTTCCAATATACTTTTCGTTCTTTGGAGCCCATGTTTGAGACTATTCTCGATCAATGGTTGTAAGATGAGTTTTGGCACGGCGAATTGAAGTGTCTCTCCATCTATATCCCAATTGAAATCGACTTGGCCAGGATACCGGTGACCCATGAGCCGTGTATAGATTCTTGTAGCTTCGAACTCTTTTATGAGGGGTACATCTTGTTCTGGATTCTGCACACTGTATTGTAAGAAATCTGAAAGATCTTCAATCATCTCATTGATATGAGAGGGAGAACGCAATGCCTTCAAGACTTCAAAATCTATGATCTGGAGAGTATTGGAGAGGAAATGAGGGTTAATTTGGTATTGCAACGCGGATAATTCGAGTGATTTCGTCTCTAAACGTTTCTCATTCAGTGAGATACGCATATATTCGTTCTGTAAGAATTTTCGAATGAGATTCATGCTGATATACCCAAAGACTGTATGGGTAGGGTATCGCAGAGATTCAAGATAGTTTTTATCCCCGGCACGTTGGAGCATCTCGACAATCTCTTGAATCCGATTGGTAAGTTGCGTTGAATACAAGAGTGAAATCACCATGCAGATGACGATACAGCCAATAATGACGAGGCTTATTGTTGTGAGAATCTCGTACAGAGGTTTATAGAGCACCTTCTTCTCTATCATGGATACAAAATCGAGACCTAACAGAGAAGAGTGGGAGCGTAAGAGAATATACTCTTCACTCCCGCTTGAAATTGTCGCTTGGCTTGAATTATCAACAAATAACGATGAATCACGAATGGCTGGGAACACCCGTTCAACTATCTCCTGAGATCGACTTGCCAATAAAACTTCAGATTTATCCTTAATTATGAGTAGATTTTGATAGTTGCTTTGCAGAAACACCCGCTTGAAATAGTTTACGTTAATATTGATGGCAACCACATACCCTTTGCTGTTGCGCTCTACCATGGTCAGGATATCCTTTGGTGTTGCAACTCCTTCTGCCGACGCTATTTCCCTTCGAAAGAAGTCATATTGTTTATCACTATCACACAGGGATAACCACGCCGGGTCATAAGGGGAATCTACGCTGTGTATCTTCATTTGGTTGGTCAGGTATCTATTCTTTGTATTGGGAATATACGCATAAATTGAATCAATATAGTCACGAGTGTTGGCAATGGCATTCATCTGAGTGGCAATTTGCTTGCTGGTGACATATTGAATGTACGTTGGGATCTCCGCTTCGTGGCCACTATCGAGTACTTGGCGGATGATGTTTGCATTTGTTGAAGAATCAATGATATTCATGATCTTTGAACTATCATTGAACAGCAGCACAATATTCTCTTGTATTAACAGCAAGGTCTCGTAGGATGTATCGCGTATACTTTTTTGTTGGCTTGGCACCCAACCAACAAGCAAATACACGACGATTATGAGTATTGGAAGCATTGAGAGCGAGATGAAGTAGAGAAAATGTTGGACAAAAAACTTTCGGATAAGGGAGTCTCTTTGCGGCTTCATGAATACGTCCTCTGGTGAATTGATTGTCTATAAGAGCTGAAAGCGCGCCGAAACCTACGTTCTGATGTATATCCAATTTCACAAATTATTTGACTCATTGGTACGCCCGCATCAAAGAGTTCGGTTGCGCGCTCCATCTTGGCGTTGTGCAACAGCTCAGAAAAATGATACCCACATAGCTCTTGAACCAACTTTGAAAAATGATTGGCAGAATAACCGAGACACTCTGAAGCTTCAGCAATGGTGGCTGTCGTAATGTTTTCTCTAATATATTTATTCAGGAAGGACACCAATCGGGAAGGATAGTCATTTCCTTGGATTATATCGGTAGCTTGGCATTTCCCACTGGTGAAACAATCCAGCGCACATAACAATTCTTGTTGTCTGATGGGTTTTACCAGATAATCCAGTGCTCCGACACCAAGTGCTGTTTGTGCGTATGAGAATTCTGCAAATGCGGTGATCAGTAAGAACTTCATGTGTGGAAATTCTTGTTTCAGCGTTTTTATGAGTGTGATCCCATCCATGATCGGCATTCTAATATCTGTAATCACTAAATCGATATCGGCTCCAGATCGCACGTATTGCAACGCTTCTTGTCCGTTGGCGAACGTACCCTTCACGTGGATATGGGGTCTATTCCATTGTATGATATTGCTGATCATCTCGCGGATGATTGGCTCATCATCAACAATGAGAATCGTATGGGGTTCTTGGTGTTGCTTCATGTGCCTTTCCTGAATTGCATGGGCGTACAGCCAAAATAATCTCTAAATGCTCGTGTAAAGTTATTGGCTTTCGTAAAGCCTAAAACCTCAGCAATTTCTGAAATTTGAATAATTGGAAGATTCAACATCTCTTTCGCTTTTTCCATTTTCCAGTGTTTCGTATAGGTAGAAAAAGACTCTCCGGCTTGTTTTTTGAACTGCAGTAAGAAATCAGCAGTTGTCAGGTGCAATACACCACTGAGGATGTTTGGATCACAGTTTCGATGATCTTCTTCGATGAGTTGTTTACTTGCTTCAACCAACGGTAGCGCTTCACGCGTTCTTTGTTCATGTTCTCTTTCTCGCTCTAGATACTCATAGAGATTCTCAAATGTTGTAACCAGTTCTTGATACCTAATTGGTTTCATCAGATATTGAACCGCATTCAGTCTGATACATTGCTGTACGTAATCAAAGGAGTCGTAGGCGGTTAACATCACTACGGGAGTGTTAATCTGCTTGTTTCTCATTGACTCCAAGAGATTGATCCCTGAAAAGAGGGGCATCTTTATATCTGTCAGGACAACATCACAACGATTGTACATCAGGTATATTAGTGCCTTCAGTCCATTATCGAACGAATTACATACTTTGAAGCCGAGTGTTTCCCATGGGAATAAAGAGCAGAGCGAAGTCCGTATTGTTTCTTCATCGTCGACAATCACGATGCGATACAATTTCTTACTTTGTTGTAGAATATCATTATCATCACGCATAAATTTAATCGGGCCA
>Ga0265293_10005727_pt1 | contig 20513 bp, 13 predicted proteins | sample Munlanlewell138R_FD_192505 | JGI IMG/M metagenome (GOLD analysis project Ga0265293, IMG submission 192505) | Leachate microbial communities from a municipal landfill in Southern Ontario, Canada - Leachate well 138R | ecosystem: Engineered > Solid waste > Landfill > Unclassified | place: Canada... | reverse complement strand
CATCTTTTCAAAGAGCTGCCTACGGCCACTACAGCGGAACAACTCGAGGCGCTGCTGCCGTACAACCTGTCGATTGAGATCACCGCTGGCGGTTAGCTTGCTAGGGTGCGGTTTATCGACCGCTTACGTACAACGCCTCCTCCGCACCCGGGTCCGACAGATTGAACCATTGCTGGAGGAAGTAAATACGCAGCATCATCCCCAAGTCCTTGCGCGGCCGACCGTCGCCAGAATGGGGGTAGTGCGGTGCAATCAACGCGCACAGGTCCGCCCACGGCACGATGCGGTCCATGTCACCAAGAAACTGCGCCCGTCGCGTCGTCTTGCTGTATTTCTCGAACCCGGCGCCCATGCTCAGTTGTTTCATTATTCTCGTTCCCGACCTGATTTACCTGAACAGGGGATCAGATCGGGGACTTTTGCAGAAGTTCCTTAAACGCTCACATGGCGCTGTGAATTCCGGCTGACACAGAGTTTTGAACACCTCGGTCACTCCGCAGCTCGCGTTGGCCATTAAGGCCGCCATCCTATCCGGAGCCCGGTGTGCGCAGTGCATCATGGCCCGAGCCTGTCGAACGGCTCACCGAGAGGCCGGATAGATACGCGCAATCCTTACCTTGTCGGCAGCAACCACTCTTCGCCTTGCAAAACGGGTGGAGTCCATAGATACGCTTGCTCAAAATTTTGTTAGTTGTAAGGTTATGCCAATCCTCGCCGCCTTAACGAACATCTCATCAAGACATCAAGTGCATGTTCATATTCGAAAACGCTATTTAGTTCGTCTTTCGAGCATCTTATGAAAACAGCATGGTCTTCTTCAGTCGCTGACTCATAGCGCACGCCTTGTTGATACGAGTCGATGTCCTGAAAATACATTTGATCAGCATCACTCTCATCCATGTTACGACCAATGAAGACCAGCGTTTGGATAATAGGGATACTCATGTCATCGTCTGCGAAGGTCACTGAGAAATAAACGCCGCCTTCCTTTAACTCGGATGCTGATACCGGTTCAGCATATGGCTTGAGTTCTCGCCCTTCAAATCGCATTGGAGCGCCCTCCGTTCACTGAGATGCCGCCCCTGCACCAATAAGTGCTGGTATCAACACATCGTCAGGGATAGGCGTTGCCAAAAGAATGCAAACGCCCGCAGCAATACCAGCAGCACAGGTCTTTGGATTGCGGCCACAAAAACCTTCTGGATCGTTGCATGAGCAGCTCATAGGTCCATCTTTCCAACCATAGTAAGGCAATCCGTTCTTGATCCCTTGAACGCTAAAGGTTTGGTTCACTTTGCAGCTCTGCACGCCTTTAGAGCCGCACATTTGCTGGCATGCGCTGTACTCGGCGGTATTACATTCTCGTCTTCGTTGTCTTTCGGGAGGTAATGGCTTTGGAGGTGCTAGGCCTAACGGATCCGTCAGACTAATCGGATTACCGCCAACATAGGCATAAGTATTCAGCCCGCCATCAAGACCAATTGGATCGCTCTGGACGTATCTCCCCGTGCTCGGCTCATAGTCTCTGAAGTAGTTGTAGTGCAGCCCGGTCTCTTGGTCAAAATACTGCCCCGGAAACCGCACGTTGAACGTGACGGCTTGGGCATTTCCGTCCGGATCTTCGTCAGCCACGGCCTCGCCATACGGCGCATAGTTCGCCTGCCACACGATCTGCTGGCTCGCATCGGTGAGATACCACGGTGTATCCAGGTGGTCGGCATGCACCTGATAGGCGCCATGGGCATCTTCCACCTGCATCGGCGCGTAACCGATGGCGTAATGGTACCGCTTTATGACGTTGCCGGATGCATCGTACTCGGCGATGAGGCTGGCGCCGTCCCATAGGAAGGATGTGCTCTGACCATTGACAGTTTTTCGGATGCGCCGCCCGAACGGATCATAGGCGTAAGTGGCTGTCGTCTCCGGGCTCGTACTCCCTGACAAGTAGCGTTCGAAGCGGATAAGCCGGTTGTCGCCATTGTAGGCATAGACCTGGCGCTCACCGGTGGCCTTGTCGACTTTCTGCGTCAGGTTGCCGCGCGCATCGAAAGTGTACGTGTAGGCGATGTCTTCCTGGAGGCGGTTGGCAGCGTCGTACACGCCTCCTGTTTCCATGCGGTTGCCAAGCTCATCGTACTGGTAGGCGTGCTGGTCGTTGATGCCGCTGGCCTGGACGAGGCGTTCTGCAAGGTCATAATGGTATTGCCAGTCGTCCTGATTGCCGCTCTTGCGGGTAATACGACCGGCGGCATCGTGGCTGTAGGCGAGGCTCATCACGCCGCCATGCTGTAGCTGAGTGAGCTGGCCCGCGGCATCGAAGCTGTGACTCGCGGTGAGGCTGTTGGGGGTTTGAGCCCCATCAGGCGGCCCAGCAAGTCGTAGCTCAGCGGGTGGGCGTCTTGGGCGGTAACCTGGTCGATGAGGCCGCGGTGGTCACGGTGGTAGTCGATGGTCCGGTCTGCCGCGCTCAGGTGGATGCGCTCACCTTCTTCATTGTAGGTACTCTGCACCGTACGCCGTTGACGGCTTCGCTCAGCAGGCGGCCGGCGGCATCGTATTGGCACGTCACCGTAGCCGCACTGTTCTGGGCCCTGGTCATCAGGCCGCGCGGATCGTAGGTGTAGGTGGTGGCTTCACCGCCCACGCCCCGGCTGGTGAGCCGGACTGCCGCATCGTAGCCATAGGCGATTGTGAAGCCGTCCGGGTGCGTTTCGGTCCGCAGGCGGTTGTTGGTTGTATATGCATAGGTGGTGGTGCGGCCATCGGGGTGGTTTCACTTTCCACGCGCCCATGACCATCGTAACCGTAAACCCAGCTTTGGTCTTTCGGATCGGTCACACTGAGCAGGCGGCCAGCCGCATCATACGGATAACGCACGGTGTGGCTGGCGGCGTTGGTATAGGACCCCATCCGGTCCAGTGCATCGTAACTTCGCCGATTGGTTTCACCAGCGGGGTTGGTGATGACCATTACCCGCCCAGCCGCGTCGCACTGCAGAAGCGTCGTGCGCCCCAAGGCGTCAATTACCCTTGACCGCGCACCGACGCTGCTAATGCGTATACTGTCCCCGCGGTTCCCATGTCGTGCGAACGTACCCGACCCGGTGTGACCGCACGAAATCCAGGCTTGATGTTTTTCATGTTCCTTGGATTCCACTCGGCGCTCCTACGCTTGAGGGATCCCACGAATTCTCGGCGCAACTGTTTTTTGCAACTCACATCTGCAAACGGAGCTCGCGCTTCAACTCTAGGCGGTCGCCTTCATTGAGTGTGGAGGTGCGAGGCCTTGAATAGATTCACTGGTAGTCACCGGACAATTCACCTGGCTTTCGGGCGCCTCAGCGGCATTTTTCTGAACGCCCGCTCGGGTTCCCATGTTCAGCACGGAATCAACGGAAAGCGAGCGTGGTAGCTGGTGAGTCACAAAGAGGATCGTCACCTTGCCTTTGAGATGATTGATCGTCTTTGCTACGCGTTCAGCGGTAACGGCATCGAGGCTACTGACGGCTTCGTCGAAAACCAGAATTTTCGGCCTTTTCAACAGTGCGCGGGCTATGGCGAGTCGTTGCTTCTGCCCCCCGGAAAGACCCGTCCCGTGCTCGCCAATCCCCGTCTGGTAACCCATGGGCAACCGGTCAATGACGTCATGAACCTCCGCCATTTTGCAGGCGTGAATCACCTGCTCAAAAGTAGCGTGCGGGTTCGCTACCAGGAGATTGTCGTAGATCGTGCCGGAAAAGAGCACGGTCTCCTGAGGCACGACACCAAAGTGCCGCCGCAGTTCGTTGGCGGCGAGATGCCTGATGTCTCTTCCGTCGAGAAGAATGCGGCCGCTCTCCGGCCGATAAAAGCCCTGCAGCAGTTTTGCAAGCGTGCTCTTTCCGGACCCCGATGGTCCCATAATCGCGATACAACTGCCGGGAGCGACGTCCATGTCGAAGTCCTTGTAGAGCCAAGGAAGGTCCTCGCCATATCGGAAACCCAGTCCTTCAATCCGAAGCCGCCCCTCCTCACCCGGCGGTCGGGTCGGTGTAACCGTGTAAGGTTCGGCGGGAGCGTCCATCACGTCCCCCAGGCGGCGCACGGCGATGGCCGCTTGTTGGAATTCCTGCCACAAGCCGACGATACGCATCACCGGTTGGGAAAGCCTGCCGGCGAACATCTGAAACGCCACGAGCATTCCCACTGTAAAGGTATCGCTGTGCATCACCAGCCATGCGCCGGCACAAAGTATGGCGAGGGTCTGGAACTGTTCGAGGGTGCCGGCCGTCACGTTGTACGTGTTGTACAGGCTGCGCGTACGGAATCCCGCAGCGAGAAAGCCCGAAAGATAACCCTCATAGCGCCGGGACAGCTGGGGTTCCATCTGGAGGGACTTGACCGTTTCCATGCCACTCAGGTACTCGGTCAGAAAGGCTTGGTTGCGCGCACCGAGCTGGAATTGTGCATTCAGGCGCTCTCGCAAACGCGGTGTGACGAGCAGACTCACCGTGGCAATGGCTCCCAGCATCGCCAGCACGAGCAAGGTAAGTATCCAGGAGTAGTAGAACATCACGCCCAGGAAAATGAACAAGAACGGCAGGTCGAGAACCAGAGTGACGGCTGCTCCGGTGATGAACTCGCGAATGGTCTCGATTCCCTGAACCCGTGCGACCAGTGTCCCGGTGGGCCGGCGCTCGAAATAGCGGATCGGCAGGCGAAACAGGTGGGAGAAGACCCGGCTGCCGATGACTGCGTCGACCCGATTACCCGTATGGATGACGAGGTATTGGCGCGTCCAGGTCATGACCGCGGTGAACACCATGAACATGAAAAGACCTACGGCCACCACCACCAGGGTATTCTCTGTGCGGTGAACCACCACTTTGTCTATCACCACTTGGGTGAAGAGCGGCGTTGTAAGGGCCATGAGTTGAATGACCAGCGACGCGAGCAGCACATCGCGCCAGACCTTCTTGTGCTTCAACAGTTCGGGAATGAACCATTTGAAGCCGAAGCGGAGGGTCCTGTCGTCCATATCCTCCATCGGCGACGGCCTGACCGCATTCGTGACTGTCAACACGCCCGCCACGAAACGGCCGGCGCTATCCTCGACGGTAGCCACATCGGGCGAGTCGCTGCCGGCCTGGAAGTAAACTACACGGTCCTGTTCGCGGCCAACGATCAATGCAGGGCGCGAAGGGTCATGGGCATCCTGCTGTTCCGAGTTCGGGGCGGGGCACAGCAGCGCCACCGCCGGAAGTTCTCGGGCCGATAGCGTTTCTGCGGAAGCATCCATCAGTTTGCAATGGAGCCCCAGCGCCGTAAGCGCCTCCTTGAGGTCTGCGAGCGTAAACGGCGGCGGGAACTGGTCGAGCACCAGGCGCGGCTCGAAAGGCTTGCCATGGATGCGGCACAGGCTGCCGAGAAGCCAGAGAAAATGTTCGCGCGCCAAAGGTAATCGCAGCATCGGCATCACCGGACCAAGTTCCTGCACAGCCGATACGGAATTCGTGCCCTGCGGCGCGTTCGCTTCCATCAGAGTTCGGTTCCCGCTTCGGACAGCGCGCCCTGGATCGGAGAAAAAAGGTATTCGAGCACTGTGCGCTGGCCCAATGTGATCTCCGCCGTAACATGCATCCCCGGGCGCAGTTCAAACCGTTTCCCACCACGCTCAAGCCCCTGCGCCTTCAAGACGAGCAGTGTGCGATAGGCAAGCCCACGTCCCTCGGGCACCGCGCCCTCAGGTGTCATGGCCCCGCTATCTATTGCATCAGCGCTCACGCGCTCAACTTCGGCGTCGATGGTGCCGTATTTCTGGAATTCATAACTGGCCAGCTTGATGCGGGCCACTTGGCCGGGGCGAACGAATCCAACATCTCGATTCCCGAGGTGGACCTCGGCTTTCAACGGCTCATTGACAGGCACCAGACGCAGCAACACGGTTCCCGCAGGCACCACCGTCCCCTCCGTATGGGTGGCAAGGTCCATGACGACACCATCCTGAGGCGCCTTTAGCGCTAACAATTCGTTGCGGTATTCCTGCTTGTTCAGTTCTTCCTCCAATTGTGCCGTCTGGCGCGACAAGGACTGACGCTCGTCGAGCAATTCCTGGCGGTAGGAGGACCTCAGTGAATGGAGCCGCTCCCGCGTGGCGGTAATCGCCGCGTCCAGCGACTCGATGGTGAATCGCTGCGCACGGAGGTCCTGCTCGACTTCGATGCGTGCTTTTTGGTGCTCCAGCACCTGGATCCTGGACGTGAAGCCCTTTTCCCCCAGCGATTCGAACATCTTCTCGTTTTGCCGGTAAATCCCCAGGGTTTCCTCCAGCTTCTCAGCGATTTCCACGGCGGCGGCACGGTCGCGCTGCGCTTGGTCGAGCGCGGCGCGGTGTTCCGCCTCCGAATGGAGGTAAGCATCCCGATGGGCGCGATACTGCTCGGCGACTTGGACGTATTCCGAGGGTTCATCGCTTTCCAGCCGTTCAAAGGGCGATTCGGCGAGTTCCGCCTCGATGCGACGCCGTTGAAGGGCCAGCGAACTCAGTTCGGCTTGCAGCTTACGCCGGTCCGCTTCGGACAATCGTGTGTCCATCATCAGCAGCGGTGCGCCGGCACGGACGAGATCGCCGTCACCGACAAGAATGCTCGCCACACGCCCGCCCTCGAACGGTTGGACAACCTTGAGACGAGTCTGGGGCACTAGCCGGCCATCCGCCCGCGCGACGATGTCCAGGTGACCCAGTGCCGCCCACACGAGAACGACTGCGAATATGATGGCGATAATCCGCAACACGCGCCCTGGTAGGGGAGGCGGCGGTTCGTGGACCAGCGCGAGGAGTTGCGGATCGAAGTGCACAGCCGAAGGCGTGTTACCTTGCGGCAGTCGGAACAGCCTCAGAAAACCGCGACATCGCACCCCCACACGCCGCCACCAGTTCGATTCGGACGCGGGCGGCGCGATGCCGCCCGCCTGAACTGCACTCGGTTGCACGACTAATCCCTTGTGATGGACTGGGGTTCCACACCCCAATGGGGCCAAGCCAAGGTGGCCGATATCTTGCCCCGGCTCACCTGTTCCAGCGTTCCATCAGTGGCATAACGGTATGCAATGGCGCCGCCCATGGCCTCGCCGTCGCTGTCCGCCAGATGAGCGTCGAGCGCCGCATCCGCGATGCCCCAGTGGTCCCTGTGTCCTTTCTGCTGGGCAAACACTGCCGCCACGGCGGTAAAATCAAACTGGCGGATGGTATCGGCGGGGTCGTCCTTTTTAAGCAGCCTATCTGCGTGCTCCAACCGTTGCAGTGTGATCCCGGGTGCCTCGCTATCAGCCTGGTTGAACCAGCCATCGGGTTCGATTCCCGCTGCCGGGGTTAGTGCTTGTTGGGGGTCGCCGCGTCGTTTTGTATACCCTCTGGTATCGTTGAGTGTGAAACGCGTCTGGCGAGCGTCGCCTCTGCCTGCGTAGGCAAGATCGTCGTCCGTCCCCGCAACGAGCCTATCGGACCGCCCACTGCCGTAGTACGCCATCGTATTCACCAGCAAGTCGTCGAGCGTAACCTCGGAACCATCGGCAAACTGGAAAACCTCCACGGGTGATCCTGCCGCGTCCGAACCGTTGAGCACGATATCGGCACCTTGGTCCGGCAGTTCGTTACCGTCCAGGTCGCGCAACCGGACATGAGCGGTGGTGACACCGTCCACGGTTTCCAGATGCGCTACCACATGGTCCCGATCAATCCACTCGGAGAATTGAACAGCATCGTAGCCGCTTTCGTCGTACAGGCTATCGATGCCGCTGCTATAACCGATTCGGAAAACATCATCGCCTGCCCCGCCCATGAGCGTATCGTTGCCGTCGCCTCCGTCGAGGACGTCGTTTCCATTATGGCCATGGAGCAGGTTGTCACCCCCATTCCCGATCAGGATATTGTCCGCGTCATTGCCATGACCGGAAATGTCCGTGTCACCAAGAAGCGTCAGGTCCTCAACGTATGCGCCCAACGTGTAGCTCACAGTGGAACGCACCCCATCATTGCCAGCGCCTGCGAACTCATAGACTTGGTCGAACGTGCTGTCCACGATATACGTATCGTCACCCAGGCCGCCCCACAACTGGTCAGTACCGGCACCGCCGTCGAGGGTATTCGCCGCGTCATTTCCGTAGATGAGGTTGTCCTGCTCGTTGCCCACCCCATCCAGCGCATCCTCACCCACGAGATGGAGTTCCTCGACGTGCGACGAAAGCGTGTATGTCACCGACGCGAACACTACGTCATGGCCGCCGCCTTCTTGTTCAATCACCTCATCGGTATGCCAGATGGTGCGCGTGACGGGACTCGGGCCGGTCTGCTCCCCAGGCGAGGCACTGCCGCCGCCAGCGTGCGGCGAATCATGGCATTCTGTGTTGCCGCCGGAACCCGATGATTCGAATGCGTTGCGTCCCTGGCCATGCCCTTTGCTGTCTTTGTCTTCCTTGCCACCTTTGCAACCTTTGCCCGGAACATATCCTTCCTGCCAGGGGCCATGCCCGCCGTTGGCATGATCAACGCTCCCTTTGGCGCCGTAGCCTTTCTTGCGGCCTGGATGTCCGGGCGAAGTGCCAGGACCATCGTTCCAGTTGTGATCATGTCCGGGCGGCGGGGGATCCTCACCATTGCCCACGCCCTCGTTACCCTTGCCTTTCTTTGGTTTGCTTTTCTTCGGCTTGCCCTTGTGGCAATGATCGTGTGCACCGCCATCCGTGCACCCACAGGGAGAATCGCCGCCCGGTACGTCGCCGGGATCATTAGCGGGTGGCTCAACCGGCTCGGTGATTACCTCTGCATAACCGTCGACGAAGTAGATGTCGTCGCCATCGCCGCCTGCCAGTGAGTCGAGACCTGAACCTCCATCGAGCAGATCGTCACCGGCGCCGCCGAACAATACATCCGTCCCTTCGCCGCCATAGAGTTCATCGTTGCCACTCCCGCCGTCGAGCACGTCATCACCGGAACCACCGTCGAGATGGTCATCGTTTGGAAGAACGCCGGCATAGCCACCATTCTCTGCCGCAAACTCCGCGCTTAGGTCAGACATGGGCTGGCCATCGTCCCCGCCATACAGATAGTCGTTGCCGTCAGCACCTATAAGGACATCGCTACCTGAGCCACCATCCAGGTAATCGTCACCGATACCACCGTCAAGGTAATCGTCGTTGTCGGCCAACGAACGAGCCACACCGGATTCGTCGTGCTCATAGTTCATGGCATGCATGTGCATCACTGGCTCATCATCGATGTAATCGTCATCGCCGCCGTAGAGCCAGTCGTCACCTTCGCCACCGAACAACCAGTCGTTACCCGCAAAACCATCGATGGTGTCGTTCCCGCGGCCGCCACTCAGTGCGTTTTCCGCGCGGTTGCCAACGATGGAATTGTCCGCGTCATTGCCCGAGCCGTCGATGGCGTCCGCGCCCACCAGTTCCAGATTTTCAACGTGTTGGCTCAGGACATGGGTTACCGAACTCCACACATGATCTACACCCGGTTCCGCAGCCTCGACAACCGTATCACCGGCGTCGTCGACAACATAGGCGTCGTCACCGTCGCCGCCAACCATAAGATCGGCACCCTCGCCACCGTCCAGGTAGTCATTGCCTGCGCCGCCCTCCAGGCTGTCATCACCCCAGTTGCCATGGAGCAGGTCTGCGCCGGCCCCGCCCTGGAGGCGATTGTCGCCGTCATTGCCATGAATGAGGTTGTCGCCGGCGTTGCCGGTTCCATCGATGGACGCTTGACCTTGAAGATATAGCTCTTCCAGGTTGTCGCCCAACGTATGCGAGGCGCTGGAATAAACGCGATCGACGCCCTCGCCGGGGTTCTCAAGCGTGACATCGCCCTCGTGGTCTACGACGTACGTGTCATCCCCCGCACCGCCCTCCATGACGTCCGCACCGCCGCCGCCATCCAACCTGTCGTGCCCGGCGCCGCCGACGAGGCGATTGGCGGCCAGATTGCCTGTGAGGTCATTGCTCAGTTCATTGCCAATGCCGTCAATAGCATCGTTTCCGGTGAGAATGAGATTCTCGACATGAGCGCCAAGGGTGAAGGTGACCGAACTGTATACGAAGTCCCAGCCTTCTCCCGGGTTCTCGACCACCTGGTCGCCCGCATTGTCCACCAGATAGGTGTCGTTGCCGGCGCTGCCTATCATCCTGTCCGCGCCTGAGCCACCGTCCAGGAGGTTGCCAGCGGCGTTGCCGGTGAGCACGTTGCCCAGGGCGTTACCCGTTCCATTCCTGGCGTTGCCGGTAAGTGTGAGGTTCTCGATGTTTTCACCCAGGATGTAATTGACGGAACTGACTACGGTATCCACTCCATCATCGGGCTGTTCGACAACAGTGTCGTCCAGGTCGGAGACCACGTAGGTGTCGTCACCGCCCCCTCCAATCAGGACATCCCGGCCCGCTTCGCCCGAAAGCAGATCGTTTCCGCCCATGCCGTAGAGCACGTCGTTGCCCGCCCCGCCATAGAGGGCGTTGTCGCCGTCGTTTCCGGTAAGTTCATTGTCGAGGGCATTACCGTAGCCGGTAGTGGCGTTACCAGTGAGAAGCAGATTTTCCACGGCGCCGTAATCGTAAAGAACATTGCCGCTCCAGTCCCGTGCCAGGGTATAGGTGGGCAGGGCGAAATCGACGGAGGCAATGATGGTGTCTGTCGCATCATCACCAACCTTAAAGCTGCCTTGCGACCCATACTCAATAATCACATCCTCGGCATGGTCGACATGGTAGGTGTCTGCTCCGTTGTCGCCAATGAGTGCGTCCGCGCCCTCGCCCCCGTCGAGCACATCGTCGCCCTCACCACCGTACAGTTCGTCGTCGCCCGCGCCGCCCAGCAGCGTGTCGTTGCCGCCTCTTCCGCTTAGCCAATCCCGGCCTTCGCCGCCTTCGAGGCGGTTGCCAGCATCATTGCCAAAGATATCGTTATCCAGACCGTTGCCGATGCCGTTCAGTGCACCGCTTTCCAGCATCAGTCCCTCGACATGATCGGCGAGTGCGTGATCCACCTCGCTGTACACGAAGTCATACCCTTCGTCTTCACGCTCCACCACCACGTCACCGGCATTATCGACGTAATACTCGTCATGTCCCGTGCCGCCATAGAGGGTATCGGCGCCAGCGCCTCCGTCCAGCACGTCGTCGCCTGCCTTGCCCAACAGCATGTCGTTGCCATCGTGCCCACTCAGGCGGTCGGGCATCGCCGTGCCTTCGATCACGTCATCACCGTCGCCGCCCTCTATGTCGAGGCCCAGTTCGAGGATCTCGTCGTAGCTCATGGTCGAGCCATCGGCGAATTCGATGCGATTGATGGGTTGCGTGCCGTAGGGGTCTTCAGGGTCGAAACCCTCGAAGTGGATCTCGTCGCCGTTGCCCAGGTCAATCATCAGGGAACCGAGGCGCAGCGTGACCATGTCCCGGCTAATGCCGCTGCCGAAGCGCAGAACGTTGGAGCCTTCGTCGACAATGTTGATACGGCCGTTGCCGAGTTTGTAGACATAGATGTCTTCACCTTCGCCACCTTCGAGCGTATCGCCTTCGCCGGCGATGAGGGTGTCGTTGCCGGCTCCGCCCTGGAGGACGTCCGCGCCTTCACCGCCGTTTAGAGTGTCGTCGCCGTCGCCGCCGAGAAGGGTATCGTCGCCGGCGTTGCCGTAGAGGATGTCGTGGCCTTCGCCACCCTCAAGCATGTCGTTGCCGGCGCCGCCGTAGAGGGTGTCGGCATCGGCGCCGCCGTCCAGGTGGTCGTCGCCCTCGCCGCCGTCCAGCACGTCGGCGCCCGCACCGCCGTATAGCGTGTCGTTGCCGCCCTGACCCGCCAGCGAATCGTTGCCGTCGCCCCCGTCGAGGGTGTCGTCGCCGTGAAAGTTGGTGGCCAGCGCGCCGTCATCACCGACCAGGAAGTCATCGCCCGTGCCGCCGTAAAGCGTGTCGCTGCCGCCCTGGCCCCACAGCTTGTCATTGCCGGCGCCGCCGTCGAGGAAGTCGTCTGCGTGCCAGTTGCCAGCGAAGTCTGTGCTGTCACCCACAAGCTGGTCGTCACCCTCGCCGCCGAGCAGCACGTCCATGCCGCCGTGGCCGATGAGGACGTCGTCGCCGTCACCGCCATCCAGGTAGTCGTGACCGTGGTGCTCGGCTGACGCCTGGCTATCGTCGCCATAGAGCACATCCGCACCGCTGCCGCCGAGCAGCACGTCGTCGCCGCCCGAGCCCATCAGCAGGTCGTTGCCCTCGCCCCCGTCGAGCCAGTCGTTGCCGTGGTCGGCGCCACTGATGTCGCCCGCGTCGCCATAAAGCTGGTCGTCGTCGCCGCCCCCGTACAGGGTGTCATTGCCGCCCGCGCCCAAGAGAAAGTCATTGCCCGCCCCACCATCCAGCAGGTCGTCGCCCTGGTATTGAATGTCGAGCCCGGTGTCGTCGCCGTAGAGTTCGTCATTGCCCTCGCCACCGAACAGCCGGTCGCTGCCGCCTTCGCCGAACAGCGCGTCGTCGCCCTCGCCGCCCGCCAGCGTATCGTTGCCGTGGTGCTGCCCGTCGAGGCCGCTGCTGTCGCCCGAGAGTTCGTCGTTGCCGGCCCCGCCGTCCAGCACGTCGTTGCCACCGCCGCCCCACAGCAGGTCGTCCCCGGCACCGCCGTAAAGGCTGTCGCGACCATGGGCGGCGGCGTCGATGTTGAGGCTGTCGCCATCCAGTTGGTCGTTGCCCTCGCCCCCGATAAGCATGTCGCTGCCGCCGTGGCCCACCAGGATGTCGTCGCCCGCGCCGCCGTCGAGGGTGTCGTCGCCGTGGTAGGTGGTGTCGATGCGGGCATCGTCCCCTAACAGGGCATCGTTTCCGTCACCGCCAAGCAGCGTATCGGCCCCACCGCCCCCCTGCAGTTCGTCGTCGCCCGCGCCGCCGTCGAGGTAATCCCCGCCGTGCTCGGCGGCGTCTATATACCCCGCATCGCCGGACAGGGTGTCATTACCGCCCTCTCCCAGCAGGGTGTCGCTGCCACCTTCGCCGACAATCTTGTCGTGCCCGTCGCCACCAAAGACCACGTCATCCCCGGCGCCCGCCCACACGTGGTCGTTGCCCGTGCCCGCATAGATGAGGTCTGCGCCGCCGTCGGGCGGGTACGTCTCGCCCGTCACCGGCGAGAACACGCGGGTGCCGCCCTCGTCGGAGTAGGTCCAGTAGAACGCCTGGGCGATGTAGTCGCTGTCTCCCATGATGTTGTCGTCGCCCGCACCGCCCAGGATGACGTCGTTCCCGGTGCCGCCCGACAGGCCGTCCTCACCGTGGCTGCCCACCAGCAGGTCGTCCCCGGCGCCGCCCGCCAGCCAGTCGCGCGTGGCCGTGGTTGCGCCGGTGTCGCCGGCAAGAAATTCGGCCATGCCGATTTTTTCATCGGCATAGAGTTGGTCGTTGCCGTCGCCGCCCACCAGGATGTCGGTACCGGCGCCGCCTTCGAGCACGTCGTCGCCGCCGCGCCAGGCATCCAACACGTCGTTACCGCCGCCAGCGAGGATGTGGTCGTTGCCCGTGCTGTCGAACAGATGATCTTCCTGGTCCGGTACTTCGATGCGGCGCTCGTCGAGAATTTTGTTGTCGAGCTCGTCATTGCGCGTCTGGATGTCCGGCGCGTCCGCGTCGAAGTCTTTCCAGAGGAGGTCGCCTTCGATGGTGCGATCTTGTGGAGACGAGCCGACTGCGGGCGCCTCATCAATTGAGAGGCTGAGGCTCTGTATGGTGGTGGCACTTTCCTCCCTGCCGGGCAGCACTACCCGCATTGCACCGAGATCGAGGCGATCTGGGACATCGTCCCCATCAGGCAATGCCCGCAACGTGAATTCAGCTTTATCCGTCCCGGGTTCGACCCATAACCGGAAATGGTCGACCTTACCGCTATCGGCATAAACCGGCTCCAGCCCGTCCACGATGACGTAGCCGGAAGGCAAGCCCGTCGCAGGGTCCACATGCGGCAGTTCCACCCTGATCCACTGCCCATTTTGTTCCAGCGCATGTTGCAGATCGATCTGCACTGTCTGCTCGGAATCCGCCGACACTTCGCTCCAATGGGCATTGCTCAGGGTGACGGATTCGATATCCTGCGTGGCAACACGCAGTTGGTCCTGCGCCTTGATGAGGTCGTCCCGGATCGCCGCATTGGCAGGATCGCTGAACAGCGGGTCGTTCTGCCGTAGAAACTCCAGATCGGCAATCATCACTTCGGCGTCGGCTTGAGACAGTTCCTCCTCACCGTTGAAGAAGTCGTCGAAAAACTCGCCCAGATCACCAATCAGACTGCGGTCGGGCGCATCATAGCCGTCGACACCATGCTCGATCAGTTGGCCCACGTATTCCTGAAACACCAAACCGGCCGAGGTCTGCCCTTGGAGATGGCTGTAGATATTGCTAATCGAGTGCCGCGCAAGTTGGTCAGATGCAGCGAAAATGACACCTGCGGAGAATGGAATCCTAAGCGCCTTGGCAATCGCTACGGCGGCATCGCCACCGCCCGTGTCAATTGGCATCTTTCCGCCGATCTGGCCAGACACTGCCGAGACGGCACTGCCCTCGACAGTGTAATTGGTCAGGGTTCCAATGCTGTTGACGTTGCCGAAGCTCAGGCCTTCCGATGCGAAAAGCGGCTGGAACTGATTAAGGTTCTCGCCCTGCGTCAGGCCGTACATCCCCGGGGCATCGAAAGTCTCTCCACCCCAACCGAAAACATCTGCCGCCAGTTGGGCGAGACCGCCGCCGAGGGAGTGGCCGGTGACAGTTACTGTATATCCTTGCTGCGCGTACTGTTCGTCAATAAGATTGGCAAACTCCAGCGCATCAACGAATTGTTGGTGCTCTCCCAGGAAACCGTTCGATGCCTTCCATAGTGCCAAATCGGCATCTCGATCTCCCGAATCCGAGAACTCCGTACCGCGGAAGGCGATAACGATCTCGCCGGTAGTGAGGTTTTGGTAGGCGGCAGCGTAGAACCCGCTGTCGCTTGCGCCTGGAGGTAGATCAATTCCGAGGTTAACCCACCCCTCAGGCGCAGTTCCCCTGTAGACCTCCATGCTCAGCTTTGCCAATTCTTGCGTGCTTGCCATACTTCACTCTCCCTAGCCTTGTAATTCCTTGGTTTTTGCTGCTTATCAGCGCGGTGTTGGTTCAACGATCTGCAGCCATTGCCTGCCTGCGGCGCCTTTGCCGTAGTTCTCAAACCAGTGGACATACAGCCTTTTCATGTAGGATTCCGGGATATCGATTCGATGGGCCTGTTTAGTCGCCTTAGCCGTGTATTCGAATATCGCCGGTTTCTGCACAGGTACTTTCTGGTAGTGCCAGAACTCAATCCACGCACTACCCTTAGGCGGCCTAGTGCATGATTTTGCGAACGATATATATACCAGCCCCGGATACAGTCTTCGGTCGTACTCTCGTAGAAGAAGTCCACCCAGACTTTCGTTTGATGTTCCAAAGCGCACCACACCCCCATGGTTCGGCATCCCGATCGCCCCCCTCCCTCTCCACTGCTGGTCTTCGGTGGATTGGGGAAGAAGGTACGACGACGAACTCGGCTGGTACGACTTGAAATCCGCAATTTGTTCGTCAACCCACGGAATATCGGCTTCGGCATCCACATAGACGTCCAGAATGCAATGCCGCCTTACCATTGATACATCCTGGCCCTTGTGTGGAAACATCTTTCGTCCCGCCAACGTCTCCACCCGAAACGCCACTGCGTAAGCCCCTTTCAGGCCGTCATCGATCCACGCGTTCGGCATCGCGAACCGTTTGGCGAATTCCGAGGTGTAAACCCAGATGTTGAGATCTTCGTTGTAGGCCTTGTTGGCCTTCGGCGTGAAGGTGTCTTCGTAGGTGGCGGAGAAAACCGTAGGCACCATGCACAATGCTGCGCAGAAGACCAATAGGCGTGACATCAATCAAGCTCCTGAAAATGCGCAAAGGAGAACGCAACCGAACATCTGTTGGTGCAAGCGAGGATCGCAGACGTGCCCAGCGGTTTTGTGGCGGATGCGAGCAATATCGGAAGGCGACGGAATCCGCTGCGCGTATATAAATCGCGTGATGAAGCCTGCTTGGAATAGCAGACAGGAGAGCAATACGATGTTCCGTCCATGGCTCCGTGTCGAATAACCCTTGTTAAGTCGGATTCTGTTTGATGGTCCTTTGCAGTGTCAAGCGATCTATGAGAAAGGCGGTGAACGGATTATCGAGCACGGTTCCCTTGTAGATCTCCATGCTCAGCTTCGCCAATTCTTGTGTGTTTGCCATGCTTTATCTCACCCCTGACAACGTCCCTTGGTTTTTGCTACTTGTCAGCGCTTTTCTGATTCAATAACATCCTGCCACTGCCCGCTTGCGCCTTTGCCGTACATCTCGAACCAATGGGCATACATCCTCTGCATGTAGGATTCCGGGATATCGATTCGATGAGCCCGTTTAGTCGCCTTTGCCGTGTACTCGAATATCGCCGGTTGCTGCACGGATACTTTCTTGTAGTGCCAGAACTCGATCCATGCACTACTTTTAGGCGGCCTAGTACATGATTTTGCGAACGATATATACACCAGCCCCGGATACAGTCTCCGATCGTACTCTCGAAGTGGAAGTGCACCTAGACTTTCACGTGGTGTTCCAAAGCGAACCACCCCCCCATGGTCCGGAACCCCTACCGGCCTGCGTCGCCACCGTTGGTCGTCAGAAGTTTGAGGAATGAGGTACGTCGGGGAATCAGGCGTATACCACCATTTGTCAGCTATCTGTTCATCGATCCAGGGAATGTTGGCTGAGTCGGATAGATACACGTCCAGAATGCAGTCACGTTGCGGCATTGATACATAGGGACCTTTGTGTGGGAACATCAGCCGTGCTGATGAATTCTCTACCCGAAACGCCACGGCATAGGCTCCCTTCAGGCTGTCATCGATCCATTCCTTCGGCAGCGCGAACCGTTCGGCGAACTCTGAGGTGTATACCCAGACGTTAAGATCTTCGTTGTACGCTTTGTTAGCCTTAGGCGTGAAGGTCTCTTCGTAGGTAGCAGAAAAAACAGGCGATACAACGCACAGCGCTGCACAAAAGACCAATAGGCGTGACATCAATCAAGCTCCTGAAAATGCGCAAAGGAGAACGCAACAGAACATCTGTTGATGCAAGCGAGGATCGCAGACGTGCCCAGCGGTTTTGTGGCGGATGCGAACAATATCGGAAGGCGACGGAATCCGCTGCGCGTATATAAATCGCGTGATGAAGCCTGCTTGGAATAGCAGACAGGAGAGCAATACGATGTTCCGTCCATGGCTCCGTGTCGAACAATCCTTGTTATGCGGATTCTGTTTAATGATTCTCTTCAGTGTCAAGTGGTGGACGCGAGAAGAGAGTGAGCCTTCGGGTACGAGTCGGTAGCAGAAGGTGCATCCCGAGTCGCTGCTGAACAACCCGGAGGTCCACAAGCGCTTTCTGGGAACGTTGGCGTCCATGGTGCCGCCGGGTTGAAGGAGGTCGCCTTCGATCCCGCCAGACGGATGGTCACGTAGCTTCGCAACGTATCTACGGGGCACGAAGCGGAGTCGCGTGGCTTTGGAAAGTGATCGCACGAAAATCGCAGCCTGAGGCCGTCAGTACAGGTATTGACAAACGTCGTAGGTCACGTTGGCGCGTAGCGCCTACGTGACGGTGTGGCCGCGGGAATGTCACGTAGCTTCGCAACGTGACCTACGAGGTCATTGCGGCTTGAGGCCGCTCCTACCGGTGTTGATGAACGTCCTAGGTTACATTGGCGCGCAGCGCCTACGTGACAGTGCGGCCGGAAGAATGTCACGTAGCTACGCAACGTAACCTACGAAGACAAATCGCGGCCTGAGGCCGCTCCACACAAGGTCTCAGGCTGTTCGGCGGGCGGTTGCGCGGGCCTTTACGGGGGCGAAGCTGTGGCGGTGGATGGGGCTCGGGCCCAGCGCATCCAGGGCCTTGAGGTGTGCGGCCGTGCCATAGCCCTTGTGCTTGGCGAGGCCGTAGCCCGGGAATTGCTTGTCGAGCACGGCCATCTCCCGGTCGCGGGTGACCTTGGCGACGATGGAGGCGGCGCTGATGGCTTCTATCTTGGCGTCGCCGTCGATGACCCACTCCGCCGTGCAGGCCAGCCCCTCGGGACAGCGGTTGCCGTCGATGAGGGCGTGGTCCGGGACCGGCGACAAGGCCTCGAGGGCGCGGCGCATGGCCAGCAGGGTGGCCTGGAGGATATTGAGGCGGTCGATCTCCTCCACCTCGGCCCGCCCCACCGCCCAGCCCAGGGCCCGTTCCTTGATCAAGGTGAACAAGGCCTCGCGGCCTGCCTCGGTGAGTTTCTTGGAGTCGTCCAGGCCGGCGATGGAGCGCGCGGGGTCGAGGATCACGGCGGCGGCGATCACCGGTCCGGCCAGGGGGCCGCGCCCGGCTTCGTCGACACCGGCGACCCGTCGTGAGGCGGCTGCGAAATCAAAACTGACTTGTTGCGTCATGGTGGTGCACAGCATATCCGAGTGGCCGGACCGTGCGCCAACCGATTGATATTACCGGCTGTAAATGCGACCATCTGCGCCCGGTTTTTCGGGTTCCCCGAGCCAGGAACGACGTTCTCACAATCAGGACTCCCCCGTTGAAAAAGCTGCGAACCGCCGTCGTGGGTGTGGGCTATCTCGGCCGCTTCCATGCCCAGAAATACGCTGCCCTGCCCAATGCCGAACTGGTCGCCGTGGTGGACGCTTCCATCGACACCGCACAGCGCGTGGCCGATGAGCTGAAGACCCAGGCCCTCACCGACTACCGGGAGTTGTTCGACAAGGTCGACGCGGTGAGCATCGTGGTGCCCACCCAGATGCACTACGCCGTGGCGAAGGACTTCCTCGCCCGCGGCGTGCACGTGATGCTGGAAAAGCCCATGACCGTGACCGTGGACGAGGCCGACGAGCTCATCGCGCTCGCCAAACAGAACAACCTGGTGCTGCAGATCGGCCACCTGGAGCGTTTCAACTCGGCCGTGATGGCGCTGGACAAGGTGCTCGACCAGCCGCAGTTCATCGAATCCCACCGCCTGGCCCCCTTCAAGCCGCGCGGCGCCGACGTGAACGTGGTGCTGGATCTCATGATCCACGACATCGACATCATCCAGCACCTGGTGCGCTCACCCATCACCAAAATTGACACCAACGGCGTAACGGTGCTCACCAAAGAGATCGACATCGCCAATGCGCGCCTGCAATTCGAGAACGGCTGCGTGGCCAACGTCACCGCCAGCCGTGTGAGCATGAAGCCGCAGCGCAAGATGCGCATCTTTCAGCCCGACGCGTACATCTCGGTGGACTTCCAGGACAAGGTCCTGTCGGTGCACCGCAAAGGCACCAAGGAGATGTTCCCGGGCATCCCCGAGATCACGTCCGAAGAGAGCATTTTCGAGAACTCCGACGCCATTCGCGCGGAACTCGAGGCCTTCCTCGCCGCCATCGATCAGGGCACGCCCCCGCCGGTCACCGGCGAAGACGGCCGCGACGCCCTGAAAACGGCCATCTGGATTACCGAACTGCTCACTGGAGAAAAACAATGATCCCCATGGTGGACCTGAAGGGCCAGTACATGGCCCTCAAGGCACAAATCGACGGCGGCCTGCTGGATGCCCTGGAAAAGACCCAGTTCATCCTCGGCCCCAACGTGCAGGACTTCGAAAAGGAAACGGCCGCGTACCTGGGCGTGGAGCACGCGGTGTCCTGCGCCAACGGCACCGACGCGCTGCATCTCGCCCTGCTCGCCGCCGGCATCGGCCCCGGTGACGAGGTGATCACCACCGCGTTCACCTTCATCGCCACCGCCGAAGCCATCCGCTACGTGGGCGCGAACCCGGTGTTCGTGGACATCGACGGCCGCACCCTCAACATCGACCCAGCGCAGATCGAAGCGGCCATCACGCCGAAGACCCGCGCCATCCTGCCGGTGCACCTGTTCGGCCAGCCCGCCGACATGGCCGCCATCCAGGCCATCGCCGACAAGCACAAGCTGCTGGTCATCGAAGACTGTGCCCAGTCCTTCGGCGCCGCCACCGGCAACAAGATGACCGGCGGCATCGGCCTGGCCGGCTGCCACAGCTTCTTCCCGAGCAAGAACCTGGGCTGCTACGGCGACGGCGGCATGATCACCACCAACGACGCCGGCGTGGCCGAGCGCGTGCGCATGCTGCGCAACCACGGCAGTAAGGTGCGTTACTACCACGACGTCATCGGCTACAACAGCCGTCTCGATGAGCTCCAGGCGGTCATCCTGCGTGTGAAGCTGAAGCACATCGAGGAGTTCAACCACGGCCGCCGCCGCGTGGCCCATCGTTACAGCGAAGGCCTCGCCAAGCTGGACGGTGTCACCCCCGCCTTCGAGGACGGCAAGGGCCGTCACGTGTACCACCAGTACACCCTGCTGAGCCCGCGCCGCGAGGCCATCCAGAAGGCCCTCAACGAGGCGCAGATC
>Ga0265293_10005726_pt1 | contig 20517 bp, 23 predicted proteins | sample Munlanlewell138R_FD_192505 | JGI IMG/M metagenome (GOLD analysis project Ga0265293, IMG submission 192505) | Leachate microbial communities from a municipal landfill in Southern Ontario, Canada - Leachate well 138R | ecosystem: Engineered > Solid waste > Landfill > Unclassified | place: Canada... | reverse complement strand
TAGTGAAGCTTTGGACTCTGTAAGATTAAAGGTGGAAAAAGGTGGAGAGAGTCATCCACTCCATCAAAACTGTAAGATTTAAAGTGGAGTGATATTTTCTTATCCACCTTTGTTCTTACAGAACCTTTTAAATACGTTTTTCTAATGCACAAAACATGCTAGAATATTTATAACAATCTTTATTGATGAGAGGAAAAAATTTATGCTTAAAAACAAACATACGGTTCAAATGATTATTTTGATTGTCTTTTTTGTTGCGACCACTATTTTTGTTGCTCAATTTTTTCAGGAATTTTGGACAGAAATTATCACTGTTGCCACAGCATTATTTGGTGTCATTTCAATTTTATACCAATTACAAAAAGACCATAAAATAAAAAAAGCCGAGTTTATTTACTCATTAATCAACACATTTAATAGTAATCCACATATTATTGACATTTATACAAAGTTAAAATTAAACCGTGATATGCCCTATCGTTTTAGCGCAGATGAAGGAAGATTGATGGGTGATTATGTGATGTTTTTTGATGTGATGCAACATCTTCTAGATCAAAATATGGTTGATATAGCCTTGGTCGATCGCATGTTCTCTAATAAGTTTTTCATTTTTTGTAATCACAAAGATACCCAAAAATATCAATTACAATACACGATGATTCAAGAGCCATTTATCGATCTATATGTGTTGTGGTATAACTACCGCGTGAAACATGATTTACGAGAACTTTATCCCGAATGTAGCTTTGCTCGATATAAAAACTTCTTTATTATGAGTGAAAAGGGATATATAAAATTTAATCCTGAATGCAAAGGACTTGCTTATCACAAGGCAGAAGAGGATGAAAATCAATAATGCGGTTATCTAGCTTCACAATTTAGCAACAATGGATCGTTTTGAATGTTTGATTAAAGTAGCGAAGAACAATTAAAAAAACCACCTTTAACTTGAATTCTCCGCTCCATAGTCTATTCTATTTCTTTTTATCCTTCATATGATGCACCTGCATATACTTGTATTATAACAAACTACAACTTTTTGGTATCAGTTCAGCTTTTATCGAAGTGCTGCTTGGCAACAGGCGCGTTTAATCAAGATAACGAGTGCTAACGGGCGCTGTGAGAAGTGTGGTGGAGTTGGAGAAGAAGTTCACCATATCATTCATGTTACCTCCAGTAATGTTGAAGATCTAACCGTTACTTTGAATCAAGAAAACCTCATACTATTGTGTAAATACTGTCACAATAAAGAACATGATCGGTTCAATAAAAACAAACAAAAGTTTGATGGGGACGGGAAATTAGTCGTTTCTTGTTGAGAACAAACTACTAGAGCGGTACAATTTTTTAAAAGGTAAATACTCTTATGCAAATGAAAAGAATTCAAACATACAAAAAAAGATTGATAACATCATTTCTGCTGGTAAAAAAACACCTAGTCAGAGAAAGATTGAAATTAATCAATTTTTAGTAAGTCTCTATAAAAGGCAAAGTCAAGTTCTCATTTTTTGTAATCAAAATAATATATGTCACATGACTAATAATTGGTGCTTTTAGTACTTAGTTATTCGTGATTTTTTTCTCTAATAGTATATAATAATTCTTATGAGGTACTAAATATGATTAAACGACATGGATTATTATTAACAGCACTATTTGTCGTCGGCTGTGCTAACACTAGCCAACTACCATTACCTGAAGTAATCGATGGGTTTTGGGCGACATTTGAAGTCGACAAAAACATTAATGTCTTTGGTGAGCAACCAACGCTCGACAACTACCTAGAACGTGAGCATATTATCTATCGTGATATGCGTATGCTAGTCGATCCGGCTAATTACGAAGCAATTGGTGGCGACCGCTTCCTTTCAGGTTTTGTCCAAGGGTTTGAAGTTGTCCCCCTACCATATATTATTCCTATTTTTGGTCTCCCTGCGGAAGTAGGCGCGACTTATGAGGGCACTACTCTATTTGATTATGATGGTGATGCTACTTATAGTGCAAATTACCATGAATCGGAAACAATTCTTGAACAACTCTTTCCAAAAGATAAGACTATTTTTATCATGTGTGGCGGTGGGGGCTATGCAATGATGGCAAAAAGAATGCTTATCGACATGGGTTGGGATTATAATAAGTTATACAATGTCGGTTGTTACTGGCAATACCATGGAGCCAACGATGTCAAAGTCAAAATTACCGAAGGTGAAAAAACCTACTACGCTTTTCATAAAGTAAATTATCATGTCATTGATTTTGACTATCTAAATGTTATCAATGAAGTTTAAATGCTACTTAACACTATTATTATTCCCCCTCATCAGTGGATGTGGAAATAGTAGTTCATATTCCGATCAACGCTTTTCACTTGAACAGAAGTATTATAACAATGATCAAATCATCGAAATCCAAGCAAAAGAAGAATATGAATCTTTAATTGATAACAAGGAAAGTTTTGTTGTATATATTTATCAACCAGGCTGTTATGGTTGTGGTCTTTTTAAACCGGTAATTGAAGGTTTTGTCGAAGAAGAAAAGATAACAATCTATCAAATTAATGCTTACTATCTTAGTGAAACTAGTCTTGTTGAACACGTCCAATACACCCCAAGTGTCGCCCTCTTTAATCAGGGGAGTTTTTATCGTCTCCTCGATCCAATAAAGGCCGAGGATGCCCCGGCTTTTGAAAGTATTAATGAGTTTACAAATTGGTTTTACACTTATGTGATGGAAGACTACCAACCACGTTCATAAGGTTTTAGTGTCACATGACTAATTAAAAGCAACATTTCTCTTTGTTTTGTATTCATGTGGGGTTTTAATATTAATTGTTGCTTTAACTTTGGAAAGTAACAATCAAAATAAAATATCCATTGAGACAACCATTGCGATTGTTTCCAGTGTTACTCAGTACCTAGAAGACAAACTTGTAGCTATCAATAACAACAAGGACTATGAAGAAGAACTTTTGCTAATTAAATTGAATTAATTTAAATGTAGTCCCCCCCATCATCCACTTTCGCTTAACTAAGAAGTACCGCAGCCCCCACCTCACAAATACGGGAGACTAAAATTTCAAGAATCCAGGATTTCGGAAACGGCCTTTAATTTGAATTCTCCGCTCCATAGTCTATTCTTTTTCTTTTTATCCTTCATATGATGCACCTGCATATACTTGTATTATAACAAAGTACAACTTTTTGGTATCAGTTCACATGTTTGCCCCTGGATCGAACTTAACGAAAGTCCTTGTGGAAGTGACCGCTAGTGATGAAAGTGGCATCTTTGACTATACTGTTGATGCAATCAAGTATGTGGATGGTACGGATATTAAAGGCGTTCGCATGGAGGGTGAAAAAATCATCAAGACCGCGATTCGATATGACGAGGAACCAACGATTCAAGACATTAATCAGTCTGTTGGTACCAAGTCACTAAATTTGAATCTTTTTGCTAGTAATCCAAATGGTTTAATTGGTAAAAACCTTTTTAAATTCTATTTATCAAATGGAATCGATATTATCTACGAGAAGGACTTAGTTAAAGGTGCTAACCAAGTTGAACTAAATAATTTATTGCTAAATAAAGCATATCAATACGCCGTGAAGGCCGTTTATGATGTCTATGATGGTAAGGGGCTTGTTGAAAAAACATTAGTAAAAGAAGATTTTATAACCCTTAAAGGTTTATTAATTCGAAACGTTGAAGTCGGACAAGAAGAGGTCAGTTTCGATTTCAATAAAGTAGAAGATAGTGCAAGCATAATAAAGGTGACGAAACAGGATCTATTCAAGATATCAAAAAAGGAAGAATTTCGTAAAGATAGTAAAAATTATTGAAAATAACATAATTTTTTTTTAATAAATAGTCAAATTTTCATATATACATTCGCGTATAAATATGATTATAAGCGTAAATCAAATGAACATTTGAGAAATATTTTTCTATACATATCGGGTTTTTAAACTTTCTTTTTTAAAAATTATTTAATTTTACTTGAAGTTTAAGTTAGTAATGTTTACAATAAGATATACTTTATTATTCCTATGTATAAGGAGGGAAAAATATGAAAAAGATAATTAAGAAATTATTCACACCTTTTGCTGTTTTCGTAATAGCACTTGGTATTGGTGTCTCACTTAGTGCACCAAAAGAAGTTGAAGGCGTGAAGGCTGCAGAAACTGCTGTCATATCTTACAGTGGTAGCACTACAACTAATATGACCGGCGGTAATGATGCTGCTTTATACGGGCTAGCCGATAAACCCTTTAGTCTAGTATCAGATAAGGGCGGAACAAATTATCATGTTGGCGTAAACAAAGCTGGTCATTTCCGACTTTATGCAAGTAGTGGTGAGGGCACTATTTTAAGTGTCTCATTAACAGATAATAGTTACCATATTACTGGCTTCACGATTAATTATGGTAGTACGGTTGCGCAAGCTAAAATTGTAGTTGATGGTATTGAGAAAATTAATGAAACGCCAAACGCAAATGGAGTTCACTCATTATCAAATTTAAGCGCCACCGCATTTAGTATTCAAAATGTAGGTACTAAACAAATATACATTAATACCATATCAATCGATTATGATTTAAAATCCTCGCCATCAGTTAATATTACAAATGGTCCTGGGAATTTAGAAGTGGGCGAAGAATTCCAATTTTCAGCTACTACGGCAAATGTGGAAGGAACACCGACTATTTCTTGGTCAGTAGAAGATGAAGAAGTTGCGTCAATTAATTCATCAGGATTATTGACAACAATTGCTCCAGGGTCAACTAATGTTGTTGCTTCAATTACTGTTGAGGGTATAACCTATACTCATAAAGTTCTTATTAATGTTCTTCATGATGAACCTGAAGCAATTCAAGTAACTATTGGTGAAATCCTCGAAGTTGAAAATTCAAAGGCTACTTTATATAAAGGTGTTGCTCGTATTAAAGGCTGGGGAACTGACGGAACAGGAAATAAAGACCAATATGGAAATATGAGATTGACTGACATTGATGGTAGTGCTGAAATTGCCGTATATGGTTCAAGTTTCGAAGAAGGAATAATCTCATTTAACAAAGTGACCGGATTATTTGAGTATTCAACGAGATATTCATTTTTAGAAGATTCTCGTTCAATTGCTTTAGAAGCGGGAGATATTATTGAATTCGATGCAATTCGGAATGACTATCAAGGAACACCACAACTTAATGTTCGAATCAAATCTGTAGTTGATGAAGATTATACGGCTGCTCGTGACTTTGCTGATGATGTGGTTAATGGCGAAGGCTTAAATGCACAAGACAATTGCGAAGTAGTTCACGCTTCCTTAATGACTAAATATAACGCTTTATCCGAAGGAGCAAAAGAAGTCTTTGAAGAAAATACGGAAGCAATCTTTGTTAGTGCTCGTGCACGACTTGCTTACCTCAATTCATGGGTCGCTGCCCAACCTGGTAGTAATCCAACTAGACAATCCACTAGCGATCAAAGTAGAAATAATCTAGTCGCAGTGATTAGTATTGGTGCGATTGGACTTACCTTTATTCTTGGTTATTACTTTGTCAGTAAAAAGAAAAAGTTAAGTTAATATATTAATGTCTTGATTAAATAAAGTGGAGAAAGTTGGATAATCCTAAAATAACTCACTAAATCTATGAAATTAAAGGTGGAGCCTTGGGAAGCAAATCTCAAGGCTTTTCTTTATGGGGTTTTGCGTAGGTTAAAATAAGCATACATCTCTTTCTAAAACGTTCAAAATTACGATAGCCATAAGCAGCCTTGGTGATTGATTTGATGTGACTGTTGATGATTTCAGCAATACCATTATGATAACGAATATTGTTTTGAGTTTCACTAAATGCATTAGCGATTTCAAACCTCCATTTATGATAAGAACGACCTACTTCTTGGATGATTGGCGATTCGCATTTTTTTAGATTCAAACTAATTCTTTCAATAAATTTAAGTGCTTCATCGAAGGTATATCTTAGTTGATAGTTGAGAAGATCTTGCAGTGCGTTGTGCGCGGACCATAGTGAGGGATTAAGACGAATGTATCTTTTTAATAGTTCATCATAATGAAACATTTGACCAGTTTTTTGGTAGGTGTAATAGCGATCTGGTATCTTACTCCATCGACATAAAAAGAGTTTCCAATTTTTATTCATGAAGTTGTATTCTGGCGATTTTTTACGAGTCATGAGGTTCATCGTACGAACTCTTAAGATATTAATCGCAGTGGTCAATAAACGAATCACATGAAAGATATCAACAATATGAATGGCAGATTTAAAGAAGTGAGAAATAATAGTTGAATAGCCATCATGCACATCAGAAATAACGATTTTAACCTTGTTTATCTCTAAAGTATTGATATTAGCGAAGTATTCTCGTAAATATGGCATTTGCCGAGAAATGATCACGTCAACAATTTCACGACGGTGAAAGTCATATAGAATACAGATATATTTACTAGCGGAAGATGTTTGAAATTTTATTTCATCAATACAAAGAACTTCAGGGAGTGGACGGCGAGGAACAAACTTGATTTTCTCATCAAAAATTTGCATTACTCGACTTGTACTTAATGTAAACTAAAATATATGCAGGAGGTATCTCATGAAAGATAAAAGGAAAAAGAAAAGGTTATGGAGCGGAGATTTCAAATTTAATGTGGTTTTAGATATCATTGAAAATGAACTCTCATATAGCCTAGCGGCAATATAATTCCTTTTTTTAAAAAAAGTTTTGTATTAAAAACAAAATTATTCTCCTTTGTATAAGTAGGAGGATTTTTATAAAGAAAGAGCATGGAGAACTAAAGGAAGTCATACGTTTATGCATCTTGCTCGAAGTAGTCGGCACCCTAGTTATGATTTCCAACTCAAGATTGCTTATGTCTACCACATACATGGTGAGTGCAAGAAGATAAAGAACTGTCTTGAACGAACTTTTAAGGATTTCAATGGTAATGTCAAGCGAGTAATGAATACTAATTAGCATGACAAATATAATAATATTTGATAGAATGTTCGTGGTGTACTAATGTTAAATAATAGTGTTATTATGACGATATTTGAAAGGAGTAAATATGTATAAGAAAAGAATTGTTAATTTTTCGATAATAATATTGTTACTTGCGGGTTTATTTACTTTTTCTCTAATTACCGAACAACAAAAAAGATATAATGCACGAGTAAACGCCACTTCGACAATTCAAAAAGTTCGAAACTTTGAAGACCTAACTGCTGGTAGAATGAGTGCCGATGCTTTTGACAACTCGTTTTATAATGGTGAAATCGTAGCAGATGGTAAAATCACGACAACCCAAACAGTCAAAATTGATGATAATACGCTTGGAATAAGAGTTTTGGGTAGTGACCCACGTGATCGTTATATTACTATTCAAGTCGCGGGGTATACTAAGATTTTGATTGATATTAGACAAGATAGCGCGGATACATCAATCTCCACAGGTTGCGGGTTATCCTTTAGTGGAAAAACACTAATACGAGATATCGAAATACCGACTTATGGTTATCATGAAATTATTCTCACTTTTAAAGTACCGAGTAATCTTGGAGAAAGCGCTGTTCGTGTCATGGGTATTGATAATATTAGATTTTATGGAATTGGAGATGGATCTTCTAGTGGAAGTTCATCTTCAAGTCAAGAATCATCATCAAACAGCGGAAATACTTCAAATGAACCGCCTTCCTCAAATCCCGATGTGACTCGAGAAAATACTCCACCATTTATTGGCACTATGGTCACTATGCGGGGAATCGCTGATTTTCTTGAGACCAAAGAAAAGCATTATCCCTTATCAGATGCTTTTATTGAAGATTATCAACAAACTAGTGGAGGTTATATTGATCTTGCTAAAAGGTTAGGACTCCTCGTTGACAAGTCTAAACATGAGCCTAACCAAAAATGGCATTTCTTTGATTCATGGTTATACCCAAGCATCGATGATGGTTCTATAAGTTGGGATGCCGATGCAAAGAATAGAGTCTACACTAGACTTCTATGCCCTGAATTATTGCTTTGGATTTATGAAGCTTCAGGAGTACCGGTAAGTAAGGTTCAAGATGCAATGGATGTTGCAATTGCCGGAAAAATAGAGGGTACTCATGTCTCGACAATTGCCAAAAACATGAGAGAATGTGTGCCTTGGTCAGACATTTATGATAGCATTTATGAGTTTTGGTCTTAATCTCATTAATTAATGAAATAAAATTAGGTGAATTGATACCATCTATTTTACTACATCAATTGGGCGCTATGAATCGTTTTTGGCTTTATTTGCGGTAGGAGTAGCGCTTTTCTTATTGTCATTGCTAAAGAAGCACTGAGCGTCCCATCTTAAGTCACTTAAACCCCACTCTATATTGCTAAAGACATCACCGCGATGCTTAATAAGCTTAATATTAACGGCTAACGTTGTAAAATAAGTATCTTTAAACTATAATTCTATATGTAATTACATTTTAACGAGGAAGGTAATAGTAAATGAAAAAAGTAGTGTATATAAAAGAAGATACCGTTGAAATACATCATCAAAACAATATTATTGTCTTAAAGAAAGAACTATTTAACTTTGAACCACGTATTAATGACATCGTTGATTTTATTCGTGATGATAATGGCAAAATATTACGCGTTGTCTTAAGTGAAAAGAAAAGTGAAACAGTGAAGAGCACGAAAAGTGAACTTGATGATACGCCATTCTTAGGTATTTTCTCAATTGTCGCGGCCGTCCTAGGATTTAGTCTTTTACCGCTTATTGGTTCCTTAGCCGGTCTTATCCTTGGGATTATCGGGATGAAGTCGCCCAATAATGAGAAAGATCGCAGCTTATCGCGCATTGGCTTCCTTATGTCGCTTATCGGACTTATTATATTTATCCTCCTCTTTATTATCGTTATTGTCCTTGCCATTAGCATGACCGCTGCCTAAGCTTAAATACAAACAAAGAAAAGGAATTTAAAATATGATTAAAATTACATCAATCAGTGATACCCACGTCGTCCTTAGTGAAGAAAAACGTTCTTATTCCGTTGCTTTAGAATTATTAAATTTTAGTCCCCGTGTTGGTGATATCGTGGAAATAAGTTACGCCGAAGACGGATCAATACGTCGCGTCACCTTAAAGCCAAATCAAGAAGCCCCGCGTCAAGATTTTATTGCTGACGATAAAAATCGCAACTTAGTGTTTTTTCTCCTGCTTTTCTTCTTAGGGTGGATTGGAAGTCTTATTATTAATTACTCCAGTCTTAAACCAAACGGATGGAAAAGTCGGACGCTCGCTCATTTCTTCTTTAGTCTTTTAACATGGGGTATTTATTCAATCGTGGTTGCGATTCTTGCCTTAAACTTTGACGAAAACAAAGAGAGCAACGTCGGTTTCTTCCGCGAATAATAGTAAATTACAATGTATATATAAGCCCGCTTAATGCGGGCCTTTTTTAATCTTTAATCGTAACCTTATCCTTAGATGCTTCAGCAATAGCGGTATCTAAGTATTTTTGATCTAAGGCAAAATGTGTATAACCTTCACGAATCAGATTAATATAGGTAATAGCGATATTATTACCCTGCCGCTTTTGCTTATGATTATCAGTCATTAAATAGACAAGCACTCGCTCATGTTCTGGGGTCGCAATATAAGCGCGATTATACATGTTTAGTGACCGGTCACGCCCGCGGACAAAGCCTTCATAACCATCTAATAATAAAAGTTACGATAGCGCATATTGAAGAAGCCTTCATTGCGGCGGACCTGCATTGTTATTATTTAGATTACATCAAAGAGCCGCTACTTTTAAACAACGCCGATAATAAAAATTGTGTGGAGGACATCCTCACTAATAAAAGTGCTTCGCTTGTCATGCTTATCTATCTTAATATGAGCCTTAAACTAAGTTCTATGACGAAATTTATAACCGATAATGGCTACAATAAAAATAAAGCGATCCTCGATTTCATTGAAACTATCAACGATAAATATCAATTTATTGAGATAAGTCAAATTTGGCGTTCTTTTTACAAAAGAAAAAAGAACAACGTGGTATACACTAAATCATGAATTTGTAATTAACGGTAAATATTTTGATAACAAACAAAAATTCGCTAATTTAGTTTCGTTTACTATTGTAATATTTAGCAGCAATGAAGAAACGATATTACTTTCAAGAGTTTTATATTCAAAGTTAATTGGAGATACAATTACCTTCTCCGTAAATTAATTTATTAATATTATTAAGGAGCGCACTTTAAATAGCATCATAAAAGGCTTTAATAATGGGTTTTGTGTTTAAATCATCACGACGCATTGAAGCGTAGATCATTTTTTCATAATATTCACTTATTGGCGCAAAACTATAATCATCACTAATAACATATTCTGGGTATTTATTACTTGATATGTCTGGACCGATAAATTCATATTCATTTTCACTGCCGGGAACATTAAGAAGTTGCCCTTTAATAATGCGGGACGGTATTCTTATAACATCGATGATGGTGATTTTTGAAGTTTCGACAACACTTGGATAAGTCTCCTTTATTTCAAGGATGCCTTTATAGTATACTTTAAAAACATCGCCCCCTCGTATGTCATTAATTTGATAACGATGTGGAGTAAAGAACAATAAACTATCATTTAGTAACGGGGTTGCCCACTCTTCAATGTGGAAGCCATAATCATACTTTACTTCAAAAGTAGCGACATTAATGCCTGCTTTTTCGTTTTCGCTTGGTACTTTAAAAGTTGCATAGAAGATGTTTAAAACGTCTTCATCAATATAAGCATAGTAATCACTAAGCGTGCTACTAAGTAATGGATTAAAGCGTACTATTAATTTCGCCGTAAAGTCAACATTATAACGTATCTTTTCCCCTTCTTTTAAAACAATATCAAAAGATAGGGAGAAGTGATAATAAGACCGATTATAGTTATTTATTTCACTTACTGTTTTAAAAGTTAATTTATTTAGCACTTTATCAATATTATGTTTGTTTTTAGTCGTAAGTATAACATCTTTTTCACTATCATTATAATAATATTTAGCGTTAGTAAAGTTTGATGGGGACGGTGAATCTTTACAACCCGTTAATAGTAAAAATGGGGCAAATAATAAGATATAAAGCTTTTTAAACATTGTTTTAGCCTCCTAATATTTTATATATTAAGTTTAACATATATAAAAAATCGACCTAAATCATAGTAAATGGAGTAGTCTTTGAAAGTAGATGGATATGTAGTTAAAATAGTGTAAAAGAAAGCCGCTAATTAAAGGAGTAGCATATATACAAATAATAGAAAAGTTGACTAAAAAGGAAAAATGCCATAAGGTAAGGATAATGAAAGAAGAAGTATATTTAAAGTTAGCAAACATTATTAAAAACAGTAATAATATTGTCTTTTTTGGCGGGGCTGGTGTTTCAGTGCCTAGTGGTATTCCTGATTTTAGAAGCGCTGACGGCATTTACGTAAAAGCGCAAAACGCAAAATATAGTGCCGAACAAATTGTAGCGCATCGCTTTTTCTATAAACACCCTGAAGTCTTTTATGAATTTTATATAAGCAAGATGGTGAACTTAAAGGCGAGACCAAATGTCGTTCACCATTATTTAGCGAGTTTAGAAGAAAAAGGTATTTTAAAAGCAGTGGTAACACAAAATATTGATGGGTTTCATCAAATGGCGGGAAGTAAAAATGTTTTAGAACTACACGGTTCGATCCATCGTAATTATTGCACGAAGTGTTTTAAGGCTTTTAATGTTGATGTATTAGAGTTAGGGAAAGTTCCTTACTGCGATAATTGTGGCGCTATTATTAAACCAGATGTAGTCTTATTTGAAGAAGGACTAGATCACGATACGATAAGTAAAGCCATCCGCGCTATTCGGCAGGCGGATACGTTAATTATCGGGGGCACGTCGCTTATTGTTCAACCCGCGGCCAGTCTTGTTAATTATTTCCAAGGTAATAATCTCATCATTATTAATAAAGAAGCACATGCTTTACCTTATTACTTAAATATTGAACCTTTATACATTATAAGTGATATTGCCGAAGTATTTAATGCGCTCACTAAAATAGATAACAACTAAAGAAATTTTTGGTGGTTTAGTGATAATTTTAGTATTAATATACGAAAGTTAATGCAGCATGTAAACCATACGAGAAGTCATATGAATAGAAGTGATAAAAAAATGATATGGGAGTTACACCATATCATTTTAAGAATCGACCAAATTACTTTATTCGCTGCCGTCTTTGAAGTAACCAATATTTGATGGTTTTTCCGGATCAAAGGTTAAATTCATAATCGAGGCTACTAATTGGTAAATACCAAAGGTAATCATCGATAAGAATAAATAGGCAAGGGTCCGGCTCTTCCAACCTTGTGGTTTAAATTGGGAGTGATTAATAACTAGACTACCAATCCATCCTAAGAAGAAGGTTAAAAGAAAACGAATCAAATTATCATTGCTGTTTTTATTTTCCATATGGTCGCTCCTTTCTTGCTTTAATTCTAACACTAAGATAACAATAAAACATATAATATTTAATTATCTTTTGATGATATATGTCTTTTTCTATTATTTCCACATATAAAAGATAAAGTAAAGACCCTTATAACGATAGTTTTTCATTCATTCGGTAAATTGTTTCATTTTATGGTTATTTTATTCTTTTATTCTCGCTTTATATTATATTTAATGAATAAATTTATCAAAAGTAGCGATATATCTACGCTATTTATAATTGCAAATTCATTAAATATTATTATCAATATGTCTTATATTATTTATAAATAAAATAATGAGAAACTATGCTTTTTTACCCTTATACTTTTTGTTATCATTATTATTATATAAAAAAGAAGAGGACATAAGTATGATGTATCAAAATTTTGATGGTGGCTATATTGAAGTTGTATGTGGCCCGATGTTTGCCGGTAAAACTGAAGAATTAATTAGAAGGATAAAAAGATTAGAATACGCTAAGATACCATATGTCGTTTTCAAACCAAATATTGATGATCGCTATGGTGATAATGTTATTAAATCGCATAATAAAAATGAAAAAGCCGCGATTAATATTGAAAAGGCAAGTGAAATATATACGCATTTAAAAGATAGAGAAGTTGAAGTTATAATTGTCGATGAAGCCCAGTTTTTTGATAATGAATTACCGCGGGTTGTCGATCACCTCGCTGATCAAGGCTACCGCGTTATTGTCGGGGGCTTAGACCGTGATTTCCGCGGTGAACCGTTTGGCCCAATGCCCCATATTCTCGCCCTAGCGGAAGTAGTCACTAAATTAACGGCCATTTGTCAACAAAGCGGTAAACCCGCCACCCGCACACAACGCATCATTAATGGTAAACCAGCGCACTTTAATGACCCCATTGTCTTAATTGACGCTGAAGAAAGCTATGAACCACGTAGTCGTAATAAGCATGTTGTGCCGGGTAAGAAGTAGTGAGCTTACATTTATTCATACCACACAACTAATTTTTGAAACATAATAGATTTTCTTATTTGTGACATTTTTGTATCAATTTGTGAATGTTTTTTCACATATTTGTAACAAATGTTTACAATTATGTAAGAAAAGTTATACAAATGTATTGACAAACGCCCGTGCAAAGGATAAATTAAATGTGTGGATAAAATATCCATAGGAGGTAAATTATGTTAGTGTCATTTGTTATTAAAAACTTTAAATCAATCAAGGATGTTATTCAGGTTGATTTCACTAGTACTGGTCAACATGTTCCCGCCAAACATAAAAATTTATTTATCGATACAAATGGAGTAACTATTAATCGTCTTAATTTCTTCTATGGTAAAAATGGGGCTGGTAAAAGTAACATTATCAAAGCACTCAGAATTTTTCTCAGTATTATCCGTCGTGATTTTTTTGAATTCCCGGAATTGACGCAATATCAACTTAGACATTTCCGCTTATTTGATCACGTGGCCCCCTTTAAATTAGGGGAACAAGTTGATCCGTTAACATTTTTTAGTTTAGTGTTTGTCGCAAATCAGAATACATATCGCTACAGCCTTTCAATTAATAATCAAAAACGGATTATTGAAGATGAACGTTTAGAACACCTAAAGGGTGGCGACTATGTAATCATGTTTTCAAAGCGTGATAGTATCTTTTCTGGCTTTTCAAAGACTGAGCAACATATTGTCGGGACATACAAGAATGAAAAAGTAACCCTTTTAAGCTTAATTGCCTCGCGTATTAAAATTTCTTCTAAAGAAACTAGGCATCATATTACAAACGTCATGACTTTTTTTGAAAGCATTTCTTTTGGGTTTACTCCTGTTTCAGATCAAGAATCAATCGAACAATTATTAAGTGACAATAATAACGGAAAATCGTTAACTGATGACTTACTTAAGTTTGATTTATCAATTGAAAATATTGCTGTAAGTAAAAAAGAAAGAAACATTAAGTTTGAGGATTATAAAAAAAGTTATTTCCTCTATGATTCTAGTGTAGAAGAAGATAATATTGATGACTTAATACGCATGGATTATGAAATGGAACGTTTTGATTATAGAATAAGTACAGTACGTAATGGTAAGGAATTATCATTTTATGAAGAATCAGATGGCACAAGGGCAATCGCAAACATTTTATTTTCACTTCATTATCTTAAGAATAGAATTTGGATTATTGACGATTTTGAAAATGATTTGCATACTGAAACTTCATTACAACTCTTAAAGTATATGGCATCTTCATTTTTAGATATGCAGTTTATTTTTGTGACCCACGAATTAGAAATCATGGATTTAGAAGAAGTTCACCATAAAGGACTTCATTATATTATTACTAGAAATGAGAAAGATTATAATACAAACGTCGTTCGTCTTTCTGATTATAAAGATTTACGTAATGACGAAAGACATAGTTGGCGTAATTTCTATAAAGCGCATCGCTTTGAGCAATATCCAGATATCACCATTAATGAAAAGGAATAGCAATTAGTGTCAATATTTGATAATGTTTTCAATGAACTAAGGCAAATCAATCGTAAACCAAAGTATGTCAAAAAGATTCATATCTTTTTTGAAGGGGCGGTTAGCGAGCAAGAAGTTGTGGCGATGATCAAAAAAGAATTTAATAACGACGAGAACATCCTTAGCTTCATTGAAATATCAGCGAACAAACCTACAAATTCAATTGCAAAAATTAGTCGCATTATTAAGCAGGGTTGGTATCATAACACTGAACAAAAACGAACAACAATCGCAAAAGATGAAACAATCTTACTTTTGTATGATGTTGATGTATTCTATGGAAATCATGGTCCTGCGAAGAAAGAAGCACTCAAGAAAAGACTTGGGTTAATTAAAAGTCTAATTGCTAACGAGAGCGTAGAATTTATATGGATTGCGAGTTTCCCTTGCTTTGAATACGGTTTATCGCTTGGGCTTACTAGTTCACTTGATAAAAACAAGGTTTTATGCACAATTGATGAAATGCAGGTCAAAGATTTTCTATCGCACATTGCTGGTAAAAAGTTTAAAAAATATGATAAAAGCTACAAAAAGATATTTTATGATACAGGAAAGTTTGAAGTCAGTAATTTGAAAACTAATGCACTCGCTGATCGTCAAAATAAGAACCTACCCTTAACACATACAGATTTTGCCAATATGATAAAGGAAGATAAGTTATTAGCGAATCTTAAAAATGATTGTCCTTTTTCGTATTTAGACTATCTTTTCATAACGATAGAAAATAAGATTAAAGAAGTTATTGAGAATAGTGATAAATAATATATAATCAATATATATAGTAAAGAGGTAATCTTATGATAAATATTGGGGCCATAATCTTTTTTAGTTTATTTGTCATTATTAGTCTTGTTGAACTCTTTTTAGCGTTTAATGAATATGAAAAGTGGCGGATGATTATTAAGCCTTTTTCTCTTTTCTTTTTAGCGTTAAGTGCCCTTTTTGCCCTTCCGACCCATCCCCTTATTTATTTTGGGGCTTTTTTAGGGATGATTGGTGACATCTTTTTACTCTATGTGCGGAAAAAGAAATTGTTTATTTTAGGTACGCTTTCTTTCTTATTAGGACACTTTTGCTACATTAGTGAAATCTTATTTGTTATGCTACCAAAGGGAAGCATATCATGGTGGCTTTATGTTGTTATACCTTTTTTAATGTTACTTATTATTTTAGGAGCATATCCTTTTTCAAAAAAGATTACGAATGACCGTTATTTATCGCTACTTGGTAATACCTATCTTAGTGTCTTAGTGCTAGTAACGCTTATAAGTGTAATGGCATCATTTAAAGGCTTCGCTAACTTTATGATCTTAGGTATTATCGGTGGTATAAGCTTTCTTGCTAGTGACTTAATCTTAATTCAGGCTACTTTTATTAAAGATTTTAAAAGAAGAGACTATTACATTATGCTTTTCTATCTTTTAGGCCAAGCTTTTATCGTAGCAGGCTTAAGTCTCACTTACCTTCTAGCGTAACAATAATAGAAGAAGTTAATAAGACTCGATCAATGTACTAATAGTGTCTTTCTTTTATGTATACTTCACTTAAAAAAGCACTTTTAAGCATCTTCAAAGGTGGTTTCTATGATAGCCATTGAATCTCTAATTTAACAGTTTATTAATTAGTAATATACCGAGAGGAACTATATTTCTAGGTTCAATACACACAACTTTTATAGTATGAAGAAGACAAAATAGTTAATAATTCCAATTATTGACACATTTTGTAAACTTCTAGCATCCCATCTATATAGTGTCTATACACTGTTCATAAAGAAAAAATATCCCTATTGAACTACATATGGAATAAACATACATTCTTCAGCACTTATTTTTCAATAATATTATTCGCACATAACTTACTTTTCTAAGGTGCGTATGTATACACGTATAATAAAAATAATGTAACCTCTGTAGTTATGTTAAAATCCGGCAATCCTAATGTTCCTTTTGGTGAAAACTTCGTGGGTGAAGGGACTGAATTTGAATTAACATGGTCTAGTGGTGCTAAAACCACTATTACAAGCGGCTTTACTGCTTCTGGTGTTAACACCAAAGTATTAGGACCCCAAACTGCGACTATCACTTATGAAACGTTTTCCGTTACATATAATGTCAAAGTAACGAACCAAGTTGTTGCTTCTGACTTATTCATTTCTGAATATATTGAAGGAAGTGGAAATAATAAAGCAATCGAATTATATAACGGTACGGGCGAAGATATAGACTTAAATGGCTATGAGATTGATTTATATTCAAATGGTTCATCGAGTTCATCACAAAACCTTGAATTAACCGGAACGCTTGCAAACGGTAAAACAATACAAGTAGTCAATGCTGACGCGACTCCTGAATTTAAAGTTGGTACTTATATTGAGTCAACTGTTACCTATTTCAATGGAGATGATGCCTTTGCATTATCCAAAAATGGTGTAAAAATTGATGTCTTTGGTGTAATCGGGTTTGATCCGGGAAGTTCATGGACTGTTGGTTCAGGTAATACCGTTAATCATACACTTGTTCGTAAAGGCACGGTAAACGGTCCAAGTGCGACTGTCGATTGGGCAGAATGGGACGTACACCCAGAAGATACAGCTACATACCTAGGGGCACACTCTATTCCTAACACAAATGTATTTACATATGAAGAACAAGCGACTGCCTTTGCTAACTATGTTAATAGCGGTATTGGCTTAAATGCCGAAGGAAATTGTGAAGTGGTTTTAACCGAACTTGAAAATGAATATAATTTCATGACAGAGGATGCTCAACTTGAGTTTGAAACCAGTCCTGACGCTGTATTTGAAAGCGCCAGAGTACGGTTTGCCTACTTACAAGCTTGGGTAGCTGCTAACGTTACGCCACCTGGTAGAACAAGTATTAAAGTTGAAACAAATAACGTTGCCGCGATTACTTTAATTGGTATCATCGGCTTATCAACACTTGTTGGCTATTACTTCATTAACAAAAAAGATTAACTGCTTAATAAAATCGGTTCTATTAAATCCAAGGTGGAAGGTCAGGAAGTTACATTCCTGGCCTTTTCTTATAGGTGATAATTAGCATAACGCGTTTACGAAAACGTTCAAAGTTTAGGTATCCATAAGCAGCTTTAGTGATAGTTTTTATTTGATTATTGATGCTTTCAGCAATAGCGTTCGTGTACCTTATTTTGTTCTGTGTATAGGAGAAAGCGGAAGCAATTTCAACTCGCCATTTGTGATAGGAACGGCCAACAGCATGGAGTAATTCAGAGTTAGCGTGACGAAGATTCTCACTGATACGATTAATAAAAGAAAGGGCTTCATCAAAGATGAATTTCATATCATAGCGGAAGAGATCCTGAAGAATGTTGTAACCAGTAAGGAGGTCGATATTTAAGGCAAGGGACATTCGAAGTAAGCGATCATAGTGGAACATTTCTCCAGTTTTCTGATAGGTATAATACTTATTTGGGATAACATGGAGGCGCGTGAAAAAGAAACGCCATTTTGACTTCATAAAGTTGTACTCAGGTGAACCTTTGATGGCATTGAGATGCATTGTACGAACACGGCTTTGATTAATTGCGGTCGTAAGCAGCCGAATGACATGGAAGGTATCAACAATAAGGGTAGCATTTTTAAAATAAGTGTGGGAAATTGTGCTATAAGCATCATACATATCGGAGATAACGAATTTAACTTTCCCGCGTTCGATGGGATTAATTTCCGAAAAATAGTCACGGAGATAGGGGATTTGCCGGTTACGGACAATATCGACAATTTCTTTACGATAGAAATCATAGAGAATACAAACAAACTGTTGATCCTTATTTTTTGAAAAGTGAATTTCATCAATACAAAGCACTTCTGGGTGCGGCGACGGGGTACAAACTTAACTTTTTCATCGAAAATTTGCATAACCCGCGCGGTTGTAATGCCATACCGTTTTCCAATCGCAGCGAATGTCATATCACTGGTAAAGTCACTATAAATGAGTTGCAATGTTTGTTGGCTCGTTGTATTACCCGGATTAACTCCGCGGAGGGGAGGTGTAAAGGTTTTTCGGCATTTACTACATCGTAGTCTGATTCTCCAAACTCGTAAAACATCATTAATGTGTTGGGTCTCACGGCAGTTAAAATCCACCTGTCGGCGACTATGAATATAGAGAACATGATGTTTGCAATGAGGACATTGACGAACAGGATTTATTTGCTCTACCTCATAAAGCCATCCATCATCAATTTTGATTGGTTCATTCAGGTGATTAACAAACTGAGATGGGTCAAAGTCTAGTCTTAAAAGAAAAATATTATAATTCATAAAAAACTCCTTTTTTCTATACCCTCTCACTATATTAAAAAGAAGTAGTAGTGACTAAAGCTATTAAATATAAGGCGGAATGATAAAAAAGTGTCCACCTTGGATTTAATAGAACCGGATATATCAAGAGGGCATCAAGGTGATGATGCCCTTTTTGATTTAATAATCCGTTTGTAATTTATTGCAATATGTTATCATTATCTTATTGTCTTGTGACCAGAGGAAATAGAAATATGATTCGATCTAAAAAAGTAAACATCTTCTTATTGTCGTTATTAGCGCTTGGTTCTTTTTATGTAACCAAACAAAGCAATCAAAAAGAACAATCAATCACCAAGCTTTCCGCTTGGAGTGGTCCGCAGACAAGTAACGAAGGTAACTACTATACGAGTGTCACGGGAAATGAAACCCCAAGTGCGTTAAAATCAAAACTCAAAGGGTTAATTTCGACAGGTACAAATGAATCCTATAACTGGAGTCGTTATGAAGCCGCCGATGAATCAGAAGGCGATGCCTCAAAAGTATTGCTTATCTATTCCCGTATTAATTTAAGTAAAACTGCCCATGTATCAGGAGGTGTCGGCTGGAACCGCGAACACTCTTTTGCGAAAAGTCTATTTAACAAAGAAGCCCCGGCCGTCAATGATAATCATCACATCTTCGCTGATGATAATAAAACAAATGGTCATCGCGGTAATAAGGCCTTTAATGAACTAAATCCCGCGACTTCGACGCGTAGTATAGATAGTTACGGCAATACCACGAACAATTACTATACCTCAACATACTTTATGCCCAACGACCTCGCAAAAGGTGAAGTCGCACGCGCTACGATGTATATGAATACGCGCTACGACTATAGCGTAACTTTAAACTTTTTCTCAGTTGAATTAATGCTTGAATGGCATTTAGCAAATCCGGTTACAAACCGTGAAATATATCGTAATAATACGGTTCATCATTTACAGGGTAATCGCAATCCTTATATTGACCGTCAAGATTGGGCTTGTTATATATACGGCAATACAAATAGCGCAACCCAGAGTTTGTGTTCCGCTTCAAATGTTGATCCAACATCAATTAGTGTATCCCCAAGTAATGCCTCTGTTAATCTTGGATCAAATTTAACCTTAAATGCGACTGTCTTACCGCTTGGCGCC
>Ga0265293_10005725_pt1 | contig 20519 bp, 21 predicted proteins | sample Munlanlewell138R_FD_192505 | JGI IMG/M metagenome (GOLD analysis project Ga0265293, IMG submission 192505) | Leachate microbial communities from a municipal landfill in Southern Ontario, Canada - Leachate well 138R | ecosystem: Engineered > Solid waste > Landfill > Unclassified | place: Canada... | reverse complement strand
GGCCAGAGCGGCAAGCCAATTGACAGGCCCCAGCAGGTGGCCGATATGACGCTCATATAAATCACCGGACAACCAGCCCAGCCAAACCATGTCAATGGCAAAAAAGATTGCCAGAGCCACTGGATAGGTAACGAGCAGGGGAGGAACACGCATGGCCGGGGCAGGTTTCGCGGTTGCTATTTGTGGGCTATGGATTTGTCGGTAAATAAATAGTCTTTGAGTTCCTTGTCAAAGGTGGGATCTTTGCGGCGAATCCATTCCAGCACCATGGCGGCGTGTTCTTTTTCTTCATCCCGATTGTGAATCAGAATGGCTTTGAGATCGGCGTCCTTGCAGGTGTCCACCCGCTGGTTGTACCAGTCGACGGCCTCCAGCTCTTCCATTAGCGAGACAATGGCTTTGTGCATGTCGCGAGTTTCATCGCTCAGCTCGGCGACGGGCTCGTGATAACCTTCGTTAGACATTACTGCTTCTCCTTAATAAGGTTTAAAAAAAAAGACCCTCTGGGCAAAGTTGTGGCTGTATAGAGTTTTACCATGGTCAGGTAATTCAGGGGAAAAGGCAATTAAAAACTGCCACAAAAATCATCAGGCCACAGGGCTGTCGGGGAAAATTCCACAACTGCCTGTAACCGGTCAAACGGCCAAAGTTGCGACGCTGTTTTGCGTTCAACTGCCATAACATTGCTTAACTGCGCTGCGGCCATTTTTGGCGATGGCCTGGTATTTTTTCCAGAAAGCCGCGTCGATTTGCTGCAGGGATTTGCGGTTGTTCGGATCGCGATATCTGCTCAAGTGCCGCGGGCCGCCGTTGTAAACCGCATAGGCGGCGCGAGCCAGATTATCGGGATTGCCGGTGATCTGGTGCTCTTTTTTCTTGATGGCGTAATCCACCAGATAGTGCACCAGAATTTCATTGCCAGCGCGGGCGTTGTAGGCAATATTGTTGTGAAGGGGCACCGGGTTGTAGATGCCCCGCCAGACGTGTTGATTTACCTGCATCATGCCCACAGAACCCGCCGATGACAGAATCGGTTGAACCTTACCGCCTTTGTCAACGTATTGGCGCCAGCACGATTCCTGCCAGGCGGTCGCCATGAGCAGGGACTCATAAACCCGGTAAAACTGTGCAGGAACCTTGCCTTTCTCGCGCTCGGCGCGGGCGATTTCGTCAAAGATGCGATTGACGGCATCAAGGTAGTCGTCCAGCTCCGTGTTGGTCGGTACCCAGTCGGTGAGTTTTTTGATCAGCCTGGGGTCGACATCGGCGGCCATCGCCCGCGGCACCAGCCACACAAAAGGGAGCAGTAACTCCTCGCCCTCCGTTTCCAGGAGATCCTTCAACTTCTCTTCGAGGGTTTCATCGGGGGATTTTTCCTCTTCGAGGCTGGGGTCAAAACCCAGTAATTGGCGCAGCTCCGGATCGACTTCCGTGGTGTAGCTCAGATCCGCATCGGTCACCGTTGGCAGTATCAGGCGCGCGAGGCTGCGAAAAGTGTCGCTGTCGAAACGCAATCCCAGGTGCGGTGCGGCGCTGTCCAGTGTCTGAAGAGCATCGGCGGCGGTGATAAATGTGGCAAATTGCAGAGCTTCGCCGCCGGGAATGGCGAGCTGATTTTCCCGTAGCAGCGGTGCCAGGCGCTCCCAGGTTTTGGCAAACAGATCCCGCACCGGATCGCGACTTTTGTCATCGCTGGAGAGGGCTTCGTAGAGGTCGTAACGGGACTCCAGGAGAATTTCGCCTAAATGGCGGGCAAGCTCCTGATCGGCGGGGGCGGCAACGGTTTTGATCATCCAGGTGGCGAACCCATCCCAGGCCTGCCAGGCGGCATTCCATTGGGCAAGTTCCTCGGCACTCAGGGCTGTGCTGTCTTCGGGGAGCCAGCTGTGCGGCGCCTGGGGAACATCGAGACCCAGGTTTATGCTGAGTTTGCCGTCTTTCGCACTGACGTTTTGTAGCCCCAGGGTCGATAGCGCCGGGGCTGTGGTTGGCGATGATTCCACAGCGCCGGACAGCAATTGCTGGAGACTACCGAGCGCCGATCCCATATTGATGGTTACTGCCGACAGCTGGGGGTGGATATAGGATTTGACCCAGCGCCACAGAACTTCGGGTATCTGGCTGGCGTTTTCACCACTTGCAATCACACTGGAATCGACAATCCTGAAACCAATGGCCTGGCCGTTGTCGGTGACAAAAACCTGTTGCAGGGTTTCGATATCCCCCTGCCAGCCCATGGGCATCAGGCAGCGGCCGCCCACAGGGGTTCCCATTTGCGCAGACACACTGCTCAGCACACCGATCAGGCCGTCGCCACCATCCACAACCCTGGGATTGGCCAGGGACAGACTATTACAGCCGAGACTGTCGGAATAAATCAGCACGCTGGCGTTGTCGCCGGTAAATAATTGTTGCGCCAGTGCCTGGCGGACAACCCCGTAGTCGAGGGCGATGGGCAGCGTCAGTTGTTCGGCGAGGGAAAATCTGCAGCAGCACAGGCTTAACACCAATAATAATTTGGGCAGGTAACGCATGGTCATACGCTTGGGAGTATCCGCTTTATGGATGCTGACGGGAGTGGCAATGATGCTGGTAATTTCGTCAAAATGGAACTGATGACTGGCAATTGGTCGGCACAACCCGCGGGACAACAGCCCTGTCCGGCGGTGACTGACCAGCCGTCTGGCTGTGCCCGATCGGCAAGTTGGCGGCCGGGACGATGGGGATGCTGCAGGCAATCACAAATAGATTTCCGCTCCAGGCCCCAGGGGCAGATCAAAGCCTACCCACAGCGCCAGCAATAGTGACCAGGCCACCAGCAGGGCAATACTGTAGGGCAGCATGGTGGCGATAATGGTGCCGATGCCGACGTTTTTGTCGTGTTTTTGGGCAAAGGCGACAACCACGCCAAAATAGGGCATCAGCGGTGTGATGATGTTGGTGGTACTGTCGCCGATACGGTAGGCTATTTGGGCGGCCTCCGGGGAAATGCCGGACAGCATCAGCATGGGGACAAACACCGGTGCCAGCAGCGCCCATTTGGCCGAGGCGCTGCCAATCAACAGATTGATAAGCGCCGCAAAAACGACAAAACAAATCAGCAGGGTGACGGTGCCGGGGTTGATCGCCTGCAACAGCGCGGCGCCCTTGATGGCGCAGATAATGCCGAGCTGGCTCCAGGCAAAATAATTAATGAACTGGGCGGCAAAAAACATCAGTACCAGGTAGCTGGCCATGGTCGCCATGCTCGATTCCATGCCCTCGATGGGCTGGGATGCGCTGGTGTAGTTGCCGCTGAAACGGCCATAAATGCAACCGCAAATGCCGCCATAGACAGCGATAAGAGTGACAATACCGGCAATAAACGGCGAGTCGAGAATATCGCCGTTGTGGGGGTTGCGCAGAATACCGTCTGCGGGCAGCAGCCCCCATAACAGCAATATGACAAAAACAAGGCTAAAAACGCCAACGGCTTTGAGGGCGCCTTTTTCTCTGGAGGACAGTGGTTCCGGCACCAGGGCTGGGGTTTCGGTGTCTGTTATGCGGGGCAGGATAATTTTTTCCGTGACCCAGGTGCCGACAGCGGCGACTAAAAAAGTGGAAGCGATAATGAAGTAATAATTGCCTGCGGCGTTGACGCTATAGCTGTTGTCCACCAGCGCCGCCGCTTCGGTGGAAAGTCCCGCGAGGATGGCATCCAGCGGGCCGATAAGCAGATTGGCGCTAAAGCCGCCGGAGACCCCGGCAAAAGCGGCGGCAATGCCCGCGATGGGACTGCGGCCGACGGCGTGGAAGATGATTCCCGCCAGTGGGATTAACACCACATAACCGCTGTCGGCGGCAATGCTGGAGAGCACGCCCGACAGTACGATGATAAAGGTGAGTAATTTTTGTGGCGCCCGGAGCACCGTGGCCTTCAGCAGCGCGCCGATAAGACCGCTGTGTTCCGCAATGCCTATGCCCATGATGGCGACAAGAACGGTGCCCACAGGGGCGAACTGGGTGAAGTTGGTGACGGTGCGCTCAAGGACGAGGTGAAGACCTTCAACACTGATCAGATTGGTGACCGGGATCACTTCCCCTGTCACCGGGTGGACGGCGCTGACCTCCCAGAAAGCAAACAGTGCCGACAGCAATGGAATCAATGCGCAGAGGAAAACGAACAGCAGGCTGGGGTGGGGCAGGCGATTGCCGAGGTGTTCAACGCGGTTGAGAAATCTTTGTGACAGGCTCAGGTTCATAGGGAACGGCTTCGTGGTGGGCTGCGGTCGACTCTGGCTGTTTTCATCGTAAACTGCCCGGTTTTGCTGTTTTCAAAATAATGTTCAAGGATGATGCGAATCACCGGAAAGGCGAGCCTGTCCCAGGGGATTTCAGCTTCGCGAAACAGGCGGGTTTCCAGGGATTCTGCTCCCGGTTGAAAGTTCAGATCGTTCAATGTGGCGCGGTAGAACATGTGCACCTGGCCAATGTGAGGAACATCGAAAACCCCGTAGAGCTCTTTGAGGGTTACGCTCGCACAGGCTTCTTCCCGGGTTTCCCTGGCAGCTCCTTCGGCGATGGTCTCGCCATTTTCAAGAAAACCCGCCGGCAGTGTCCAGTAGCCACTGCGGGGTTCGATGGCGCGCTTGCAGAGAAGAATCCTGTTCTCGTGAATTGGAATGCAACCCGTTATAATTCGCGGATTGTGATAGTGGACGGCATTGCAGGCGGGGCACACATGCCGCTCCCGGTTGTCCCCCGGCGGAATGTTGAACACCAGCTCTTCGGCGCAGTGACTGCAATATTTCATACCAATCTGTTCTACATTAAAGCTATAGGTTTGTTATCTAAAGGCCGTGAGCCGACTTGCTTCAAGTGCGCTGTTTTCGGGGGTATTTAAAGCGGCCTGTTTCTGTGAGCTCTTCGGCATAATAGGGGCAACAAGGTTCTGATGGGAACCTTTTACGGAATTTTATCCGCATCCGCTGTCTGAGAGTACAGTTTTAACCAGAAGAGAAAAAGTGTTGTTAGATTTGATCAAGGATAAGTTACAGCATCGTCCGCCCTATGCCATTCACCCTCTGGCCGATGGCAAGCAGCGGGAAGCTGCTGTTTTGCTGGCGCTGACCCGCAGCGTCGACCCAAAAGTGGTTTTTATTCGCCGTGCGGCGCACCTCAACAGCCACCAGGGGCAGGTCGCATTTCCCGGCGGCATGTGGGAGCCTGCCGACAGCTGCCTGCTCGACACGGCACTGCGGGAGAGCGAAGAGGAAATCGCCCTGCCCAGATCCCAGGTGGAAGTCATTGCTGCTCTTGAGCCCCAGGTGACCATCTTTTCCGTGCGTGTCTCCCCCTTTGTGGGATTTATTCCCGAGGGCTTGCAGTTTGTTCCAGAGCTGGCTGAGCTGGATGCGGTTTTCCAGGTGCCGCTGTCCTATCTGTTGGATGAAGAAAATTACACCAGAACCAAACTCACCTCTGCGGGCGGTCTTTATGATGCCCCCTGCGTATTGTTTGAAGGTTTTTGTATCTGGGGGTTTACCTTTCGCGTGCTGCTGGAATTTCTTGATGAAACCCTCAATTTTCGGCCGGAGCTTAACAGTGAAGTCTATGCCCTCAAAAACTGACCCTCAAAAACTGAGTTGATGATGGTTTTTAGGGGTTATTGTCATGGTTAGAAAGGAAAAAATAATGGCTTCTGGTGAAAGTCCTATGCCCTCTCCCTGTATATCGGTGTGTGCGCTCAATGACGACGACATCTGTATCGGCTGCTTTCGCTCCGCCCGCGAGATCACGCTGTGGCGAACCCTGAGTAATGTTGAACGTCGCCAGGTGATTGCTCTGGCCAAGGAACGCAGCCGTCAAAACAATCCTTTTGCCTGACAGCCGTTGAAACATTGCACCAGTTACCTGAATTTTCGCGCCATAACCGCTGGCTTTGAATGTGCCTGTGGCTGTAAACCCCGCCATTGCGGCGAGCCGGCAGCAGGTAACAGTTTCAGTGCTCGTCTTCTTCCCGGTCGGCATCGGGCGCCAGGCGCCAGGCCTTGAGATCGTGCACCCGTTTTTGCGATAGGGAAATGGTTTCAAAACGGTAGTTGCCGAGGCTGAAGCAGACATTGCCCTCCGGTATTTCCTCAAGGATTTCCACCACCAGGCCATTCAGGGTTTTGGGGCCACTGGTGGGCAGATTCCAGCCGGTGACTTTGTTGATTTCGCGGATGGTGGCGCTGCAACCGATGGTATAGCTGCCATCTTTTTTATTGATGCTGATGTCATCGGTGCCGTCAGACTGGGTGGTGGTGAAGTCGCCAACAATTTCTTCGAGAATATCTTCCAGGGTCACCAGACCCATGACCTCGCCGTATTCATCCACCACCAGGGCGATGCGGCGTTTGTTTTTCTGGAAATTGACGAGCTGAACATGGAGGGGGGTGCTTTCCGGAACAAAGTATGGCTCTCTTGAAAAACGTTTGATAGCTTCCTTTGTCAGCGAAGTCGCCCCTTTGCGCAGCAGGCGGTTGACCCGGCGCATATGGAGAATCCCTTCCACCTGATTGATGTCGCCACAGAAAATCGGCACCCTGGTGTATTCCATATCGATTATCTGGTCGAGCAGACTTTCCGGGTCATCTTCCAGGTTGAGGCCGACGATTTCGTGGCGGGGAACCATGATGTCGTTGACGGTGACTTTTTCAAGATCGAGGATATTGATCAGCATGCCCTGGTGGTCGGACGGGATCTCCTCACCGGTGGATTCGTCCACCACAGTGCGCAGTTCTTCTTTGCTGAGGAAATCGTCGGGGCGGTCGTGGGGATTCACCCCGAAGAGCTTGAGCAGGCCATTGGAAAAATGGTTAACCAGCCAGACCACGGGGTAAAGCACCTTTAACAGGGGCTTTAGCGCCCAGCTGGCGGGAAAGGCGATTCGTTCGGGGTAGAGCGCCGCCAGGGTTTTCGGGGTTACTTCGGCAAAAATCAGCATCACAATGGTGAGCAGAACGCCGGCAACGAATTCCGAACCGGCGCCGTAGAGACGCAGCGCAATCAGGGCGGCAACAATGGCGGCAAAATTATTGGCCAGATTGTTGCCGATGAGAATAACGCCGATGAGCCGGTCCGGTCTGCTAAGGAGTTTATTGACCCGGCGGGCGCTGCGGTGTTTTTTGGCGAGGTGTTTCAGCCGGTAGCGGTTGATGGACATCATTCCGGTTTCGGTGCCCGAAAAAAACGCGGAAACTGTCAATAACAGGGCTAGCAGGCTGAATAAAAGCCATATGGGCGTGTCGTCCAAAGAAACAGATGCCTCAATCACACAGGGGCGTCTATGGTGTACAACTTTTCAATGGTTGGCAACCGATTACTTTTTTGCTCCTGCGCTCTCAAACGTCGCCAGCTTGAGCTCAAATAGCTGCGGCCAGTGCTTGCCGGTGACAAACAGTCTGTCATTGACAGGGTCATAGGCAATGCCGTTGAGGTCGCGGGCGCGCCGCCAGCTTTGCCCTTGTCCCCGCAGCCCGGTTAAATCCAGCACTGCGGTGACATTGCCGCTGCCGGGGTCGATGCGCAGGATGTGGTCGCTGCCGAGAACATTGGCAAAAAGCTTGCCTTTGACCGTGGCGAGTTCGTTAAGATGCTTAACCGGGCGCTTGCCCGCATGCACCAGAATGCGGCGTTTTTCGCGGAAAGTGTCGCCATCGAGAAAACGCAGCACCGCCGAGCCATCGCTGAGAATGAAATCCTCGCCATCGTAAACCAGTCCCCAACCCTCGCCCTTGTAGCTGAAGTGGCCGATAGCATCCAGGTTGTCTGCCCGGTAGACAAATGCGCGCCCCTCTTTCCAGGTGAGCTGCACCAGTTTGCCGTCGCGCAGCGCCAGACCCTCGCCAAAATAACGCTTCTGAAGCTGACGCTGGGCAACGATCGCACCGCTGGCGATGTCTACTTTGCGCAGGCTGGATTCGCCGTAGAGGCCGGTGCTCTCGTAGAGGAAGCCGTCGTGGTACAGCAAGCCCTGGGTGAAAGCGGTGCTGTCGTGGGGAAAGCGGTTGAGCACCTGATAATCGAGACGTTGCTGCGGTATTTCTGTAGACGGAATACTGCAGGCAGCGCAGAGCATCAGTGTCAGCAGCATTATTGCGCTTATTTTCATTGCCGCCGCCGTTTTAGGTGTCTGAAATAAACAGGTTTCCGCTTCACGCTGGTGCTCTTTCACTTTGATGCTGCCTGATATTGTAGATTACCAGCCGCAGCGACCTGAATTCGCCATGGTTGGCGGGACTGCCTACAAAAACTCGGCGCTCGGCGCTTGCAGTTTTCCCTTACGACCTGTCCTGTACCAAACCGTGGGAGCCGGGCATTCCGGCGATAACAGTTTCTATCAGCCTCCGATTTGGCTGCCGAGCAGCACCTCAATGACAAACTTGCTGCCCCAGTACGCCAGGGCGAGGAGCGCAAACCCGGCGATCGTCCAGCGAATGGCAAAAGCGCCCCGCCAGCCCTGCCTTACCCGTCCCCAGAGTAAAATCGCAAAAACCAGCCAGCCGATCATGGAGAAAAAGGTTTTGTGCACCAGGTGCTGGGCGAGGAGATTATCCACAAAGACGAATCCGGTAATCATCGCCAGGCTAAGTACGATAAAGCCAACCCAGATAATCTCAAAAAGCAGCGTTTCCATGGTTTGCAGTGGAGGCAGGCTGTGGAGAAGGCCGCCGGGATGATGGTTTTTCAGCTGATTGTCCTGGTAGGCCAGCAGCAGCGATTGCATGGCGGCGATGATGAATAGGCTGTAGGCCACCAGTGACAAGGTTACATGGAGGCCGATGGGCAGGGACAGGTGGTCGGTGGCGACGATGGTGTAGCCAAAGAACAGGCTCGCCAGTAATACCGCCGCACTGGTGGGAAACAGGAGAATAAACAGGCTGTGCAGGGGTTTTTTTATGCTGCTGAGAAGGACAATCAGATTGACAGTGAAAACAATAAGCACGCTCACCGGCCACAGGGAAAAATTGATGCCTGCGGGAGTAATGAGCATGGTTGCCGCAGCCCAGCCGTGAAACCCCAGACCAATGGCGCCTCCCGCCAGCAACCAGGTGGGTTTGCCGGAGTGATTGGGCTTGAAACGTCGCAGCAGGTGATACAGAGTGGCGCTGACATAAAACGCGACGGCAACGGCGGCGGGAATGTTGACAACCATGGTCTTCCAGAAATTGGCCAATTAAAGAGGGCATCCAGTTTGTCATAGATTTCATTTCTGGCAAAGCAGCGCCGCTGCAGGCTTTGGGGTATAATCCCCGGCCTTTCATTCATTACTTCGAAATACGGATTTATCTCACCATGGCGATGTTCGAATCCCTCAGTGACCGCCTTTCCCATAGTCTGAAAAAGATTACCGGCAAGGCTCAACTTTCTGAAGACAATATCAAGGATTCCCTCAGGGAAGTGCGCATGGCACTTTTGGAAGCGGATGTCGCCCTGCCGGTGGTCAAGGACTTTATCGATCATGTCCGCACCCGCGCCGTGGGGCAGGAAGTCAATCGCAGCCTCAATCCCGGCCAGCAGTTTCTCAAAATCGTCAAGCAAGAGCTGGAAGCCGTCATGGGTTCCGCCAACGAAGGGCTCAGCCTCGCTGCACAGCCGCCGGCGGTGATTCTGATGGCGGGCTTGCAGGGCGCTGGTAAAACCACCTCCGTGGCCAAACTTGCTCGCTATTTAAAAGAGCGCGACAAAAAGAAAGTGATGGTGGTGAGTGCCGATGTTTATCGCCCGGCGGCCATCAAGCAGCTGGAAACTCTGGCTGCGGATGTGGGGGCGCTGTTTTTTGCCAGCGATGCAGGTCAAAATCCTGTGGATATTGCCACCAATGCGCTGTCTGCCGCCCGCAAAGCCTTTGCCGATGTGCTGATTGTTGATACCGCCGGTCGCCTTCATATCGACGAGGCGTTGATGGCGGAAATCAAGCAGATCCACGGCGCCGTCAAGCCCGTGGAAACCCTGTTTGTGATCGACGCCATGATCGGCCAGGATGCCGTCAACACCGCCAAGGCTTTCAACGACGCCCTGCCCCTTACCGGGGTGGTGCTCACCAAAGTGGATGGCGACGCCCGTGGCGGCGCGGCACTCTCTGTTCGCCATGTTACCGGCAAGCCCATCAAATTTATGGGTATGGGTGAAAAAACCGACGCCCTTGAACCCTTCCATCCCGATCGAATCGCCTCGCGCATTCTCGGTATGGGGGATGTGCTCTCCCTGATTGAAGAAGTGGAGCGCAAGGTCGACCACAAAAAGGCGGAGCAGCTCGCCAAAAAAGTTCAGAAAGGCAAAACCTTTGATCTTGAAGATCTTCGCGACCAGCTGCAGCAGATGCAGAATATGGGCGGCATGGCCTCCATGCTGGAAAAACTGCCGGGCATGGGCAATGTGGCGCAGCTTGCCGAAAAGGCCAATATGACCTCCCAGTTCAAGCGCATGGAAGCCATTATCTGTTCTATGACCCCCAAAGAGCGCAAAAACCCCGATATTCTCAACGGTTCCCGGAAAAAGCGTATTACCCAGGGTTCCGGCACCTCCATTCAGGATCTCAATCGCCTCCTCAAGCAACACAAGCAAATGGCGAAAATGATGAAGAAAATGAAAGGCAAGGGCATGGCCAATATGATGCGCGGCCTCGGCGGTATGGGGGGCGGCATGCCTCCGGGCGGCGGCTTGCCCCCTGGTGGTTTTCCCCGTTTCTAGGCGGTCGCCCTGTCTTTGGTGCCAATCCCCGCCAGACGCCGTCCGGCGTCCGGTTGATAAAGGTTTTCTTGGCGATTATTTTCGCGTAGAATGTCGCGCCTTTCCGGGCTGTACTGTTTGTTGGAAGACTTGACCCGGTTTAACCAGGTATTTTGGCTCAGGCATTCGCCGCTATAGCGGTACTGCCGTGGCTGGAAACGTTTAAATTTTTAGTTAATTTGAGAAGAGATTATCCATGGTAACCATTCGACTGGCTCGCGGCGGATCAAAAAAGCGTCCTTTTTATCACCTGTCTGTCTCCGACAGCCGCAATGCCCGCGACAGCAGATTTATCGAGCGTCTCGGTTTTTTCAACCCCGTTGCCCGCGGCAATGATGAGCGTCTGCGCGTTGATCTGGATCGCGTTAACTACTGGCTGTCCCAGGGCGCCCAGCCTTCCGAGCGCGTTGCTCAGCTGATCAAGGAAGCGGGTCGCCAAACTGCGGCAGCTGCCTGATAACAGCCCTGGCCACAGTTTGCTGCGGTGGTAGTTCCTATGGCTTCTAGGGAAGCTGGCGATGTTCCTGAAAAGCGGGTGGTCGCAGGAAAAATTACCACCGTTCACGGTGTCAAGGGGTGGCTGAAAATCCACTCCTACACGGTGCCGGAAGAAAATATTTTTGATTACCAACCCTGGTGGATGAAATTTCCCGAGGGTTGGCGAAAGCTCGACATAGATCAGTTCAGGGTAGTGGATAAAGGCTTTATTGCCCATATTCGCAACCTGGATGACCGCGAACAGGCTCGGCTCTATTGTCAGCGCGACATCGAGGTGTCTCCGGAAAACTTTCCCGAGCCAGCACCCGATGAAGTCTATTGGCATCAGCTCGAAGGGCTTAAAGTGATATCCAGTTTCGGCGGCAATGTCGCGGTTCTCGGCATTGTTGATGGCTTTATGGAAACCGGCGCCAACGACGTGATGATGGTCAAGCCCTGCGAGGGCAGCATCGACACTCAGGCGCGGTTGATTCCCTACGTTGATCAGTTTGTGCTCAGTGTGGATTTGAAAACCGGAGTGGTCAATGTTGACTGGGATCCGGATTTTGAAAAGTCGTAGTGGTTTTGATCTGGGCGTAATTGCCAGTTGATATGAAATCTCGATAAGGCCGGGGTTGCCAGGGCGGATTTTTTGATGAAAAGAATTGCACTGGTCACGCTCTTTCCGGAAATGTTTGCCGCCATTGGTGATTACGGCATTACCGGGCGCGCGCTCAGGCAGGGTATTTGGGGTATGCAGTGTTTTAACCCCAGAGACTACACCAACGACAGGCATCAGACCGTAGATGCCCGTCCCTACGGCGGCGGCCCCGGCATGGTGATGATGATAGAACCCCTGCGTGCGGCCATCGCTGAAGCCCGCAGCTGGGTTGCAGGCAATGTCGAAAGTGGGGTTGGTAAGCCCAGTGGCGAAGTAAAAGTGATTTACCTGTCCCCCCAGGGCAGAGTGTTTAACCAGCAGGGCGTTGCTTATCTCGGTAGTTTTTTGGATAAGAATTCAGGATTGGTATTGATCGCCGGACGCTACGAAGGTGTCGATGAACGCCTGATAGAGCTGGAAGTGGATGAGGAGTGGTCAATAGGCGACTACGTTCTCAGCGGCGGGGAGTTGCCCGCCATGGTGATGATCGACGCGCTGGTTAGGCAAATGCCCGGTGCCCTCGGTCATCAGGAGTCAGCCCTTCAGGACTCTTTTGCGGAAGGGGTTGATGGCTCGATGGGATTACTTGACTGTCCCCACTACACCAGGCCTGAGGTTTATGAAGACAGAATGGTGCCGAACGTACTTTTGTCCGGCAACCACGAAAATATACGCAAGTGGCGTTTGCGCCAGGCATTGACAAGAACCTGGCAAAGACGCCCGGATTTACTGACTGACTTGCAGACAACGGGGAAGTTAACCCCGGAACAGCAGGCCATAGTGAACGAATTAACCCGGGGTGATCCCGAGGTTTAATTCAAATGCTGACTGATGATAGCGACAACCTGTGAAAGCGGCCTTTCTCGAAAGGCGTTACTGGACAAATTGCCGCCATCCTCTCTGATCAGCGCTACTCGACAAGGTGGCGTGCCACCAAAGCGATTTACCATTAAATGAGGAGCAAAAACATGAGCAACAAAAACCCAATTATCGCTGCCCTTGAAAAAGAGCAGATGCAGAAAGAAATTCCCGCCTTTGCCCCCGGTGATACCGTGGTAGTTCAGGTGAAAGTCAAGGAAGGCGCCCGCGAGCGTCTGCAGGCATTTGAAGGTGTGGTTATCGGCAAAAGAAACCGTGGTCTCAACTCTGCGTTCACCGTGCGTAAAATCTCCAACGGTGTCGGCGTGGAGCGGACTTTCCAGACCTACAGCCCAGTGGTAGAAAGCATCAGCGTCAAGCGTCGCGGCGATGTTCGCCAGGCCAAGCTGTACTACCTGCGCGACCTGTCCGGAAAGGCTGCCCGTATCAAGGAAAAACTCGGCTGATAGCCTTGCTGTCAGTGGTTCCAAAAGGCGATCTTCGGATCGCCTTTTTTATGAATAATGTCCCGTTCTGAAATAGGTCGGGACATAAACACAAACAGCGATTCGAATGGTTTATGCAATAACTGGTGTCACAGAGTAGAATAGGAGGCTAATTTTACCTGTTGGTGGGTTTGGTTGCGTTTTCTCGGCTCTGCTGTAGGAGCTTGCCTGCAAGCGAAGAACGCTATCGCTTGCAGGCAAGCTACTCGTAAAACGAATCAAATGGGACTTTTTCCTTGGCTCAGCTTCAGCCACTTGCCCTATTTTCCCGCCCCGCGGGACTTTATACAGAGACCTATCAATGATGTTAAGCCGCTCTATAAAACTGTTTATTCCCCTCACCGCAGCGCTGTTTTTTATGCCGACAATGGCCGCCCCTGTCGCCGATGACGTTCGTGACGCCATCATCACTAGCCTTGAGCCTGTACTGATGGGTGAAGCACCAAAATCCATAGAGGCAACCCCTATGGCGGGTATCTACAAGGTGGATATGGGTCAGGGGCGGTTTCTCTATTCCAACGCCAGCGGCAGCCATATGATTTCCGGCGAAATGTACGGTTTTTCCAGTGAGGGGCTGGTCAACCTCACCGAAATGGATCGCGCCGCAGAACGCAAAACCCAACTCACCAGTCTCAATATCAAAAATGCCATCGTGTTCGCGCCCAAAGGCAAGAGCAAAGCCATCCTCAATGTCTTTACCGATGTCGATTGTGGCTACTGCCGTCTGTTCCACAAAGAAGTGCCGGCACTCAACGCCAAAGGTGTTGAAGTGCGCTACCTGGCTTTCCCGCGGGGCGGACTTCAAACCCAGGGCGCTGCCAAGATGATCAGTGCCTGGTGTGCCGATGATCGCCAAAAAGCCATCACCGATCTTAAAAATGAAAAATCCATCCCGACAAAACTCTGTACAGACAACCCGGTCGCCGACCAGTACCGCATGGGTATTGATTTTGGTGTTACCGGCACTCCGTCGCTGGTGTTAATGGACGGAACCATGATTCCCGGCTACAAGCCAGCCGCAGAATTGATTGAAATTCTGGGGGTTAATTAAATAGTGGTGCTCCGAAAATCCTAAAGACCTCTGATGAATGTTATTCCTGCGAAGGTCGGAATCCATGGCGTACTGATTTCTGCGAGTCCCCCCTCATGTGGGGGTTGCGGAGCAGGGATTAATCGAATGCTCCCCGATTAAATGCAATGCCGAAATATTGGCTGCAAAATACCCCTGGTTTATTTCATCGCGTGTCAAACTTTTGTGAAATCTTGATAGAAGCTGACAATATAAAAAATTGCTTGCAGTCTGTAAAAAATCTCGCTAGGTTATCGCCGCTAACTTGTGGAAAAGAAATATCAAAATGGACTTTGATCGCTTATCTGTATCCCCTCGCCTTTATTTTATGGCGCTACATTCCCTTCACTCACACAAGCTGAAAATCCCAGCCGCCTCTGGTGTGATTGCTATTCGCCTTGAAAATCATGCTGTAATAGAAGGCGTCGGCAACGGCAATGTCACCAACGCCGTTGGCACCTTTGAACGCAGTGATGGCAGTGAAAGCACCGTTCAATCTGCCGCTGCCAGCCTTGACCTCGCTGCCAATAATTTCTATCGCGAATTTTCTGGCAGCATTACTGTTCCTGTGGCGCTACACCATTTTTCGAATATGCAGGGTTCAGGTGCGGTGCATCATTTATTGGAAACCCCTGCGGTCAATGCTAGTTCTGTCTCTTTAAGAGGGTTTTAAATCATGATTTATACGAATAAATTTTTGTGGCTGATTATAATAATATCAATTTTTATTGGGGGGTGTAGTAGGAAATATAGTTTTGAGATAAAAAATAAATCTCATGCGCCTATTAAAGTTTATGAGGTTTCTGTTGATGATAAAAGTATTTTTTCTGGGAAAGAAACACTTTTTCCTCAAGAAAAAAAATATTCTGCAAATAACGCACTTCGTGCAAGTTTTTTTTCAAGATCACCTCATAAGTTAAAAATTACCTTTTCACTTGTAAATTCTCAAGAAAAAAAAATTCTCCAATGCGATCTTGATGACAGAAACGAATCAGGATGTGTATTTGTAATAAGGGTTTGGAATTTAAGTAATTTAACATGCTTTTGCGATTCATTTTCTGACGCTTTTTAAGGATGAAATAAAAAATGGACATTGAACTAATTATTTATGAAATAGGTACGTTAGGCGTTTCTTCTAGAGCTATTAACGAAATGATACTCTCGCAGCTACCTGGTCGTGAAAATGGGCCTGCTGACGCATATCGTCACATACTCCTTTCCGCAGAGCTTACTCGAACCTTAGGCGAAACCTATGCTCGAATAATACTAGAAGCACATGAACAGACAGGTAATCTCCAAGGTCAAACACCAGAAGCAGAAGAGATGGACAGGTATAATAATGAGCTTGGAATAGAGATAGGCAATCAACTCAGAAGTAATCCCGATAGTAGCTGGCGGGATGTGGTCGAAAGTGCGAGAGAGCGTATTGACCCTGATTTTCCCGAAGCCCCAATAAATTATAGAGCCCAGTGGTTGCCAGACGATCAGTGGCGCACCAATCCTATTGATGAGTTAACCGGGGATCGAATGGACAATAACGATCCAAGATTAAACTGGCCACCAGAATGGCCAGAAGGCCCTTATGACGATATTCATGAAGACGATCCCAACGAATGCACGCCGGAAGATACAGATGATGATGGAATCCCAGACATCATTGATTATGATATCGACCGTTTAGTAGATGAGCTTCTATCAGATGCTCGCGATTGGCTCCCCCGCCGCGACCCCCTCACTCTGGATTTGGACGGTGAGGGTATCGAAACCCTGCCTGCCAATGGCATGGTATTGTTTGACCACGATGGCGATGGCATTAAAAATGGCACTGGCTGGATTGCCCCTGATGATGGTTTGCTGGTGCTGGATAAAAACGGCAATGGCCTTATCGACAACGGCAACGAGCTCTTTGGCGACAACACAATAAAATCCGACGGCAGTCTGGCGCTGAATGGTTTCGATGCCCTGGTGGATCTCGACAGCAATAATGATGGCGTAATCGATAGTAACGATGCCCAGTTCAACAACCTGCGGGTGTGGCAGGATGGCAACAGCGACGGCATCAGTCAGGCGCACGAACTCAAAACCCTGGCCGCCGCCGGTGTGGTTGCCATTCATCTTGAAAACCAGGCGATGGTTGAAGATGTTGGCAATGGCAATGTCACCAATAGCGTCGGCACCTTTGAACGCAGCGATGGCAGCGAAAGCACCATTCAGTCTGCCGCTGCAAGCCTTGACCTTGCCGCCAATAATTATACTGAGAGTTCGATGATAAGATTGCATCTTGCAGTAATACACAATTTTTACCATGAGGGAAAACATCAAAAATTAGGAGTAAGACAGTATGGATAAAAAAACCTTTCTATACCACGAGCAAGCAAAACTATTTATTCCAGTCTTGACGTTGTGGAAAACAGTGTTGTTTTCTTTGATCGCTGCCTTGATCATTTCAAGAATAGACTTCTGTGGAATATTTTACTCCCCGTATTTTTCTGATTTTTTTATATCGTTGTCTTCAATGCGGGTTGTCTTTGACTACCAAGGATTGCAGGAGAACCAGATTGTCTTTGCAGATGAGGCGTTCTGCTCAATTCCGGTTATCTATATTCCAGTAAAAATATTAGTAATTGCAGGATTGCCTCTTGGGGTTTGTGGCGGATTAAAAAATTACATACATTTCGATAAAAAATGGTTTACAACAAAGCAAACTTTGGTGCAATTATTGATTTTAGCGATTGGAATATTAAGCTTTTTTTTTGGAAATGCAGGGGATGGAAAAGACTCGAGATGGTTAAGAGAAGGGAGTTTTTTTTGGAATAATTATAGTTTTTATCTCTTTGGATTTTTTGTAACTCAATTTTTATGCGGCACGTTTTTTCTTTTTCATTCTAGTTATTTTCTCACCATGAAATTTTTACGAGTCATAAAAGGACTTTGATATGTCAACCACAGAAATTACCGCACCAGATCAACAAGTAGTTAACCAAGTAAGCATTGTTATGAGTGCGTTCACGGAGCAGCATATAAATAATTATTTGTCTGATGTGCGGGTTGATTGGATGAGATTGGATTCGATAATCACAACATGGTTTTGATTATTAAACCGCATAGTTATCATGAAATAAAAATGGTAACTTTTGGAGGTCATAAAATATACGCTGAAGATATAATGTGTCGTATTTTTTGATTTTTTAAATTTAAAAGGAGGCTTTATGGGAATCCATGAAATTTTGACATTAATATTTCTAATAATTCCTGCTTTTTTAATGTTGCTAAAAAAATATTTTTTAGTGAAAAAAGGGTTTTTTATAAAAGGCACGAAAAAAGCTTTTATTTACGAAAGAATCTGTTTGTTCATGATTCTAATTTATAACGCTTATTTTTTGTTTTATTTCTATCCAACGATTAAGGGAGTATATTGACATGGCTGTTAATCTTGATTCTGTAAATGAAGCATCTTCTGTATTTGTAGAAACTGGTTCTTTGGCTGAGGCAATAAATGTGTTGGCAGAGGACAATCCATCGATATTGTCAACGCTTTCTGCAATAAATACCTTGGTTGCAACATCAGTGGAAATAGACACGGGATCCGGAGCTATCGTAGGGGTCTTAGGGCAAGCTTTGGCAGTTGTGGGGTTGGTAGAATCCTTGAATGATGGGCAGTGGGACGTAAATGATGCTGTCGCCATTTCTGCGGCATCAGGCTCTGCTTTGGCAAGGCATCCGTACCCACTTCCTCAGGCGTTGGGAAATTTGCTGAATGGTTATGCGTTAGTGTTGCCAGATCTCGTTAGGGTCGGGCATTATATTGGTCAAAACGCTCCACTTCCACACGAAATCAACGACCTCCTCCAAGACGCCCTCGGCTGGTTCCCCCGCCGCGACCCCTTAACTTTAGATCTTGACGCCGACGATATCGAAACCCTTCCCGCCAACGGCACAGTGCTGTTCGACCACGATGGCGATGGCATTAAAAATGGCACCGGCTGGGTTGCCCCTGATGATGGTTTGCTGGTGCTGGATAAAAACGGCAATGGCCTGATCGACAATGGCAACGAACTCTTTGGCGACAATACCCTGAAAGCAGACGGTACCTTGGCGCTGAATGGTTTCGATGCGTTGGCGGATTTTGACAGCAATAATGATGGCGTTATCGACGCCAATGATGTCCAGTTCGGTAATCTCCGTGTCTGGCAGGACTTGAACAGCGACGGCATCAGCCAGGCGCACGAACTGAAAACCCTGGCCGCCGCCGGTGTGGTTGCTATTCATCTGGAGAACCAGGCGGTGGTTGAAGATGTTGGCAATGGCAATATCACCAATGCCGTCGGCACCTTTGAGCGCAGCGATGGCACCTTTGAGCGCAGCGATGGCAGTGAAAGCACAATCCAATCTGCCGTTGCCAGCCTTGATCTTGCCGCCAATAATTTCTATCGCGAGTTTTCTGACAGTATTCCTATTCCGGTGGGGCTTGAGCATTTGCCGAATATGCAGGGTTCCGGTGCGGTACGGGATTTATTGGAGGCGGCTGCACTGAATACGAGCCTGGCGACGGTGCTTGACCAATACAGTCAGGCCACCACCAGGGATGGGCAAATGGCGCTGATTGATCAGTTGATTCAGGCCTGGGCGGACAGCAGTGATTTTAGCCAACTGGTGGCGCGGATTGATGGTGTTGGCGTACCCGGCTCTAATCAAACCCTTAAATTTGCCATTACTGACCCCAACAGCGATCCGCTGGATCCGCAGGCGACATTTATTTCAGGGGATCAGCTGGCCGTTGGCGCTTTTACAAACAGGGAAAACCTGGATGTTTTGGCCAAAATTCAGGTGCTGGAGGTGTTTACTAATCAGCAGTTTTTTGATTTTGAATTTAATTCCGATCAATCGGGTAATATCGACCTTGGCAATACCTCCCAGGCTCGCATTACCTCTGGCAACACTGCGCACTCTTTTGTAGTTTCCTCGTCCAGTGGTTCGGGCTTTATTGCCCAGCAGGATGAGATTTTGGTTACCGACCTTAATCTGACGCTAAGCAGCGCCCAAAATCAGTTTATCAATGATGCCTATGCCGCGCTGAAGGAGTCCATTTATTCCGCTCTATTATTTCAAACCCGCCTCCAGCCTTATCTGGACAGTATTCAAATTCAGATAGCAGAGACTGGCCAGTTGGGGCTGGATTTTTCCGGGTTAAATGATTTCTTGAGCGCCGAAATTGCAACTGATGTGATCAGCGGCCTCACGGATTTCTTTGAGTTATTCAACTACCGTGGCGCGGAATTAATGGCTTCAGGCTGGGTGATAGACGTTTCGGCTATTGAAAGTAGCGTGGCTGCATTGACTACGGAGCAGGCTGATCAGCTGGCTGGCTATGGGTTTAATGTCAGTGGTGCCATAGATGCTAATGCCACAGTAAATATGGCGATGGGTGGCGCCAGCAACAGCTCACTAACTGGGGCAAGTAGTAACGATATTTTTCTGGGTGGCAGTGGCCACGAGTTTTTGTCGGGCGGCACAGGTAATGATTTACTTATTGGCGGTGCGGGTAACGACACCCTCAATGGGGGTGCCGGCAACAACACCTATCGGTTTGGCTGGGGTGACGGTCAAGATATTATCCAACATGTTTATACGCCATCGGCGGATAGTCACAATGTGTTGCAATTTGAAGAAGGTGTGACACCAGAAGACGTGATTGTGACTCGCAATGGGTATGATCTGGCACTGTATCTTGCGGGGACTACCGACAAGGTAACGGTCAATTACTTTTTTTACCTCGACAACCCGGCCAACGAATATAACCCGCTTCAGCAAGTGATTTTTGCCGATGGCACCAGCTGGGATCAGGAGGGGATCGTTAACAGATTGTTTGCAGGTACTTCTGCTGGTGATCGTATTGAAGGGACGTTTGAAGCTGATGTTATTAGCGGCCAGGATGGCAATGACTATCTCTATGGGCGCAATGGTGACGATGTTCTCAATGGCGGAGAAGGCAACGACCAACTCTACGGTGAAAATGGCGATGACACACTGGATGGCGGTGCGGGTAACGATGCCCTCAATGGCGGTACCGGCAACAACAGCTACCGGTTTGGCTGGGGCGATGGCCAGGATGTCATCTACCATGTTTATGACCCCTCGGCGGGCAAGCGCAATGTGCTGCAATTCAAAGACGATGTCACACCGAATGACGTTC
>Ga0265293_10005724_pt1 | contig 20522 bp, 14 predicted proteins | sample Munlanlewell138R_FD_192505 | JGI IMG/M metagenome (GOLD analysis project Ga0265293, IMG submission 192505) | Leachate microbial communities from a municipal landfill in Southern Ontario, Canada - Leachate well 138R | ecosystem: Engineered > Solid waste > Landfill > Unclassified | place: Canada... | reverse complement strand
GCCGCGCACGCCGGTCGGCGAACGGGCCTCCGGGTCCCAGTGCGATTCCTGATAACCGACCGCCGCCAGCAGGCGCCAATCCAGCTCGGTCTCGGTGGCGGCATCCTCGAACAGTGCAATGAACTCCGGCAGACGCTGGTCGATATGGGCCAGATAGCGGCGCGTACCGACGTAGTCGAAATCCTGCACATGGCCGTAATGCCGCTCCAGCAGCTCGTCGAGTTGGCCGCCGGCGCGCAGCTCACGGAAGAACGTCACGGCCTCATCATAGAGGCTGCTGTCGGTGCTGCTGCGGAAGGCCCAGGCCAGTTCCTCGGGGCCGTTGATGTCGAAGGCGACGCGCAGCTCGGGATAGAAACGCTGGTGAATGGCGATGTCGTTGGAATCGGCGATGGTGTAGTCGATGACCTGTTCCCAGACGAGGGCCAGCAGGTTTTCGGTGTCCAGCGTGTTGTTGCTGCGCCAGGTGAGGTTCGGGTATTCGGCCTGCAGCTGCCGCAGCCGTTCTTCGTGGCTGGAGCCGGCGAGGACCTCCAGTGTGCCGTGCAGATCGTCGAGATTGCGCGGCGTGGCATTGCCGATGCGGTAGACGAGCTGCGGGGTGGTCTTCTGATAACTGGGTCCGAAGCGCACCCGCTTGCGGCGCTCATCGGTGATGGTGAGGCCGGCCGCGGCCAGGTGTGCCTCACCGCGCTCCACCATGCCCAGGATGTCACCGAAATCCTCCGGTACGACCATCTTCAGCCGCACGCCAAGGTGCTGGGCGAACTGCAGCGCGAGATCGTATTCGAGGCCGGTGGGCCCGTGCGGGCCCTCGTAATAGGTGGTGGAGCCGTTACGGGTGACGACGATCAGCTCGCCCGCATCCTGCACCCGCTCCAACAGCGTATCCGGCCGACTGCAGGCGGCGAGCGCAAGGCACCAGAGCGAAATGAAGAGTAACCGTCGCATGAGGAGTATGGTCGAGGCGCGAGTGCCGAGCTTAACCGGTTTTAGCGGGTGGGCGGAACAAAGATTTAGTCTTTCCGCCCGGCCTGAGGTAAAATCCCGCGTTCAGGATGTGTGGCGTTTCGCAGTAGTTTCGCGCAGATGCCCACCCAATCCCTGGAGAGGTGACTGAGTGGCCGAAAGTGCTTGACTCGAAATCAAGTGTACGCTTTGCGTACCGTGGGTTCGAATCCCACCCTCTCCGCCAAAAATAGAAAAGGCCCCCGCGCGGGGCCTTTTCTATTTTGTGCGCCCAGCATGGGCGCACTCCTGCGGGTGCAAGTCCCGCCGTAAGTTGATCACAGCGAACGAAGTGAAGCGCAACTGCGCGAGGGTGACCGAGCGTGGGAAGGAAGCGCGGAGCATAAGCTGCGAGCCGATGGACAAGAACCGGATAGAAGGCGCTGCCGAGCAGGGCGAGCGGGCAAGAGGCCGCGAAGCTCTCGTGATCAAGGCGGAGTGGCGTAAATCCGGCGGTTGTGCAGTGAAGGAGTACGTTCTTACCTGGGGAGATCTCGCCTTGTGCCTGAAAGGGCGACGACATTGAGTCGGAGCGAGAAGTCAGCAAAGGCCGTAGTAGCTGCCGGTATGGGGCGAAGGGTCGAACGAGTAGGAGGGCCGAAAGCCGTGTCGCTCGGACGTGCAGTGCATCAGAAGCTCGCTGAGGCGGGGCGTATCGCGGGAGGGCGAGGTGAAGCCGAGCCTGACGCGGTGCGTGATGAAGCGCGGACGGCGCGACACGGAACTGGAAGTCCAGGGCGAGAGGACCTGCTTGCGCAGGCGCTCGCGAGCGCGAACATGGTGATGGCGTGGAAACGCGTCAAAGCCAATCGCGGCAGTGCTGGGGTGGATGGGCGGTCGATCGCCGAGACGGCGGAATACCTCAAGACGCACTGGCCCCGGATTTGGGCGTCGTTACGGGATGGCAGCTACCGGCCCGCGCCGGTACGCCGAGTCCAGATTCCGAAGCCTGGTGGAGGGGTGCGTGAGTTGGGGATTCCGACGGTGACGGATCGACTGATCCAGCAAGCCCTGCTGCAAGTCTTGCAGCCCAGGATTGATCCCACGTTCTCCGAACACAGCTACGGCTTTCGTCCAGGCCGTCGTGCGCACGACGCAGTGCTTGATGCACAGCGCTTTGTGCAGGACGGCTACCGGGTGGTGGTCGATGTGGATCTGGAGAAGTTCTTCGACCGGGTCAATCACGACATTCTGATGGAACGGCTGGCGAGGCGAATCGACGACAAGGCCGTCTTGCGGCTGATCCGTCGTTACCTCATGGCCGGGATCATGGATGGCGGTGTGGTGCTGGAGCGCTACGAGGGAACGCCGCAAGGCGGGCCGCTCTCGCCGCTCATGGCCAATGTGCTGCTCGACGAGGTGGATCGGGAACTGGAGCGACGCGGTCATCGCTTTGTGCGTTACGCTGACGACTGCAACGTGTATGTACGCAGTCGCCGTGCGGGCGAACGCGTTCTGGCGGGGCTACGCAAACTCTATGACCGACTTCATCTGAAGGTGAATGACGCCAAAACGGCTGTTGCGCCGGCCTCGCGCCGCAAGTTTCTGGGCTATGCCTTCTGGTATGGTCCGGGCGGGCAGGTCAAGTGCAAGGTGGCTTATCCGGCGTTAGAAACCTTTAAGCAACGCATCCGGCGACTCACGCGTCGCTCGGGCGGGCGTAACCTGTCCGAGACTGCCGAACGACTGCGGGCCTACATGCCTGGCTGGAAAGCGTACTTCCGGCTTGCGCAGACACCCAAGGTGTTCCGCGAACTCGACGAGTGGGTCCGCCACCGGCTGCGTGCAATGCAGCTCAAGCACTGGCGCCGGGGAACGACGATGTATCGAGAATTGAAGGCGATGGGTGCCTCGGAAGCGGACGCCCGCAAGGTCGCTGCGAACAGTCGGTGCTGGTGGCGTAACAGCCGCATGCGACTGAATCGAGCCTTACCCATCGCCCACTTTGACCGACTCGGCGTGCCTCGGCTCTCATGACCTCAACTGCTTGAACCGCCCGGTGCGGACCCGCATGCCGGGTGGTGTGGGAGGGGATCGGTCAGGTAAGCTGACCGACCCCTATCCCGATTCGACGGTGAGGGTAGCCTTGATGAAGAACCCCCGTTCGACGAAGCGGCCGCAGGCCGCGGAGAACGCCGCAGCGCAGCGGAGGCGGTCATCCCACCCTTCACAAAGGGGCCCTCGATGGGCCCCTTTGTGAACAGACCCTCCGCAACTCCAAAACTTGCTCACTCCCGCCCATTCACCGACAATCGTGCTGTATATGGGTCTGGGGGAAGATCAAGCTGAGAAATTGGGTGCAAAAGTGACTCAGGAGCGTAGCATTATCCAGTTTCGAAAGTGGGATCGGTATGAGGGTAAACTATCCCAACAGCAATTCCATGGAAATGTTGATTATATTTTCGTTGTCTTGATTGTTGTCAGATCCGCCGGATGGCACGAATGTGGAGCACCGCGCAGAAATTGAACAAGAATAAAAACGTGGTGCCAGTCATAGACCTCTTCGCAGGCCCGGGTGGGCTCAGTGAAGGATTCTCTGCTTTCAAATCAGGTGGAAGCCTGCCCTTCGATGTCAGACTATCGATCGAAAAAGACGCGGCTGCACATCAGACCCTTCTTCTCAGAGCTTTTTTCCGGAAGTTTCGCGGATCCAAGGTACCGAAAGGATATTACGAATACATCAGGAGCGAGATCAGCAGGGAAGAACTGTTCCAGCGTCACCCGGTCGAGGCAGAGTCCGCAGAACAGGAGGCCCGCCATGCAGAGCTCGGCGGAGCAGAACTATCCCCGAACACTCTGGACTCATGGGTGTCTGAAGCGCTGGGTGATGCTGATCCCTGGGCCCTCATCGGCGGCCCACCCTGCCAGGCATACTCGATGGCGGGAAGATCACGGAATCGTGGTATCAAGGGGTATACCCCTGAAGCAGATGCACGCCATTACCTGTACAGGGAGTATTTAAGAATTGTGGCGCGGCATTGGCCCTCTGTGTTCGTGTTGGAAAATGTCAAGGGTCTCATTTCATCCCGTGTTGGCGGTGCCTCAATCCTGGGACGGATGCTCGAGGATCTTTCAGATCCGGCTTCGGCAGTGAGTCCAGATGGTGATGGCAGACAGTACCGATACCACCTGCATTCACTGGTGGCGCCGACCCAGTTCGGTATTGATGGTGTGCCACTGAACCAGTATTCAGATTTTCTCATCGAAAGTGAGCGTTATGATATACCGCAGACGCGTCATAGAATCATATTGCTCGGCATTCGTGATGACCTGAGCCAGGATCCTCAGACACTGAAGCCATCCAGTAAACCTGTTTCAGCTAGAGAAGTCTTAGATGGACTTCCCAGGCTCAGAGCCGGTCTCTCCCGAGATGAGCATGGCAGGATTTCGCATACAGCGGACAGCAGGGAAGACTGGAAGAAGGCGATGAGTTGTATGCTCACGACCCGAGTGAGACGGTCGATTCGTGCTTGCGCGGGTGAGGATGTGCTGCGGCTTGTGGAAAAAACTATAGAGGAGCTTAAGGCTCCAATACATAACCGGGGCGCGGAGTTTATAAAACATGATACGAAAGCCCGACATGCGGCTGTATGGTATCTCGATCCACGCATAGGTGGTGTCTGCAATTCAAGTACTCGCAATCATCTTCCTGAAGATCTTCATCGCTATTTGTACGCAGCCTGCTTTGCCAAGGTCCATAGCAGGACGCCACTTCTGAAGGATTTTCCTGAGGAGCTTCTGCCGAAGCATAAAAATGTCGGCAAGGCAATCAAAAACAGACACTTCGCCGATCGTTTCCGTGTCCAGCTTGAATCCCAGCCATCAACAACTGTGGTCAGCCACATTGCGAAGGATGGGCACTACTATATTCACTACGATCCAACGCAGATTCGTAGTCTTACTGTACGTGAAGCAGCGAGGCTTCAAACCTTCCCCGATAATTACTTTTTTTGCGGGAATCGAACTGAACAGTATGCTCAGGTGGGGAATGCGGTCCCGCCGCTGCTCGCGCGACAGGTAGCGGAGGTCGTCTTCGAGTTACTAAGCAGGCAGGAGAGTATCGGCGATGAGCGACGTGCTATCGCCTGAACAACGTCATCGTAATATGTCACGCATTCGTGGGCGTGATACCGGGCCGGAACGAACAGTACGGTCCTTGCTGCACCGTATGGGATATCGCTTCAGGCTACACCGCCGTGACTTGCCGGGCCGTCCCGATATTGTGCTGCCTCGCCTACGGTCCGTGATATTCGTGCATGGTTGTTTCTGGCATCGGCACAAGGGCTGTCGTTATGCCACCACACCCAAGACTCGGGCTATATTTTGGCAGAAAAAATTCAAAGAGAATGTAGAGCGCGATTGGCGCAATGTTACTGCCCTATACAAAGACGGCTGGCGAGTGCTCTGCGTGTGGGAATGTGAGACCCGCGATCTGAAAGGGCTGGAGCAACAACTCAGTTCGTTTCTGGAATATGCTGAGAATGACGGCATTAAATGACTGTCTGAACTAAGTGAGGTCCCATGCTGGAATCAACGGTTATAGGGGAGACTAAGGCTTTGCTGGTGACTTCCAGCCGGGAAGTTACGCTCCCTGATCCGACGCGCTTGATCGCAGCCCTCAGGCAGATAGGGTACAGCTTGGAACAAGCCCTTTCTGACTTAATAGATAACTCCATCAATGCGGCAGCATCGAGGGTCCTTATCCGGTTTATTTGTGACCAGGAGAAGATTGTCTCTGTAGCATTGGCGGACGACGGATCAGGCATGGTTGAGGATACGCTGCGCAATGCGATGCGCTTCGGCTCCGACCGGATCGACGATGCGGAATCACTGGGTAAGTTCGGGATGGGGCTGAAGCTGGCCTCCTTCAGTCATGCAAAAACCCTTACCGTTCTGACGCGCAGGAATGGCCAATCACTTGGACGTCAATGGACCCTTGAAGGGATTGAGCGGGGCTGGGAGTGCCAGATTCTAGAGCCCGGCAAAGTAGCCAAGGCTCTGACTGGTCGCTGGGGTGGTGTCGATCTTGGACAGAATGGAACCGTCGTAATCTGGGATCGGCTCGACAAGCTGACAGTGTCATCCTCTGGTTTGCGCTCTATCCTACAGACCATTCAGCGTCGGTTACAGACGCACATTGGCCTGCATTTCCATAGGTTTATCGAAGCAGGGAAACTGCGCGTACTGCTCGATCAGCAACGTGTCGGAACACGCGAGCATGGCCTCCAAGTCGAAATCGAGCCCCTGAATCCCTTCGGTTATGAACGATCCGGACATACGGCTTACCCGAAGATGTTCAAGGTCAATCTCAATGGTGTGGGTTCCTTCCGTGCCGAAGCGCATATATGGCCACCTAACGCAGAGTCAAGAAACTACAGCTTGGGGCACAATGCTGCGGCGCGCCAGGGCATCTATTTCTACCGTAATGACCGACTGATCCAGGTTGGAGGGTGGAACGGAATCGTTCAGCATGACGCAGAGCCGCACAGCTCTCTCGCTCGAGTGAAAGTGGATCTGCCTCCATCACTAGATACAAGTTTCGGACTGAATGTGCAGAAGTCCGCAGTCATCGTGCCTCCAGGATTCGCCGATGCCGTAGCAATCGCGACGGACCGCAACGGAAGTACGTTCGAACAATTCCGTCATACCGCGCAGATGATCTACCGGAATCAGGATACCCGTGCGCATCGGGAGTTTCCCTTTGTCCCAGGAAAGGGGGTTCCAGTCGATATTCACCGACTAACGTGGGACACCTTGTTTCCCGATGCTGAAAACGTCCGACCTGTAGACTTCGTGTGGGAGGACCTCGGAAAAGATGAGATGTTCGAACTCAACCAGAGTGAGCAGACGATACTGCTGAATACGCGTTATCGTTCTGCCCTGCTACATGGAGCAAGACCCGGCAGAGTTGATGCTCCACTGTTCAAGACGATGCTTCTCTTGATTCTCGAACCGGATCTTTTTAAGGAACGTCTTTCGAAAAGCAGGAAGGAACGACTCAGCCGACTGAGTCGTTTCCTGGTGTTGGCAATAGGCTCTACTTGAGAATCGGTGAGCATAGGACCTCTATCGCAGCCGCAAATGAACAGCTCTGAGAGTTGAATCTGCGGTTAAACTCCTGCGACAATCAGAGGTCGAGATGCGATTTTTTGGCTGGCCTCCAGTTGCCGTTAGCCTGAAATGGTGAAGTTAGATTCGTCAGTTTATTCTGACGCATTGAAACATACATAAAGACAGACAGATAATAAGAATCGGAGCTGATGGCTGCAGACGATCTGAAAGTGGTTCCTAGAAGGCAGCGGGTTGCACCACACGCATCGGTCCTCATCGAGAGCATGAGGGATATCGGCTATTCCCTCCAGACCGCCGTTTCGGATGTCATCGATAATTCGATTACTGCTGGCGCACGGAACATCGAATTCATGGCTGACACCACGAGTATTGTTCCTGCAATCGGTATTCTCGACGATGGTTCGGGAATGTCAGAAGGTGAACTGCTCGAGGCAATGCGCCCCGGGTCACGTAGTCCCCTCGATGACCGGCCGGACCATGACCTCGGACGCTTCGGCCTAGGCCTTAAGACAGCATCTTTTTCCCAGTGTCGAAGGCTGACAGTCGTCACTCGAAAGGCGGGAATTACGTCTTGTGCGGCATGGGACCTGGATATCGTCGCCGAGACTGATGAGTGGTACGTTGAGTTTCCTGCAAGCACCCTCGATATACCTTGGGCCGAAAAACTCCAGCACGACGGCACACTGGTGGTTTGGCAGAAACTGGATCGCCTTGTTGATCCCAAGAATGAGACAGAAAGGAAACGCCTGGTTCGACAGGTAGACGACACGGCTTCTCATCTGGAGCTCGTATTTCACAGGTTTTTGGCGGGAGAGCGGGGTCTTAAGCGTGTATCGATGGCCTTGAACGGCCGTAAGCTGGAGCCCTTTGATCCTTTTCACTCCCGCCATCCTGCAACGATATTCGGACCTGAAGACGTATTCCGGCTGGGTGATCATGAGATCCGAATCCAGCCTGTGACCCTCCCCCATCACAAAAAGGTTACGGCCGAAGAGTGGAATCGCTATGCCGGGCCTGAGGGATACATCAAGAACCAAGGATTCTATCTCTATCGAGAGAAACGGCTGATCATTCACGGAACCTGGTTCAACCTTGCCCGCCAGACGGAACTGACGAAGCTCGCCCGCGTCAGGATTGATATGCCCAACGGAATGGATGGTGAATGGAAGATCGATGTAAAGAAGGCCTCGGCTCAGCCGCCGGAGCCAATCAGAGACCGTCTGCGACGGATTATTGAGGTCATCGGCGCAGGTTCCAAGCGCGCCTATACCTCTCGTGGGCACAAACTGATCAGTGAAAATCGATTGCCCGTCTGGACAAGATCCCAGGATAAAAATGAGATTTCATACGGCCTGAATTCAGATCATCCGATTCTGAAACGTTTCTCTGACTTCCTTTCTGATCAACAGAAATGGGAATTCTCGCGACTTCTCTCTCTTATCGAATCGACGATACCCATCGATACGTTCTTTTCCGATGTCAGTTCCCATCCAGAAAGCGTATCGCCTAAGAGAATGGAGAATGAAGCATTTATGAGCCTTGTTCAGCAAACCTATCTGACGTTGAAGTCGGGTAAGCTGAAGGACAATGAAATCAGGCTGATGATGTCTTCCGCAGAACCATTCTGCTCGCAGTGGGAAGCGGCAACGGAAGTGATAGAGGCGCTCGAGGAGGGCGATGCGAAATGAATGCTGAACTGAAGAACCTCCGGGATATGGTTGGAGCGGTGCTTGCAAACAACCTGCCTACGCCAGAAATGATCCGAGAGCAGATCGAGCTTGTACGGAAAGTGTATCCTTCTGTGACTGATGAGGAGGCCGAAAGTCTTGCCATGGAATTCGAGCATGTCCATGGTGTCACGATGGATATCGGATCAACACTCGAGGATCCTGGTTTCGAAAAGTGGCTGGACAATGCCCGGTCAGAAATAGATTTTTACTTCTGGGAGCGTTATCGCCGGTTACTCGCGGAGCGGGGCTTTTCCGGACAGGTACTGGCCACACTTGATAGCGTTACAGATCGAACTCTCGGCCTTCTCGAGAACCCCGTGAAGGGGGGTAAGTGGGATCGGCGGGGAATGGTCGTCGGTCATGTCCAGTCCGGCAAGACGGCAAACTACACTGGACTCATTACGAAAGCAGCGGACGCGGGTTATGAAGTTATCATCGTGATCGCGGGCATTCACAATAATCTTCGAAGCCAGACACAGTCGCGAATTGATGAAGGGTTTATTGGCTACGACAGCTCAAAGCTACAGAAAAATCGCCACGGAACTGAAAGTATAATTGGTGTGGGACGCTACGATTCCAGGCGGCGACCGAATGCTTTTACCAATTTGCTCAGGGATTTCAATAAGCAGACAGCTACAAGTATTGGTATTCCACTTGAGAACCTCAAGCAGCCAGCAATATTCGTGATCAAAAAGAACACTAGTACACTTAAGAATCTCCTCGAATGGTTGAAGGAGCATAACGCGAAAAGAGGGACGTCATCCATCTCTTCGCCAATGCTGCTTATCGATGACGAGGCGGACAATGCTTCAATCAATATCAAGAAAGGCAGCGATGAAGTGTCACGGATCAACGGGCAGATCCGCCAGCTGCTTGATGTGTTCGACCGGAGTTGCTATGTCGGATACACAGCGACGCCGTTTGCGAATATCTTCATCGATCCCGACAGCGATGACGACATGTTTGGTGCGGACCTTTTTCCTCGTGACTTTATCGTAAGTCTTGATCCGCCCGACAATTATTTCGGTGCTTCTCGAGTCTTTCTACCTGATTCCGAGAACGGAGGCACAACCTCGATTGTCCGGCATATTGAGGATAACGAGGACCTTCTCCCCCTTAAACATCAGAAGAACCACACGGTGATCGGGCTTCCACCGAGTTTGGTGGAAGCAGTGAGAACATTCGTCGTGGGCCGTGCAATCCGTCTCGTTCGCGGGCATGAGGCAGTGCATAATTCGATGCTCGTCAATGCGTCTCGCTTTACGGATGTGCAACGCCAACTGCGTAACGAAATTCATAATCTTATTGATACGATCAGGCGGCATATTCGTGTCAATGGTTCCAAGTCCGAGGCGGATGTTCTTGAAGATCCCGAGATTGTTGCTCTGAAGCATGTGTTCGATACAGTGTATGGTGATATCGAAATTTCATGGAGAGAGGTGCAGGAGCGCCTCTGGGATAGTATAAGTGCCATTAACGTGGTAGAGGTCAACAGCCGATCATCGGACTCGCTGGACTACCCTGCTTATAAGAAAACCGGCTTGAATGTGATCGCGGTCGGTGGGTTTTCTCTTTCCCGGGGGCTCACTCTCGAAGGGCTGATGGTCAGCTATTTTCTGCGAAATTCGATGATGTATGACACGCTGATGCAGATGGGCCGCTGGTTTGGATATCGACCTGGGTACGACGACCTGTGCCGTGTCTGGATGCTGGAGGAGGCTGAGGGTTGGTACGCACATATCGCGGAGTCTATTGAGGAGCTGCGCGACGAGCTTCGCCGTATGGAAGCGGCGAACGCCACTCCGAAGGAGTTTGGTCTGAAGGTGCGCAGCCACCCCGATACACTCATAGTGACCGCTCGTAACAAAATGGGATCTGGCGAACGACTCGTGGTTCTGGTTGGCCTGGCTAATCGGTTTGTGGAAACAGCTGTGCTCCGCAATGATGCTGAGAGCGTGGATGTCAATCGTCGGGCTGTAATTGATTTTGTATCGCGTCTCAGATCGACAGGCTATGCGCCCGAACAAGGGGAAAATGTAAGAGGCGGCAAGCTTATCAGGCAGGTTCCCGTTCCAGATGTTCTTGAGTTTATTTCCGCTTTCCGTAATCATCAGGGGTCATTCCTTACAGAAACGGACCCTATTAAAAAGTACATTGAAGACAGGGCTGGGACCGAGCTTGCTGAGTGGGATGTATATTTTGCAGGCCTGCAAAAGGCTACGCGAAAATCGCTCATAGATGACAGCCTGGGTTTCAATATCATCTGTCAGCGCCGTGGAGCTGGAAAAAGGAGCGATAACAAGACCGTGGTTATCACGGAGAAACAACGTGTATCGTCTCGAGGGATTGAAGCTGTAGGGCTGTCAGATAGTGAGATCGACAAGGCAAGAGACCAATACCGGGAAGAGAAGAATCTGTCGCAATCGGCTGATCATCTGAACTATCCTGACCGCATTTACCGTTGGGTTCGGAAACGACCCTTACTGATCGTTCATCTGCTCGCAATAGGGAGTGAGGACGAAGACCTGAGTACGTCTTCTCCCATGGTAGCATGGAGCATCAGTTTCCCCCATACGCAATACGAAGAGAAAAAAGTCGAATATGTGGTAAACACCACATGGTTCCGGGAGCGATATCAGGAAGAGGAAGACGAAGACGAGGCAGGGGGTGACGATGACCGAGTTTTCTAGCCCATGGAAAGGCCTCGCGCCGCCCAAACATACATCTACGGTAAGTGGCCGTCTTGTTGATCCGGAACTTCCATGGCGTCTCTACTGGGCAGTGGACTCTGACCGCGGCTGTCTACTCATTTTCCAGCATCAACCGGAAAATCGGCCTAGGCAAAAACTTCCGAACTTACGTGGTCTTGAGATAGAAAGCCGTCGGCCACAGGGCCACAGAAATGACCTTTTAGTCATACGCCTCAAGGACAATGAGCAGCGGGAGATATTTTACCAGCTGTGCCTCGATATCATTTCTGCGACCCGCCTTGCCCAATCCGAGGAAGAAGCTATTGAAAAATTTCTTGCCCGCACTTGGCGATGGCATCGGCTTCTGCGTGGTAGCCGGGACGACAGGCTGTCCGAGGAAGAGCAGAAGGGGTTGATTGGCGAGCTGCAGCTGATGCGTCAGCACCTGTTCCCATCAATCGGCGTCGCGGCCTCAATCAATGCTTGGACGGGCCCGTTGGATGCACCCAAGGATTTCGAGGTGGGCCGTGTATGTATAGAGGCGAAGGCGCGAAGAGGTGCTGCCACCCCGTTTGTCGCGATCTCCACAGAGCACCAGTTAGACACGAAAGGTCTTGATGCCCTTTTCCTGTATGTAGCAGAAGTGACAGGAACTACTGAAGACGATCCGAAAGGATGTACCGTTACGGACGTCGCGAACGGTGTGCTTGAAGAGATACAGGAACGCGATCCATCAGTCATTGACCTCTTCGAGGAACGCTTGCTGTCGACAGGATTTGACTGGTCGGATAATTACGCTGACAAAAAATGGTTGCTTGGGCCAGAGCGTATATTCGAGGTGGCCGGGGATTTTCCAAGAATCACAACCCGAGCGTACCCGACGGGTGTCACAAACGTCCGTTATTCCATTGCACTGCAGGACTGTGAGCAGTTCAGATCCGATTTTAACTACATTGCTTCGCTGTTGACAGGAGGTAAGCATGGCGATCAGCCTTGACGAATTCGCAAAGGATTTTTTCCAGGAAATCCTGAGTGAAGCGGACGCGGCTGGACAATTTGTTGAAACGGTTTTTTTTGAGAAGTTCTGTGCCAACCTGACCGAGGCAGGTGAGCTCGATACCGCCGACAGGGCAGATTACCGCGGCCCGCCAAATAGCGGTATTCGTGTCGATGGCTATGGTGGTGATCCCATCAACACGGATGGTACGCTGAGCCTCATCATTGCCGACTTCAATCAATCGTCTGAGACTGGACGTCTGACTCAGACGGAAATGAACCAAGTTTTCTCGAGGCTGGAGCGTTTCCTGCAGCGGGCGCTCGACCCGAAATGGCGCAATGCCTTGGAAGAAACCAGTCCTGCGTTCGGTCTAGCCGACCTGATATCGAACAGGTGGGGGAAAACCAGTCGTGTTCGTATGTTTCTGATCAGTAACCGCGAACTCAGTGACCGAGTTGATGGTAGAGAAGCAGATGAAATAGACGGGCGCACTGTTACATACAGCGTGTGGGATATCAAACGGCTACATCGTTTCGCAACTGTTGGTCACGGTCGCGAAGATATCGAGATCGATCTTGAAAATGACTTCGGTGGTGTCCTGCCGCTTTTACCTGCCCATCTTACGGCAGATGAATACGAGGCGTACCTTTCGGTGGTACCCGGAGAGATGCTTGCCTCGATCTATGATCGATGGGGTGCCCGCCTATTGGAGCAGAACGTGCGGGTTTTTCTTCAGGCACGCGGCAACGTAAATAAAGGAATCAGGAATACACTTGAGAACAACCCGTCGATGTTCTTCGCATACAACAACGGCATAACGGCGACTGCGGAGGATGTCACGACGGAAGAACGAAATGGTCAGCTTACCCTGACGAGAGTGAGGAATCTTCAGATTGTGAATGGAGGCCAAACTACAGCATCGATTCATATGGCAATGCGAAACAAGATCGACCTGTCGAAAGTCTTTGTGCAGATGAAGCTTTCAATCGTGGAGCCAGAGCGGACAGAAGAGGTGGTTCCGAAAATCTCGGAGTACGCAAACAGTCAGAACAAAGTGAATGCGGCTGATTTCTTTGCCAATCATCCATTCCACATAAGGCTAGAGGAGTTTTCACGACGGATTTACGCGCCATCACCGGATGGTACGTTCCGACAGACAAAATGGTTTTATGAACGCGCGCGGGGCCAGTTCAATGATGCCCGCTCGAGGTTGACGCCGGCTCAACGGAGGAAATTCGACTTGGAAATACCCACGTCACAGCTGTTCTCGAAAACCGATCTTGCTAAATATCTTAATGTGTGGAATGAAAAGCCTGACAAGGTGAGTCTGGGAGCTCAGAAAAACTTTGCCGACTTCGCGAATACGGTTGGTGAGGCTTGGAAGAAGAGCGAGAGTGGCTTTAATGAAGCATTCTTCAGAGAGTCTGTCGCTAAGGCGATTATCTTTAAGAAAACAGAGAAGCTCGTATCCGAACAGCCATGGTACGAAGGTGGGTATCGTGCAAATATTGTAGCTTATACTATTGCGAAGCTCGCGCACGACGTAGCAGGAATGAAGCACGCGGTAGATTTCCACGCAATATGGAACACTCAATCAATCTCGGCATACATGGAGCAGGCCATCACATACGCTGCGAAGGCAGTGTACGACGTCCTTATAGATCCTCCGAGTGGTATTCGTAATGTCAGCGAGTGGGCTAAGAAACAAGCCTGCTGGGAGAGAGTCAAGAAGGTGGATATAAAATGGCCTGATGACTTTGTGGAAGAGCTTATTTCTTTGGGGGAGCAGCTGGATCGGAAACGGGCAAGCCGCAAGGATCAGCAAGTCTTGAATGGAATCGAAGCCCAGACAGCGGTCTTTAATGCGGGAGGCCCATTCTGGAAGCAGGTAAAGGAATGGGGGCTTCATCGTAAGCTGCTTTCGGAGCGTGATACTGGTGTGCTAACTACGGCAAGTCTTATTCCTGATAAGGTTCCCAGCGAGAAGCAGGCGACGTTGGTTATAGATATTTTTGCTAGGTTGCAATCGGAGGGATTGGATATGGATTTGCCGCAGTGTGAATCGTTCCAATTCGGGTAGATACCTCCAAGCCATATTATGATAGCTGAGAACGAGGTAAAAAATGAGCGGCAAGCGATAGAAGGACAAGTCAGGTATCAGTTCAACTTGAAACTAGTTCAGATGATTGCATATTGGTGAGTGACCATCATAAGTCTTGAACCGCTCCGAGATACACGGAAACTGGTTGGTTTACGCCAAGCCGTGATAGCGGTCTGACTGGTGAATTACCGGTACTGGCGCCGAGCGGCGCGGTGATCTTGTCATGACGCGCTCCCTGCAACTTCGGGCGGTGCATGAGCTGCTCTACGGTACAGCGCACCACAAGAAACTCTTCGCAGTTCATCTGCTTCCCGGCCTTATTGGCTCCGTAGACTTTCCGGCTGGTCTGCCAGACACGCTCGATATCCGGTTCGTGCCGACCTAGACCGCCATCGACGAGGTGAGGCGGCCGCCCTCCAGCGCTGGGAGGATCTGAGCCCAGACGTGCTGCATTATAAGGTAGTGTTCGCCAACGGCACCTTGCGGGGCTCCGTATTCGAGAATATCTTCCACCCGGTAAAGCACCCGGCCCGACCTTGAAAAGGTGCAGTCCCTAGCCAATAGCCAGCCAGCGATCAAGGATGCGCGGAGAGACGCCCCAGTACTCGACCAGTTGGTTGGTCCTCATGTGGTTGTATACCGTCGGTTCGCACTTCATGGCTTGCTCTCCTGCACTAAATAGCCTTCATGAAGGCTCCGAAGGTGACAGGAGGCAACTCAATCAAGCAGAGCAGCGACGGAGTCCATTGGCAGGAACAGTTTCAGTGGTTGGCTGGGTAGAGGGATAAAACCAAATTGCTGGTAGAACTCGGCGGCTCGTTTATCTAAGGCGTCGACGACTACGGCATAGACCGCCATCACCTGGCTGGCCTGAACGATACGTTGCAAGGCATCGGCGAGCAGAATAGATCCAAGGCCTTGCCCCTGGTGGGATTGGGTAACGGCGAGCCTTCCCAGCAGGACCACGGGAACCGGATACCTGGGTAGCCTCCTGCGCAGCCCTTCGGGTAAATCATTGGCATCCAGGCTGCCGGCGCTGAGACCGTAGTAGCCGATTACCTGCCACGGGGCTTCCGACGGCGAGGCGACAAATACTTTGTTGATTCGTCGCTTGATATCCTGGCTGGCATATTGCTGCAGGTATTCGTCGAGGGAGTGCTTACCGCAATTGAATGATTCCCGCTCATGAGATTTTCCCAGCGGTGAGATCATCAGATCCAAGCGGGCAGCCTCTTATTGCTGTACGCGCTTTTTGTGTTCGGCAAAGGCGCGCTTGAGCTTGGCGCTGGGCTTGGGGGGATTCTCAAGGGCGTCCAGGAATACCCCCCAATCGGCCTGCGTCAGGGTCAACGTCTCATGTTCGAGGATCACTTCATCGGCTGCGTGCAGAGCCTGCACAAGAACGAATTCCGACAGACTTTTATGAACGTACGCAGCCGCTCGCTCAAGTTTCTGCTTGGACAGGGAATCGAGGCGAATATGCATGCGCTGTTGCTTGATGGTTTCTGTATTGGCCATTGAGGCGATCTCCTTTTGATTTTTGAAGTGTACGCCATACGTGCGTACATCACAAGGCATGGGTTGCCTCGGAAATCTCCAGGCCTTAAGGGAATTTGGGGCATCGGAACGCAGGGTAGCCATTGTGAACTGATGGGATGGACTCCTCCCGGCCAGGACGCCTTGGCGGCCGTGCATGATTTCATCGCTGGATGCGTGGCCAGTACCGCTCCGATGCCGGCCAGCTAAGATTGTTTAACAGATTGAATTGACAATATGATTAAGTCCTGGCGAGGCGGTAGACGCCAAGGGCATCAACTGCTAATGAACTGCTAATTTGACAAGAATTAGTAATAAGCGGCTGAACTGCCAACCAAGTGCTGATTGAGCAAGATTTAGCAGTTGCCAGCCGAGGCCATGAAGATCCCCCAGGAACCGCCACCCTTCGGACGCGGATTCCCGGAACTGCTGCGGCGCAATCCCGGTCGGGTGCTGGACGTGCCGCGCCGGTGGTGAGCGGACGCAACCTGCACTGGGCGGTTGACTGCATCCTGATCGATACCGACTACGGCGGCGAGTTCTTCATGGTCGCCCTGACCGACATTCCGGCGCGCAAGCAGCACCTGATCGAAGGTAGCTATGGATTGCCCGCCCCGCGCAAGGGCGCCACAGTCGTGGTGAAGATCATCGACATGCTCGGGGAAGAAAGGGTCGTTACCGACCAGCTATAACGATAATGACTGCATGGGGGGAGCGATGAGCCGGGGGAGGCCGCGCGTCTACAATCTGGATCTGTTCACCGACGAGGCCGAGGTCGCCTCGGCGGCCCAACTCGCGCCGTGGCCGGAGGCGCAGCGCTTCCCGCTGAACGTCGATCATCACCGCGTGGCCGGGCAGGTGCTCAACGACCTGCGCCTGTCTGCCAATCCGCTCATCGTGACCGGTTACGCTACCCTGGACCGGCTGATCGACTTCATCGCCGGCGTGGACGAGTCCACACGGGTGCGCGTGCTGCTCGGCTTCGAGCCGTTTCCCTCGCAGCGCGAATCCTTCAAGGTCGGCGGTCAGTCCTTCCCGCGCGAGGTACAGCACTACTGGCTGGAGCGCGGCATCTCCCTGCTGCTCAGTGCCAAGCTGATCCATTGCATCGAGCGGCTCAAATCCGGTCAGGTGCAGGCCCGCTACCTGGCCGGCTCGGACAGCCGCCTGCACGCCAAGATCTACGTCGGCGATCAGGCGGCCACGCTGGGCTCGTCGAACTTCACCCGGCCCGGCCTGGAGCGCCAGTTCGAGGCGAACGCGCGCTTTTCCCGGGAAAAGGAGCCCAAGCGCTATGCCGAACTCGTCACCATCGCCGAGAACTACTGGCAACTGGGCCGCGATTACCGTCAGGAACTGATCGATCTGCTGGAGGCGCTGCTCCGGGTCGTGCCCTGGCAGGAGGCCCTGGCGCGCGCCTGCGCCGAGCTGCTGGAGGGCGACTGGGCCAAGGCCTATCTGCATGCGGACAATCTGCCCGGTGACGCCGATCTGTGGCCAACCCAGCGCCAGGGCATCGCCCAGGCCCTGCTGGTGCTGTCGCAGCAGGGCAGCGTGCTGGTCGCCGACGCGACCGGCTCGGGCAAGACGCGCATGGGCGCGCATCTGATCCGCGCGGTACAGGACCAGATCACCCGTTCCGGCCGGCTGCGCCAGGGCAAGGCACTGATGGTCTGTCCGCCCGCCGTGCAGGACAACTGGCAGTGGGAGTCGCTGCTGTGTGGTGTACCGCTGGACACGTATTCGCACGGCAGCCTCAGCCACAAGCGCAGCAGCCGCCACGAGCTGACGGTCGAAGGCCTGCGCCGTGCCCAGATCCTGTGCGTGGACGAGGGCCACAACTTTCTCAACTTCAAGTCCAATCGCACCCAACAATTGCTGCGCAACATGGCCGACCATGTGCTGCTGTTCACGGCCACGCCGATCAACCGCAGCGTGGTCGATCTGTTGCGCATCGCCGACATGCTCGGCGCGGACAATCTGGAGCCGTCCACGCTGAACGCCTTCAAGAAGATGCTCGGGGTGAAGAGCATCAATCGTTCCTTGACCGAGGAGGAGATCGGCGTTCTGCGCAAGGAGATCCAGCGCTTCACGGTGCGGCGCACCAAGCGCATGCTGAACGCGCTGATCGAGCGCGATCCTGAGCTGTACCGCGACCGCGATGGCAATCCCTGTCGTTTTCCCAGGCATCTTCCGAAGATTTACAGCCTCGACGAGCCCGTGGCGGATCGGCAACTGGCTGCCAGGATTCGCGAGCTGGCGGAGCAGCTGTACGGCGTGTCGCATTTCGTCAAGCCGGTGGAGATGCCCGACGTACTCATCCGTCAGGGCTGGTCGGAGGAAACCTACCTGCACAGCCGCCTGACCTCGGCCAGGAAGATTGCCTGCTACGTCATCATGGCCTCGCTGCGCTCCTCACGGGCGGCCTTGGCCGAGCACATCGTCGGCACGCGCAAAGCCGTTCACGTTTTCGAGTTGCAGGGCTTCACCAAGGACGAAACCGGCAATCAGTTGCAGCGTCTGGACGATCTTGCCGGCCGGCTGCCGGCGAACAAGCTGTCGATTTCGCTGCCGGACTGGCTGAGCGATCCCGAACGGCACCGCGCCGCCTGCGCACACGACCACGCCCTCTACGAAGAGATGTATGCCTGCCTGATGCGGATGAGTGATGCGCGCGAACGCGCCAAGGCACGGCACCTCGCCGAACTCGCCGGCCGTCACGCCCTGCTGCTGGCGTTCGACAGCCGGCCGTTGACCCTGGCGCTGATCCGGCAGCACCTGAAGTCCTTGCAGCCCAAGATCCGCACGATCGTCGCGACCGGCGATCCCGGTTCGGCACGGGCGGAAATTCTGAAAACCTTCAAGCCGGGCTCGACGGCGAAGGGTGTCATCGGGCTATGCTCCGACAGCCTTTCGGAGGGCGTCAATCTGCAACAGGCCTCGGCCCTGGTGCATCTGGACATGCCCAGCGTCGTCCGCATTGCCGAACAACGCGTGGGACGCGTTGACCGCATGGATAGCCCGCACCGTGAGATCGAGGCCTGGTGGCCGGACGACGCATCGGAGTTCGCCCTGTCCTCGGATGACCGTTTCGTCGAGCGCTATGAAACCGTCGAGAGCCTGCTCGGCTCCAACATGCCCTTGCCGGAAGGCATGCAGAACCAGCGCACCGATCCGCTGCGCGCGGAGGACCTCATCCGCGAATACGAGCAGGAGTCCGAACGCAGCGAATGGGACGGCATCCAGGATGCCTTCGAGCCGGTGCGCAGCCTGATCCTGGGTGAGCGCGCCCTGGTAGACAACCAGGTCTATGAGGCCTACCGCACCATTACTGCGCGGGTGATATCGCGCGTCAGCCTGGTGCGCGCAGAGCGACCCTGGGCATTCTTCTGCATCGCGGCGGGAAGTTTCGGTGCGCCACGCTGGATCTTCATGCCGGGTTCCATGGGTATGCCGGTTACCGACCTGCAGGCGGTCTGCGAAAATCTTCGGAAGTCCCTGGCCGGCGAGGTAGACGATCTTCCCATGACCGACAAGGCTGCCGATCTGCTCAACCGCTTTGTCAGCCGGATCTCGGAAGTGGAACGGCAGCTATTGCCGCGCAAGAAGCAGCGTGCGTTGGACGAACTAGATATTATTCTCACGCATTTCCTAAAGCAGGCGGCGAAGGATCAGGACCAGGCCCGGTTACAGCACTACCAGTCCATCCAGGAAATGCTGCGCACGCCGAACGTGAACTATCAGCCTGACTGGGACGAGGTTGCAGCGCGCTGGCTGGATATCATCCGCCCGGTCTGGTACGAGAAACTCCAGCAACCGCGCAACCGGCCCTTGCTGTTGAAGGATATCCGCACCGATCTGATCAGGATGGAAGACCGGTTCGGCGATCAGCTCATCGATAAGTTCCGCTCGTTCCCGGTGTTGCCGGGGGCGGACGAACGGATTACGGCGTGCATCATCGGGGTTGGGTGACTGTCTGGTTGATACCTCACCGGTTTGAGAAAAGAACGTTGTCAACGCAACGTTATTCAGTAACGTCACACCCCATTGCGTCGCTGTATGCCCCTGCCTGTGCTATAGATTACTGTCAAGTTTGGATGATTCACCGGGTGTGTCCAGATACCCGGTATTGAAGTGCAGGAAAATAAAATCGTCATTCGGCTGACGCGTGCCACTGCAACGTCCGACCCCGTCGCATACCGGCCGCCCCAGGGGATCGTCATGAAAATGGTCCACATCATCGTTCCGCTGCTGGCATTGGCCGCCATTGTGCTGTTGCTGCTTTCCGGCCCGGGGGTGCATCTGGGCTGGTGGGAATTCACCGTCGGTTTCGTGCTGTTGAAGTGGACCGCGTATGCCGGTATTGCCGCGGCAGTACTCGGGCTCAT
>Ga0265293_10005723_pt1 | contig 20522 bp, 15 predicted proteins | sample Munlanlewell138R_FD_192505 | JGI IMG/M metagenome (GOLD analysis project Ga0265293, IMG submission 192505) | Leachate microbial communities from a municipal landfill in Southern Ontario, Canada - Leachate well 138R | ecosystem: Engineered > Solid waste > Landfill > Unclassified | place: Canada... | reverse complement strand
AACTACGCCGCTTTTCCGATTCACGGCTATTCGCATATCGGCGACACGGATGTTCCCGTGGTCGAAGGATTCGTGCCCGCCACGCACATGGCGGCCATGCTCGGAAGCATGCGCCGCAGCTTCGGCCTCTCGACGAGCAAGCAGGGCAGCTACAAGGGCCCTCCGGCGGAGTACGTCGCCCGGCTGCTCGCACCGTTTCGTTCGAATACGCGTGCTGGAGGGTAGTGCGCTCCTCGGCAGCGGCGAGCGACGTGCCGCCTGCGGATCAGGGCAGCAGGCGCCGGAATCCAACCGCGAAACACGGCTTGTACGCTGCCGGGATGCGGGCGATGCGCTATCCTTGCCTGATGAAGGACAATTCCGCGCCCACCCGAGTCAAGCCCCCCACTCTGCCTCGGCGACCGCTCGGGCAGCGCAAGCGCGGCCGCCCGGCGCGCATCTCGCGCGAGGCGATCATCAAACAGTCCATGGAGATCCTGACCACGACCTACGTGGACGACTTCATGGTGAAAACCGTCGCCGAGCAGCTCGGCACGGTTCCCATGGCCATCTACAACTACTTCGCCAGCCGGGAGGCGCTTCTGGAGGCCGTCGCCGATGAGGTCTGCCTCGCTTTCAAGCCCCCGAGACCCAAGGCGGACTGGCGCGAAACGCTGTTGACCTGGCTGTGGGCGCTCAAGCGCCACGCCGACCGCCACCCCGTCATCCACAACGTCATCGGCATCGATGGGCACATCTCGGCTGGCTGGTTTCGTATCGTCGCGCCGATCGTCAAGCTGCTCTCGGACATCGGGCTGAGCGAAAAGAAGCTTGCGCTTGCTTCCTATCTGTTCATGTCCGGCGCCGCCTCGATGATCTACGTGGAGGCAGCCAGCGCGGCGACCAGGAAATCCATGTCGTTTGCGCACTTCGAGCGTCTGAATCCCAGTGAGCAGCAAATGATGGTTGCGCACGGCAACCATGTGGCCGCGCTCACCGAGAAGGATGTGCTCGACGCCGGCTTCGCTCAATTGATCAAGGGCATCGAGCAGTTTCTCTGATGCCCTGAGCGGGGCGCCGGACGAAGCCGGCGGCTCCGGCCGATAACCCTCACCGCCCTGGCCTTCTCGGATCACCGACACCTCTATCTAATGGGTACCCCGCCACGGAGGGATAGGACATCCACGTCTCACCGCCCCACCCCCGCCGATTACCGTGGTAGGGATGGGGCGTCGACTCGTCACCGCGCCGACATCCTCATCCTTCAGCGGTAGCATTGACAACTTCTCTCCAATGGCTTGCGCCGCCGCCGTCTTGATATAAACTTATCGAGAAATTTAATTGCGGGCATGGCGCCGAAAAATCCATCGGTCGTCCCGCGTCGTCTGCAGCACCCCGGAGAGATCCCATGGAAACCTACAGGATGTTCATTGGCGGTGAGTTCGTCGATGCTGTCGGCGGCAAGACCATGCAGGTGGTCGACCCAGGCACCGGCGAAGCCTTTGCACAAGTTCCGTGCTGCGACGAACGGGATGTCGATGCCGCCGTCCAGGCTGCACGCAAGGCCTTCGACGCCGGCATATGGAGCGGCATGTCGCCGAGCGACCGCGCCGATATCATGTTCCAGTTCGCCGACCTGCTCGAAGCGAATTCCGCCCGCTTCGCCATGGGTGACAGCCGTTGCATGGGCGGACAGATCGGTTGGGTGGCCGGTGGCATCTGGGTCGCCTGCAATACCCTGCGCAACCTCGCCTGGTACGCCGCGCACAAGTTCCCATGGGAAGAGGAACTCCAGCACTCCGGTTCGATTTTCGCCTGGGGGGAGAACATCATCCGGCGCGAGCCCATCGGTGTTTGCGCCGCCATCGCACCCTGGAACGTGCCCGGCACCATGGCACTATGGAAAATCACGCACGCTCTGGTCACCGGCAACACGCTGGTGCTGAAGCCCGCTTCATCCACCCCCCTATCGGCCTTGATGATCGCCGAATTCGCGAATCAGGCGGGCATTCCCAAAGGCGTGCTCAACGTCATCACCGGCCCCGGCGGGGTAATCGGCGATGTCCTGTGCGCACATCCTGGCGTCGACAAGATTTCCCTGACCGGCAGCGCCGAAGTCGGCAAGCAGACCATGGCACGGGCTGCCCAGGGTCTCAAGCACGTCACTCTGGAACTCGGCGGCAAGTCCGCCAACATCGTTCTCGAAGACGCAGACCTCGATGTGGCGGTGGACGGAGCCATTGCCGGCAACTTCCAGAATGGCGGCCAGATCTGCATCTCAGGTTCGCGCCTGCTGTTATCGCGCAAGATCCACGATCAGTTCGTCGAGCGTCTGCTCGAGCGCATCACCGGACTATCGGTCGGCTACCAGTTGCTCCCCGAGACGAAAATGGGACCATTGTCCAGCAGCAAGCAATTGGAAACGGTCGAGCGCTACATCGAGATCGGCAAGAGCGAAGGCGCCACGGTCGCCTGCGGCGGACACCGTCTGACAGGGCCGCAGTATGGCAATGGTTGCTACTATGCGCCGACGATTCTGACCGGCGTGACCAACAGCATGCGTGTCGCGCGCGAGGAGATCTTCGGTCCGGTTCTGGTCGTGATCCCCTTCGATACTGAGGAAGAAGCCATCGCCATCGCGAACGACAGCGATTACGGGCTGGCCGGCTCCATCTATTCCACTGATCTCAAGCGCGCACGTCAGATCGCCAACCGGATCCGTACCGGCATCCTGTCGATCAACGACATCGCCCTGCTGTCCGACTATGTACCCTTCGGCGGTTACAAATCGAGTGGTATCGGCCGGGAGTTCGGCGAGGAGGGCTTGAAGAACTACACCCAGGTAAAGTCGATCTACACCTCGAATGAAGGCAACGCCAACCGCGGCACCTTCGGCGCGGTACTCTCCTATCCGAAGGGCGAAAGCTTCATCCATACGGCGCCGACCAAGATCGTCTGCGGTCCAAAGTCTCTGGCGGGCCTCAACAGCGAGTTGCGGATGCTCGGCGCACGGCGCGCGGTGATCATCACCGACCCGGGCGTGCGCGCTGCGGGGCTGGTGGATCGGGCCGTGCGCGCCGCCGGCGACCGCTGCGTCGGCGTCTTCGACGGCGTGGTGCCCGATCCGACCTACGAATGCGCCCAGGCGGCGGTCGACTACTGCCGCAGCGTCGGCGCCGACAGCATCGTCAGCCTGGGCGGCGGCAGTTCCATCGACTGCGCGAAGCTGGCGCTGGTGGCACTCACCAACGACTGCACGGCGCTGCAAGGCATGAATCTGATGCGCCTTGAAGGGCCGCAGCTACCGCATATCGCCATTCCCACGACGCACGGCACGGGCAGCGAGGCGACCATGGCGGGAGTGATCACCAACAGCCGCTTGCACCGCAAGTTTTTCCTCTGCGATGTTGCCCTGTATCCACGCGTCGCCATTCTCGATCCGACGCTGGTGCTCGGTCTGCCCAGGGTCATGACCATCGGTACCGGCATGGATGCGCTGACGCATGCCATCGAAAGTGTGGTGAACCCGAGCGGCAACCCGATCAGCGTGGCCGTGGGCCTGCAATCGATCCGCATGATTCGCGACAACCTGCCGAAAGTCGTGGAGAACGGCCAGGATCTCCTCGCGCGCCAGAACATGCTGGTGGCCTCCACGCTGGCCGGCATTGCGCTGGGGCCCGGGCTCGGCATCGCGCACTGCCTTGCGCACACCATCGGCGCATTGTTCGGCGTGCACCATGGCACCGGCTGCGGCATCGCTCTGCCAGCGGCCATGCGTTTCAATCGCGACTACGCCACCGCAAAGCTCGCCGAGGTGGCCACCGCCATGGGCGTCGATACGCATGGCATGAGCGACGCTGCGGCAGCGGACGCGGCAGCCGATGCAGTCGAGGCGCTGGCGAAGGCCATCGGTCAACCGCTGCGCATTTCGGAAATCGTTCCGAAGGAGAAGGTCATGGCGAATTTCGAACAGATCGTGGCCGGGACCATGAGCGATCCGAGCACCATCTTCAATCCTCGTCCGGTCATCGATCCGGCTGCGGTGGTCACCTTCATTCAGAGCGCGATCTGAACGACCGCCGCGTTGATAGCCGCGAGACGATTCGCTAATACTCGACGAGCAGCCTCTGCAGGGCACGCTGCTCCCCGGGCCCGACTCCGAGCGCAGCCTCGAGATAGCCTGCGACCGATCCGTGCTCGCGCTCGATCGTTCGAAATGCCGCATCGAGGTAATCGACATCAGCTGCCAGCAACGCGCGACGCGCTTCGGGAGCCAGCTCCGAAAGCATCTCCCAGGTGCCACCGAGTCCCAGGGTACTGCCGCGCTGGCGCACAAAATGCCCCTCGAGATCGACCGCGCGGTTGGTCAGGAGGTAATCCTCGTAGATCGTCTCGCGCCCTACCCCAAGCGCGCTCATTATGAGGGCAGCGGCGACCCCCGTACGATCCTTGCCTGCCGAGCAGTGGAAAACCAGCGGCACCTCGTCGTGCGAAAGCGCGGCAAAGAGGCCTCGCAGCCGCGTACTCAGCCATTGAGGCATCGACGCATAGAGCGCGATCATCGCGTCGCGCAATTCCGGCGCGCCCGCGGTCTGGCCTCGCGGCCAGAAGCTCCATGCGGACGACGAGACATCGACCGGGTCGTCGAGGTAGTGCAGCCTGACCGAGTCATCCGGCCATCGGGTCGGCGCATGCGCGCGCTCGCTGGCGCGGCGTAGATCCCAGATGGTGCGCACGCCCAGTGCACCGAGCTGCGGGCCGGCGGAATCGGTAAACAGATTCAGTCCACCCGAGCGAAACAGCCGCTTGAAGCGCATCCGGCCGCCGCCGGCGCAGATATAGCCGCCCATATCCCGAAAATTGCACGCCCCCTCGAGGGCAAGTACCCGCTCGTCCATGCATGGCGTCGATGCGCCGGGGTTTTCCGTCACCAAGATCTGCTCCTCTATGCTGGCGGGATCACATAGCCGGCCAGCGGTTCGCGCCCATCGAGAGTATGCACGATCGAACCGAGTTCGCGCAGCAGATCGAGGCTCAGGAGAATACGCCCGGACAGTCCAGCCGGGGCGCGGGAACAGAGTTCGAGGGTGGCCTCCGCCATCGCCTCCACGGGCTCCATGTGAGCGATGGCATCGATGGTGCCGAGCGCTACCGCGCCCTCGCTGGCGACCGCTTCCACGGGTGCTACTGTGTTCACCGCAATGTTGGCCGCCGCCAGCTCCGTGGCCAGCCCGGCGCTCAGGCGCTCGAGGGCCGCCTTGCTCGCCGCATAGACCGAAGGGCCAACTTCGGCGTTGAAGTTGAAGTAGCGCTCGTTGCGATCGTAGGGCGCAGGCGCCGGATTATTGGAGGTGGCACTCGAAAGATTGACGATCCAGCCCGCTCCGCGCTCGCGCATACTCGGCACGCACTGTTGCGCGAGTTCGAGAGGGGCGTGAAAGTTCACCTCGAAGCACAGACGAACGTGCTTCGATCCCTGGGTATGAGCCGGTTGATAGCGCGACCAGGCAGCGTTGTTGATGAGAATGTCCACGCCCCCGAAGTGCTCGAGGACTTGGGGAACGATGTGGGCGCGCTGCTCAGGCTCGGCGAGATTCGCACCGATGCAAAGGTACTCTGCGCCGAGGGCGCGGATACGTTCGGCAGTCTCCGCGAGCGAGCCGGCAAGCTTGCCACTCCCCGCTTCCACCGAGCGCGCGACGAGGGCCACGCGGGCGCCCTCGGCAGCGAGCCGTACGGCGATTGCCGCGCCGATGCCACGGCTCGCGCCCGTGACGATGGCCACCTTGTTTTTGAGTTTCTGAACCATAGCGAGATGACCTTTCAATGCTGTCGATAGCGGCGCTGCACGTGCTCCTGACGGATGGCGATCGCACAGCGTCGTTCCTCAGGTGTAATGCGCCGGGTTTCGGCCGGCAGGTGCTCGAGCACCTCGGCGAGCTTCACCTTCCTGGCCGTCGCCCAAGGCCACTTCTCCTGCTCCGTCGGCTTCTGCGAGTAGGCCCAGCGAACCGAAAGATAGCCTTCCGCGTGCCCGGTGGTATCGAGCCAATTGGCGACGCCGGGATCCCGATGCGCGATCACGTAGCGCAGCACGTTGTCCGGATCCCGATGCGCCTGGACGGCATTCAGGCTGCTTTGATGGTTGGCGAAATCGAGCGACTCACCCCAGAGATTGCCCAGATGAAAGCCGATGTACTGCGGCTCGAGGGGCTGGTGGAGTTCGGCGATCAGCGCTTCGTCGGGAGCGAGCTCATAGATTCCCCCGCAATAGATATTGGTGGTCATACCGCCGGCCGTGGCGAGAGAGGCCGCATTCGGTTTATTGAAATCGTTACGCGGCATGAAGCGCCGGCCATCGCCGTTCATATCGCCGTACGCCTCGAGCGTCACGGCATAAAACTCGTTCCAGAACCACACTTGGTTGCGCGTGAACCGACCCACATCTTTCATCTGCTTGGCCGCGCGCTCAGGGGTATAGACAGGCGCGGGCGCGCCCAGCCGATCGTTGCGATAGATGAAGAGATCCACCAAGTCCTCGTTCTCCCAGTCGCCAAAAAGCTCGCGCAGCACCACGAACTCGGCAACATACTCGCGCTCGACCCACTCGCCGCGCTCGTTGCGGCGCTTCTTTACGGCGCGGGTGCGCATGAAGTTCCCCCGATAATCCTCGGGACGCTCGGGTGCGAGGAGAATCTCGAAGCTGCCATCCTCGTCCACCATGAGATCGCTGGAATCGAGCACATCGCAGTTGGCGCGGCTCCCCGGGACCATCTCCTTGATACTGCCGCTGTCCCCGGAGTAGCCGCTCGGGGTCTGAAAGATCACGTAGTGAGGTGCCTTGGGTTTCTTGCGGACGGGCGGCTCGCCGCGCCAATGGCGAGTGTCGCCCGTGCGTCCCTTGATGGTATAGCTGTGATTGCCATCGATCGGCGCCATCAGGTAGATCGCATCGGCGTTGTCGATGGTCGAGCGGTTCATCGGCTGGATCACCCGCACGAAATACGGCACCTCGACAGTGGGTCCGAGGCAGCGCGAGAGCGAGCCGTAGAGAAAGCCAAGGACGTACCGATATCCCTCCGCAAGATTGCGCGGCGTGGCCGGTGGCGGCCAGCGCTTGGGGTCGTCGATGCCGTCGCGGGCTTCCTGGAGCTGGACGATCAGCCGATCCCATGCGGCGCGCAATTCACGAGCCGCAGCCGCCGTGTCCGCGTCTGTGTTCATCTCCGTGGCCGCGGGCAGGATCTTCTCGGTCGTCATACGCGCTGCTTCTCCTGGGATTTCGGTAACGGAGCTTCGGCGTCCCAGCCGAAGCGCTCGAACAGGGGCCCCAGGCGAGTACGGATTTCCTGGTCGTCCAGGCCGAATTCCGCAAGGCTGTAGCGATGTTCGGTTTCGTGGCGGCGTGCCCGCTCCTGCTCGCGCCGCAATGCGGAGCGAAACTGATCGGTCATCTCCAACCCAAGCTCAGCGTAGGCATGCTCGATGGCACGCTTGGGCTCTGCGATGAGTTCGCGATAGTCGATCGAGGCCACCGGCGTCTGCGGGTGCCGCGCGAAAGCCTCGAGCGGATAGAGATAGTGCTCATAGGATAGATCGGTCATCGCCCGCGTGGACTCGGCGATCTTGACGGCATCCACGTTGCCGGCGTGCTTCCAGCTCACATGCAGGAGCTTGAGCAGGCTGGGGATCGTCTCGTAGGGATTACGATACAACACGACGAAGCGCGCATCGGGAAAGACCTCCAGGAGCGACTCCACCCGGCCGCACCAGGTAGGGTTCTTGCTCAGGTGGATCTTCCCGCCGCCATTCAAATACAGCTGGCGACGCACGCACTCGCGATAGAAGCGCATCGATCGCTTGCGGCTGCGCACCGGACGCCGATCGAGATGGAAGAAGTCGAGATCGCCCATGAAGGGAAGCTTGGTCATCCAGAAGCCCGACGCGCAGGCGTCGTAGAAGATGAGATCGTCCTCTTCCGGGACATTCAGCCCCATCTTGTGGATCTGTTTCACCGCGCCAAACTTGCGCTCCTCCCAGGCCGCGAGCCGCCGCTCTATGCGCCGCCCGAGGATGTGGGCATCGAGCCACGCCAGCGCGCGCACCAGCTTCTTCTCGAGAAGAGAGGGCAGGCGCAGCTCCCAGTACTTGAATGCACTCATGCGCTCGTCCATGCACATGAGCCGATGGGCGAGCGTCGTGCCGCTGCGCGCATGACCGATGACGAAGACCGGAGCTTTCACCTTCACCCGCCAGAGGCCGGGAAACAGAATGCCGTCGAGAAAGAAGCATATCGAGTGCACGATCGCTCTGAGCGGAATCGTCAGGAGCAGCAGGCGCATCAGGCCCCGGCGCTGGCGCTCGCTCGGCACGGCGGAGGCCAGACGGATGAGCTTGGACCAGGTGGTGAAGTTGAAGTAGAAGAACATAGATCGGTTTCCAGTCGGTGATGATGATCGCTCCGACCGGGCCGTTCATCGTCAGGATTGAGTAGGGCGCAGGCGGCATGAGGCCACGGCGCGAAAATCACCTGCGCCGGCTCAGCCCACCCAGCGGCGAAAATTTCGTCCGGCGATATCGGCACGCTCGTCTTCCGTGAGCGGCAGCGTCGCCAGTGCTTCGAGCCCTTTGAGCGTCTGGGTGAGCTGATATTTCCCGGCTGAAGGAGGTTTGTCGGCGTGCAGCACCTCGTTCAGCGGGAAGTTGCTGCCGTAGAGAATTCGATCGGTACCGATGCGGCGCAGGTGCGCCACCATATCTTCGGGCGAGATATGCCCCCCGGTCACCTCCGGCAGCCGCAGCGAGAGATCGCCGCAAACATTCGGATACTTTCGGGCGAGTTCTAAAAACTCCGCGTCCGCCCCTTTGCCGAACTCTCGTCCATGGCCGATATGGGAGAAGATCATGCGCAGCTTTGGGAAGTCCTCGAGCGCCTCGCCGCAGTGCACCGGGCGGTTCAACCCCGGCGCCCACTCGGCCGTGACCATCTGGATGGGAATCTCGCGGCTCTGGAGATAATCGTAGAGTGGCCAGAGACGCCGATCGTTCGCCAGGATCCGGGCATCGGGAAACTGGGTCTTCACGCCCTTCGCCCCGCCGCGCATCGTGCGCTCGACCTCCTCCAGCATCGCCTGCTCGTCCATCACGACGGGATCGATGCCGCAGAAGCAGCTGAAGTCTGCGTTCTCGCGCACGGTGCGCAGCGCCCAGTCGTTGTTGTCGCGGATGCGCCGTGCGACGCGCGCGCGCAGCTCGCGCTCGCCGCTCGCCCGCTCGGTCGGGTCGTCCGGCAGGACGTATTGTCCGTCACGGTAATAGGCGCCCGACCACGTCCACATCATGATGTGCATGTGCCGCACGCCCGTACGCGCCTGCACGTCGAGCGCCTGCTCGAGGGTGCCGAGGGTAGCAGGGTTCACGGGTCCGCTCATGAAGGGCCCGCGCATCAGGTAGTAGTCGTAGAGCTCGTGCGCATGGGCGGCGGAAGTGAGCACATGCACGTGCGCGTCGATGACTTCGACCGAGCGGGTGAAATCGAGGATATCCATCTCACTTGCCTCCTTCGACACGCGCGAGCACCTTCGGGCGAATCGCGCGCGCGACCATCACCGTGACGCCGTTCTGACAGCGCCGCCGGTGACGAGCGCCACCTGATCGATCAACCCGAGCAGTTCCGAAGAAATCTGAGCGCTGCTCATGCCTGGATCCCCAGTTCCGCGAGCGCGGCATCATCGAGTGGCACATAGCGGCGCTGCTTGTGACTCAGCGCATAGAGTGGATCGGTTACGAGGTGGCTATCGAAGCCCTGGGCACGCAAATCGACTTTTCGGAGCTTGAAGTTTGCCGTGAGCTGCGCCTGCGTGGCCACGCGCACGAACAGCGGCACGGCGTAATGCGGCAGCTGCTCGGTGGCAACGGCATACATCCTGGCGGAGTCGAATTCGTGACCGGGCTTCATGACGATGGCCGCCATGCCGGCCTGTCCGCCGTGACCCGGGACCTTCACGCCGTAGACGTTCAGGAGCTCGATCTCGGCGTAAGCGCTCGAGAGCTGCTGGGTCACTTCCGTCGTCGAGACGTTCTCGGCCTTCCAGCGGAAGGTGTCACCGATACGGTCCATGAAGTAGAAGTAGTCTTGCTCATCCCGGCGGAATAGATCGCCGCTGCGCCACCAGAGATCCCCTGGCTCGAAGCAATCGGCGAGGATTTTCTTCTTCGTCTCCTCGGCGTCGGTATAGCCCTCGAAGGGAGAGACGATGGTCCCGTCGGCCTTGGAGATCTGGCAGATGATCTCGCCGACTTCGTCTACGTCGCACTCGATCATGCGACCCTGGGCATCCCGAGGATGGCTCTCGGTCTCCGGATCGAAGCGCACCAGCCGCAGATGCGATAGCTCACGGAACGGAATCCGGCCGCAGGAGCCGGGACGGTTGTCGTAGTTCGTCATGTTGCCGTTCGACTCGGTCGCGCCCCAGCCCTCGAAGATGCGGATGTGCGAGCCGAAGCGCCGCGTGAACTGCTGCCACACGTCGATGCCCATGCCGGAGCCGAGCATCACGCGAAGCGTGTGCTGGTCCTCGCCCGGCTGCACCGGGGTGTTCGTGAGGTAGCGGCAGACCTCGCCCACGTACTGGAAGACCGTGATCCCGTATTCCCTCACGTCCTCCCAGAATCGGCTGGTGCTGAACTTGCGCCGCACGACCGTCGTGCCGCCCGTGGCGATCGCCGTCGAATAGAGTGACATCAGCGCCGCACCATGGAACAGCGGCAACACGCAGTAGAAGACGTCATCGGGCCCGAGTCCGGCCGCCGTCTTCCAGCCAGCGCCGATACCCAGAAAGCGCCGATGGCTGACCCGAGCGGCCTTCGGCAGCCCCGTCGTGCCGGACGTGAAGATCAGGAAGCAGGGGTCCTCGGAGCGGATGTTCTGTCTGAGGGCCGCAGCATCGGTGAGGGGCTCGACCTCGGCGAGTCTGCGGGTGATATCCTCGAGCCCGGCGGGCAGTAACGGCAACGTCTGCGCACCATCCGGAACGACGAAGATCTGGACACCACTGCCCGGGACCTGGATCTCCAGGAGTTGCTCCAGGCATTCCGCGCCGATCAGAAGTACCCTGGAGCGGGTCTCCTTGACCGCATGTGCGAGCGCGTGCTTGCGCGCCTGCGTATTGATGAGCGCCGCCGCAACACCGATCTTGGCGAGCCCCATCCAGGCGGCGAAAAACTCGGGGCGATTCTCGATCATCACGGCGCCCACATCTCCAGCACGCATCCCGAGTTCGAGAGCAAGCGCGGAATAACGGGCGGCAAGCGTATCGAGTTCGCGAAAACTCCACCTGCGACCTTCATAGATCAGGCAGGTGCGCTCGGGCTGGCGCTCGACGAGTGCCTCGAAGGCGTCCATCACAGTCCAATTCGGCCGCGGCAGAGGAGCGGCCACCGCCGCATAGAACTGGTTGATTTTCGCCTGGGTCTCCTCGCGCGAGACGGTCCCCTGTTCTTCAGAACGCTGCTGTGCTTGCCCCTTCATGTCATCGATACCCTGCCATTGCCATTCTCGTCAGTTCATATGTGAAGTTTTTGCGCCGAATGCAATCCCGCGGCCAAGGACGGCCCGGCCGCCCTTGCCGCAGACTACGGATCGCTGCGCCTGGAATTATAGAAGCCTCGAGCGCCTGCGCTCGCAGCCGATCTCTCGAAAGGACGGGTCATGTGGCATCCGCAGCTACTTCTGCTTGTCCTTGGCGATTTTCACCACGTTCTCGTGGTTCAGCGTCGCGAACAGATGCTTCGTCTCGGCGCTCTGATGCGCCAGGAGATGCGTATGGTGGTGCGCCTGCAGGAAGGCTCTGAAGCCCATCATGTCGAGCCCGCGATTGAGCGATTTCTTGGTCATCCTGATGGCGAAGGGCGGCGCCTTGGCGATACGGTTGGCCATCGCAAGCGTCTCCTCCTCCAGCCGCTCCCGGGACACCACGCGGTTGACCATGCCGGCCATGAGCCCGTCTTGCGCCGACATGCGTTCGCCCGTGAACAACAGCTCCTTCGCCTTGCGGAAGCCGAGCACGTAGGGAGCGACCATGACCTCGGCGCCGGTGGTCGCCACCATGTGCACCACCGGATCGCCGAAGAACGCATCCTCGGAGGCCACCAGGAGATCGCACATGTTGGCGACCATGAAGCCGCCGCCGACGCATGCACCCTGCACCTGCGCAATCGTAGGTTTCGGCAGATCGTAGATCCGCAGGCAGTAGTCCATGTAGTACTCGGTCTCGTAAGCCTCCCAGCTTTCGGGAGACATGTCCTGATCGGTACTGTCGGATGCGCCCGCATTCTCCTGCAGATCGTGGCCGGCCGAGAAGTGCTTGCCCTTGCCGCCGATGATCACCACCCGCACGTCCTTGTCGTCGCCCGCGCGGCGTACTGCATGATCGAGTTCCTTGAGGAGACCGAGATTCTGGGAATTACTCTTCTCGGGACGGTTGTGACAAATGCGCGCGACCGGTCCCAACTGCTCGTAAACGATGTACTGGTATTCCACTTCGGTTCTCCTGAATGTCCTGTTCGATCACGCAAGCGCCTGCTCGGCGACGCTTCGTGCCCAGCGATAATCGCCCTTGCCTGCCGGCGAACGCTGTATGGCGCTCATGAACACCACGTCCTTCGGCACTTTGTAACCGGCCAGGTGATCGCGACAGTGAGCACGCAGCGCCGCCGTGTCCGCGGTCGCGCCGACGCGCAGCGCCACGACCGCCACGACCTTGTTGCCCCAGCGCGGGTCGGGCAGGCCGAGGACGAGGCAGTCGAGCACCGCCGGGTGGCGGCGCAGGGCCTCCTCCACCTCTTCGACGAAGACCTTTTCGCCACCGGTATTGATGCAATTGGAATCGCGGCCGAAGACCACGATGGAACCATCCTCCTCCTGGAGCGCGATGTCGCCCGTGAGCACGAATCGCTGGCCGCCGAAGGTAATGAAGGTTTCGGCCGTCTTCTTCGGATCCCCCAGATAGCCGATCGGTACAAGCCCCGTGCGGGCGAGGATACCCTGTTCGCCCGTGGCGGCGATTCGCTTGCCGCCAACGAGGACCTTCAGGTGCGGGCTGGGGGGCAACCGCAGCAGCCCTGCCGTCGTCGGCTTGCTTCCCGAGCCGAACATTCCTGCCTCGGAGGAGCCCGAGCCGTCGTGGATACCCAGCGTAGGCAGGATCTCCTGGAGTCCTTTCTTCACGTGAGCCGAGAACAGCGCCCCGCCGTTGCCGAACGCCACCAGGTTCGAAAGATCCCAGCGGCCCGGGTGGGCGCGCAATGCATCCAGAATCGGCACCGCCATGGCATCGCCCACAATGGAGATCATGTGGACCTTCTCCTTCGCGAGCAGATCGAGAATGTGCTCAGGATCGAACTGATGCTTCTCGCTCAGGACGATGGTGTGGCCTTCGAACAGGCCCATCAAGGCAACCCACAGTGCCGCGCCGTGCATCAGCGGTGCCGCCGGCATGCTGCGCAGAACGGGACCTGCCAAGGCACGCTCGGCCAGTTGCTCGGGCGTACTGATCGGCCCGAGTGCGGGATTGAGTGCGCAGCCACCCCCAAGCGCGCTGAAGAAGAGCGCCTTGTGTGGCCACATCACGCCTTTGGGCTTGCCCGTGGTGCCACCGGTATAGAGCACCGAGAGATCGTCGTCGCTGCGCGCGATATGATCCGCGCGCCCAGGTGATGCTGCGAGCGCCGTGCGATAGTCCGTCTCTCCGGGGATAGCGACCGTATCGCCGCCCACGCGCACGATGGTCTTCAGGCCGAACGCCGCGTCACGCGCCTCCCGAACGTTGTCCGCAAGCGCCGCGCTGTAAAACAGTACGCTGGGCCCGGAGTTCCCGTAAAGGTAGCGAAGTTCATCCGCCACGTAGCGGTAATTGATATTGACCGGGACCGCCTTGACCTTGCAGGCGGCAAGAAAGGCTTCGAGATACTCGATGCCGTTGTAGAGCTGGAGCCCGACGGTGTCGCCCTCGCCGATGCCTCGCCCATGAAGCCAGCTTGCGAGGCGGCTGATGCGATCGGCGAGCTGCCGGTAGCTCAGGCGGGTCGCGCCGATCACCACGGCCTCACGGTCGGGTACGGCTGCGGCAGCGATGTCGAAGAGATCTGCGAGATTGAAGGTGCGAGGAGTCGTCATGCGAGTCACAGTGCTACGAGTTCGGGTCGGGAGGCGATGATGGCGCCGAGCGCTGCGGCCGCCTCGCTGCTGGAAGTCATGGCCAATTCGTTCTGCTTGGCGGCCACCGCATAGCGCCATAGCGAATAGCTCCGGTCGTGACCGACGCCACCGTGCAGGTGCTGGCAGGAAGCGAGTACCCGGTGCCCGACGTCACCTGCGAGGATCTTCGCAGCCAGCACGTCGGCGACTGCATCGTCCTGGGCGGCGAGCATGGAGGCTGCATTGCGGCTCATGATCTGTAGCATCATCACATCGATGTAGACATCGGCCATGCGCTGGCTCACGGCCTGGAATGTGCCCTCCTTGACGCCGAAGACTTCGTGGTCGCAGACCCAGGCAGTCGTGATTCGCATCGCCTCTTCGACCACGCCGGTCTGGATCGCACAGCTCCCGGCGATCAGGCGCTGGTGCAGCCACTCCAGGAGCGCCGCATCACCGAGCTTCCGGGCCTGTGCCTCCTCGAGTAGCACCCGCCCCATGGGGGACTGGTCCGTGCCGAGTTGCCCCTCGACTCGCATACTCTGCTGCCCAGCAGGCACGAGGTAAAGATTCCAGCTTTCGTCCGCACGCGCAGGCAGAAGAAAAGCCTCGGCTTCGGGTGCATAGGGCACCGCCGAGATCGTGCCCGTCAGACGCCCGTTCGCCTCCTGCAGACCATTGCCGTGCCCGATGCGCGCGCTGGCGGCGAGCCACCCGTCCGTGGCGAGATAGCGGTGCAGTTCCTCGTGCGCGCCCGAGTGCTGCAGCGCCAGCAGCGCAATGCCGTGAGTCAGGAGCGGCACGGCCGCAGCCGTCTTGCCGATCTGCTCGAGCACCAGACAACTCTCGCCGAAGCCCAGGCCCGTGCCGCCCTGCTCGGGGTCGATCCCGATGCTTGTGATGCCCGCCTCTTTCAGCGCCGCCCACAGCTCACGGTCTACGCGTAGCGGGCCTTCTTCGAGTTCGAGCAGGCGCTCAGGCGTGCTGAAATCCCGCAGCATCGATTCGGCGAGTTCACAGATCTCGCGTTCGGTCTCTTGTAGCCCAAAGTCCATCGTAGCGCTTCTCCGAATCGCTTTTCTCAGGCGCGTTTGACGCGCGGCAGGCCCATGCCGAGTTGCGCCACCATGTCACGCATGACTTCATTGGCTCCGCCGGCGAATCCATAGATCGGCACCGTGCGGTAAAGCACATCCAGCATGCCGTTCAGCGGCACGCCCGTGGAACCACGGCGCAGCGTCGCCTCGGGCCCGAGCACCTCCAGCATCTGCCGAACGGTCGCTAGAAACGTTTCGTAACCCAGGATTTTGACCGCCGAGGCCTCGGCGGCCGTGAGCGTCCCCTGGGCGATGCCCCAGGCCTGCTTGCGGCAGGCGAGATTCAAGGCTTTCAGTGCGCAGAAAATCCGTGCCATGTTCATCTGCACCCAGGCTTGATCGATCAAGCGCACGCCATCTCGATCCTCGAGGACATACTCGAGCGTTTGGCTATACATCAGGTTCGCGATGCCCGGATTCATGAGCGTCAGGCGTTCGCGATTGAGCTGGCTCGTGATCACCGCCCAGCCGCCGTTCTCCTTGCCGATAAGATTGCGTGCCGGCACACGTACGTTATCGTAGAAGGTCTGGTTGGTGTGCCCATCGGCCACGGTATGAATCGGCGCATGGGAGAAGCCCTGCGAGTTCGTCGGTACCAGGATGAGCGACAGGCCCTTGTGACGCGGGTGCTTCTCATCGTGGGCGGTGCGCACCGCCAGCCAGATGTAATCCGCGAAATGTCCCAGGGAGGTGAACACCTTCGCCCCGTTGATCACGTACTCATCGCCCTGGCGCTCGGCGCGGGTCTTGAGCGCCGCGAGATCGGTACCGGCTCCCGGCTCGGTGTAGCCGATCGCGATGACCACCTCGCCGCCGAGGATCTTCGGCAAGAGTTCCTTGCGTATCTCGGGCGAGCCGAACTCGGCGATCGCCGGACCCATGGACTCCGAGGTGAGGTAGGGAAAAGGAAAGCCCGAGCGCGTCACCTCCTCGATGAAGATGTACTGTTCGATGGGCCCGTGGCCCTTGCCCCCAAGTTCCACCGGCCAGCCCAGGCCGATCAGCCGGTCGGCGCCCATTCGGCGCAGTGCGGCGCGATACAGCGGCCCGCCGCCTTCATTGCCGTACGTGGTCTCGAGTTCGTGGCGCAACTCAGGGGTCATGAGCCCAGCCATGTAACGCCGCAGGTATTGGCGCAGTTCTTCCTGCTCTGCCGTGAACGCCGTTTGCATCTGCCACTCCGCGACACCGCTCGAGCCGATACTCGAGCCAGCTAATTTCCTGATCGATCAGTTTATGATAGCAGGGCTTGACGGCCAAGCGATATGCCGGGCCTTGTTCAACACGAAGCGATCAGCGGCGGCGGTGCGTCACGTTCGATTTCTTGGCGTTTGTTCGTCACTCGGAGCTTCTGCCGATCGCGTGCCGTTGTCGTGCATTCGGTGTGTCGAATCAATCCAGCACGATCAAAAACTCGGTGGCCATCGCCTCCGGACGCACGGCGCGAGTGTCCGGGCTGCGATGCAGCTTGACCAGGCCGTGGCGCTCGAAGTGACGCAGAGTGCGCGACAGGTTGCTGGCCGCACGGCCCGACCACTCGGCCAGCTCCAGCACGGTGCGAGGTTGCCGCGCCTGCATCAGGCGCAGCAGCGCGCGGTTTTCATCCGACAGCACGCTGGCCAACTGGCGCCATGAATCGAACCAGATGGAGGGCGTGGGGCCGTTGGTGTCATCGACGGCCCGATGGCCGGGTCTGGCCGGACGGACGCCAATTACTGTGCGCATGCTTGGATTCCCGTTGTCGCGATGGATGCTATCAAGAGAACACATTATCTTACAGTGATCTTACTATTGATAATGCGAATCCGTCTCATTAGAGTTCCCGCCCCTGATCGCACCGCCCAAGATTTGCAGCAGCCTGCAATCAATCAACCAATCAATAAAGTTCCCCTTCAAGGACTCCTCACATGGTCTCCGACTGCGTACAGAATCGTCGATCGCGTCTCCTGCAAACCCACGTAGCGATGGCGCTGGCCGGCGCCGGCTTGGTGGTGAATCTGCCTACTCTCGCAGAAGAGACGCAGCGACTCCCCACGATCGTCGTCATCGGCCAGTCCGAAGGGGATATCGAGCGGCAGCCCGGCGCCGTGACCATCGTGACGAAGGAGGAGCTCACGCTGAAACAACCGCGCTCCACGGAGGAAGCGTTGCGCGCCGTGCCGGGCGTGACGATCAAGGCGGAAGAAGAAACCGCCATCGTCGCCAACATCGGCGTTCGCGGCCTGAGCTCGGCGGATTACAAGACGCTCATCCTCGAAGACGGCGTGCCAGTCGCTCCGGGTCTGTTCGTGGGCAACGGCCGCTACTACAACCCGCGCATTCAGCGCATGGAAGGAATCGAAATCCTGAAAGGCGCCGCCTCGCTACGTTACGGTCCGAGCACGATCGGCGGGGTGATCAACTACATCACCAAGCAACCCCGAGACGGCGTCGAACTGGCCATGCGCGCCGGCTCCTTCGGCGCCCGCGAAGCAACGCTGGAACTCGGTGGCAGCTCTTCGTCAGGAGACGCCACGTTCGGCGCCCTCGTGACGCGCGCTGAAAGCGACGGCTTCATGGACAAGGGCTATGACATGACCGACGTCGTGCTCAAGGCGGGCCTGGACATCGGCACCAACCAGCGCTTGAGCATCAAGTACACCGACTATGACAACGACGCCAACATCTCCTATCGCGGCCTCTTCCTGCAGGACTACCACGACGGCAAAACCTACAACCCCGCGCCCGATGACTGGTTTCTCACCGGCCGACGCTCGCTCGACCTGAACCACGAGTGGGCCATCAGCGACAGCATGCGCTTGAACACGCTCGTCTACGGGAGCGAGATGCACCGCGACTATTGGCGTTACGCCACGGACAATGCCGCGTCTGTCGCCGCCGGACGCTGGGTCTACACCGACAACCTCAACGGTAACAACCGTGAGTTCGAGCGCTTTGGCATCGACAGCCGCCTGCAGTTCCAGCATCCCTTCTTCGGTGTCGCCAGCGAGGCCGAGATCGGCGTGCGCTACATGACGGAGGAAATGCACGACGTGACCGTGGGCGCGACGCGTGCGATGCCGCGTACCGGCTCGATCAACAAGGACGTCGTCGACTCGGCGGAGAGCCTGGCGTTCTACGCACAGAACCGCTTCCTGCTCTCCGATCGGTTCGCCATCACCGCCGGCCTGCGCGCCGAGCGTTATGAGCAGGATCGTCACGACCGGCGCCGCGCCGACGATCAGGGCAATCGGGCCGACACATCGAACACCGAGTTCCTGCCGGGTCTTGGCGTCACGTACCAGTTCACGCCCGGTCTGCAAGTGTTCGCCAGCGTTTACAAGGCATTCTCGCCCGCGCTCAACGGCGATGCATTGAACGGTCTCGAGGATCAGCGGCTCGACGCGGAGCGCTCGGTCAATATCGAGGCCGGCGTACGCGGCGGCGAGCGCGTGAACTTCGAGCTGGCCGTGTTCCGCATGGCCTTCGACAACCAGATCATCCCCGCCAACAGCAACAGCCAGTTCCAGGTGACCAACGGCGGCGAGACTCTCCACCAGGGGATCGAGGCCGGCCTTGGCGCGGTGCTGGGCGCCGGCTTCAGCCTCAGTGCCAACGCAACGTACATTCCGGACGCGGAGTTCGACGGCGCGCGCTTCAACCGCAATGACGTGCTGACCACGCCGGACGGCGCCCGCATCCCCTACACGCCGGAATGGATCGCCAATCTCAGTCTCGAGTACGCGATCGGCGGCCTGCGCAGCGCGCTGAGCCTGCATCACACCGGCGCGCAGTACACGGACGTGATGAACACGCGGGTGATCGCCGAGAACACCAGCGGCTTTTTCACCGGGCGCATCGATAGCTACACCCTGCTCGATCTGAGCGTGTCCTACGACGTAAGCCGACAGTTGAATCTCGCGGCCGCGGTCAAGAATCTCACCGACGAGCGTTACATCGCGAGCCTGCGCCAGGGCGTCTACGTGGGGCCGGAGCGCAGCGTCGACGTGGGCGTTCGCTACAGGTTCTAGTCGCGGTCCCCTCGGCGCTACCAGAACGAATCCGCGGCCTCGAGGCCGTGCCTGGCGCTGGCGCCGGTGATGACCGGCTGCCAGTTGCCCCAGCCGCGGCCGCCGCCGACCGGATCGGTGACCCGCACGGCCGTATCGCGTATCTGGTGCAGGCGCCGGGCGTTCTCGGGCGTCGTGCAATCCTGGATGCGCTCGCCATCGACATGCAGCTCACCGCGCCAACCGCCGTGGTAGTGGCCATCGAAGCCGAAGTAAAGACCTGCACCGAGATGAAAGCCCGTGTCCGAAAGCACCTCGACATCCAACGGCCGCGCGGAGCCGTCGGCCATGCGGCAATGCAGGCGTCCACCCTTGAAACGCCGGTTGCGCGGGTCGTAGCGCAGCTCGGGCTCGATGTCCACGATGCGCTCGACGCGTCCGTCGGGATGCTCCACGGCAGCCATCACGGTCTTGTGCCGGGCGGTCGGCAGCTCCACGGTCGCGCAGTTCAGGAACAGCGCATAGTGCGAGCCGTCGGGACGCTCGAGATAGATGGGGCTCCAGACGAACTCGTAGTTGCCGCCACCCAGCCCGTCGCCCAGCGGCTCGGCATCCGCCAGGGGCTCGCCCACGCCGTAGCGCACGCCCCAGGAATGATCGCGGGTCGATACCCAGGTGTCGGGACGGATCTCGGTACGCACGCCATCGATCTCGATCCAGCCCGAGGCGACGCCTGTCTGGTGATAGCGCGCGAGTTCGGCCGAGACCCGATAGCCGTGACGAACATGGGAGCGATCCTCGAAGCGTGCCGGCAGACGCCCCTCGAACAGGCAATCGAAGGCGATCGGCTGCACATCGTTCTTCTCCAGGACGAAACGCACCTTCTTCAGGGGTTCGACGACCTCGTAGCGCACCGGGCCAATCACCGTCTTGTCAGGCTCGGGGGCCAGACGGCGGCTTGCGCGCACCGTGATCTGCTCCCGGCCGCGCGAAATGCCCGCGTAACAGTCCATGACGTTGCGATTGGTGTACTTACCCAGGCCGAAGCCCAGCTGCAAGCTTCCATCGCGCGCCATGGCCATAGCGCAGACTTTCTCCGTCCATGAAGGATCGCTCGTCCCCACGCAGGCAAAGGAATCGATGGTCTGATGGCAGAACTGCTCATCCGCCTCGATCAGGGGACCGATGGGATTGCTGGATGGGCTCACGTTACTCATTCATTGATCTCCAAGGGTTGCTTACCTCCAAGGACGCTCGCCG
>Ga0265293_10005721_pt1 | contig 20525 bp, 10 predicted proteins | sample Munlanlewell138R_FD_192505 | JGI IMG/M metagenome (GOLD analysis project Ga0265293, IMG submission 192505) | Leachate microbial communities from a municipal landfill in Southern Ontario, Canada - Leachate well 138R | ecosystem: Engineered > Solid waste > Landfill > Unclassified | place: Canada... | reverse complement strand
GACCCGGTCGACACCGCCAGTGACCCGGTCGACACCGCCAGTGACCCGGTCGACACCGAGACCAGTGACCCGGTCGACACCGAGACCAGTGACCCGGTCGACACCGCCAGTGACCCAGGCGACACCGAGACCGATGACCCAGGCGACACCGCGAGCGATGACCCGAGCGACACCGCCAGTGACCCAGGCGACACCGACACCGGCACCGACTCTGAAACCCCGCCCCTGATTTGCGCCTCCGACGCCGACTGCACCGATCCCGGCCTGGGCCTTTGCCTTGTCGCCACCGGCGAATGCGTGGCCTGCATCGACGACGCCGACTGCCCCGGCCTCGATGTTTGCAACGACAACACCTGCGAAGCCAGCGATTGGGGCTGCGATGACTTTTGGTATGGCGACAACTTCTGCGACTGCGGCTGCGGCGCGCTCGACATCGACTGCGATGGCCCCTATGCCGCGGATTGCTTCAGGACGTTCATGTGCACCGACCAAGGGATGATCGTGAAGCCCGACGAGAATTGGCTCTGCTACATGGAGACGCCGGAGTGTAGCGACGACGCCGACTGTGCGATGCACCCCAACGGCGCGTTTTGCGATACCCGGATTGGGGGCAAGTGCGTCGCGTGCTTAGATGACACCCACTGCGCCGACGGAGACCGCTGCGCCCAAAACCTATGCATGGCGACTGGCTGGACCTGTTCTGCCTCTTGGTACGGCGATGGCCAATGCGACTGCGGCTGCGGCGCGCTCGACATCGACTGCGCTGGACCCGAGAGCAGGTATTGCAACTACACTTCCGCCTGCACCAACCAATGGCTCGTGGTCGACCCCGACGAGAACTGGCGCTGCATCGATCCCCCACCCGCGCCCGATGAGTGGAACTGTCCTTCCTTTTGGTACAGCGACAGCGCCTGTGACTGCGGCTGCGGCGCGCTCGACATCGACTGCGCTGGACCCGAGAGCAGGTATTGCAACTACACTTCCGCCTGCACCAACCAAGGGCTAGCGGTGCACCCCGACGAAAACTGGCGCTGCATCGACCTCTCTCTCGCGCCCGCTGAGTGGACCTGCAATCCCTATGACTACGACGACTACTTCTGCGATTGCGGCTGCGGCGTGCTCGACATCGACTGCGCCGGACCCGAGGCCACCCGTTGCCACGTCCTAAGTGCCTGCACCGACCAAGGGCTCGTGGTCGACCCCAACGAAAACTGGCGCTGCATCGCCCCCTTTGCGCCCGCTGAGTGGGACTGTTTGTCCGCTGCCTACGGCGATGGCCAATGCGACTGCGGCTGCGGCGCGCTCGACATCGACTGTGCCGGCCCCAGGGCCAGTTATTGCGACATCGACATTTGCCCCTCTGACATGCGCCCGCACATCGATGAGAACTGGCGCTGCGATGCATTCTCCGTGCCCGCGGAGTGGGTCTGCGCTGACTCTTTCTACGGCGACGACAACGGCTTCTGCGACTGCGGCTGCGGTGTGATCGACTACGACTGCGATGGCCCCTATGCCGCGGATTGCGACTGGACGTTCCATTGCACCGACCAATGGCTCGTGGTAGACCCCAACCAAAACTGGCGCTGCATCGACCCCTGACCTCCGCCCACCCAACATCTTGTTTTCATTAACATATTCGTTGTAGGGGCGCCCCTTGCGGGTGCCCTTTTCCCCTGTGTCCGCCCTTGTCTCGTGTCCGCCCTTGCCTTGCGGGTGCCCTTGTCCCGCGCCTGCCTTTGTTCCCCGTGATCGACCGCCCAAAATGACACAGAATCCCCTTCGACATCTGCGGCATTGCGCGTATGATTTTTTTCTCATGGCGCTTAATTTTTGAACCCATGCAAGGTGCTTTTTGGGGCTCGGTTTGAACGCGATTGGCAACGCGATTGGCAATGCGATTGGCAATGCGATTGATGACGCGCAAAAAACACCCCGCAAGACATTTTTTGTCCACCGTGTGGGCTAACATGGCCTCTATCGCACGACCCAAGGACCATAAAATGAGCAACAACAGGTACAGCACATCATTTACAATAGGCAGCCTCTTTCACCTTGAGTCGGTAAAATTGGCCGCGCTGTATCTTGAACTTGGCGACTGGAACGCTGTTCGAGACAAGGTCATCGCAGAAAATCTGCTGCAATCCAGAACATTAAATACGCTCAAAAAAGTCTGCCGCGAGATCATCTCCCGCCTCAAAACCCTGCGCCCAGGCGAACTCGAATTCCTCGTTGAGGGCAGCCACCAAGAGCAGGCTTATCTCCTGTGGCTCGCCGTTTGCCGCCGATACAAGTTCATTGCCGACTTTGCCGTCGAAGTGCTGCGCGAGCACTACATCACACTGAAAAGCGATCTGACCCACGGGGACTTTGATTCCTTTTTCAACCGAAAATCCGAGTGGCATTTGGAGCTAGACAAAATCACCTCGGCGACACAGGGAAAATTGCGGCAAATTTTGTTCAAGATGCTTCGCGAGGCCGATCTCCTAACAGCCAACAACACGATCCACGCTGCCATGCTCAGCCCGAGATTGCTGGGTCTGCTCCAACAAGGCAGCCACGGGGATATTTTGTACTTCCCGGTATTTGAATCCGATGTGAAAGGGATGACGCGATGACAGCAGATATGGCCAAAATGTCGATGAAAGACAGAGTTCAGCATCTCTTTGCCGTGATCTCGAGCCAACGTTTTCTCAACAAGCAAGGACTCGGCAACGAGGTGCCGTTCTTTATTTGCCCTCACGAGCCGAAGGAGTCCGTCGATATGGAGCGACAACAGCAACAGTTGATCAAACGCCTGGCGCAAGTAGGGGTCAGGGTCCTTGAGATCAACCTGTACGACCTCTCGATAGAAATCCTCAAAGAGCGCGGCATCTGGGACCAGGTTATCGAGAGGGAGGCTTCCGTCTCCAAAGAGCAACTCAAAGAGCTGCTACAGGGCGTGCTTGATCCGGAGACGCATCTTGTACCTGCGATTGCTGCCAAGCTGGCAAGCACCGATTTCGACGTTCTTTTTCTGTCCGGCGTTGGCGAGGTGTTTCCCTACATTCGCTCGCACAACGTTTTGAACAATTTGCAGAGCACGGCCAAAGAAAAGCCGACCGTCATGTTTTTTCCGGGCGCCTACACCCATTCCTTGGAGTCCGGAGCATCGCTCGATCTCTTCGGTAAGCTCCATGACGACAAGTACTACCGGGCTTTCAACATCTTCCACTGCGAAGCATAAAGGAGGAGCGCGCATGACCCTCAAGAGCATTTTTAACAAGCCAGTCGACCGTCCGATTGAAGGGGTGATCAAAGCTGATGATGAAGCCAGCCTTCGCCTCGAAATGGAAGAGTACGTGCTGACCAACGAAGTCGAGAAACGCCTTGAGTCCTTTTTGGATGCCTACAACAGCTATGAAGGTGCCAATGGCGTTTGGGTTTCCGGTTTCTTCGGGTCCGGCAAATCCCACCTGCTAAAGATGCTGGCGCTCCTGCTCGAAAATCGGGAGATCGACGGGACTCCGGCGCTCGATCTGTTTTTGCCCAAGTGCGGCGACAACGAAATCCTCCGCGGTGAACTCAAGCGAGCGGTCGCCATTCCGTCAAAGAGCGTTTTGTTCAACATCGACCAGAAAGCGGACGTCATCAGCAAGACGCAAATCGATGCGCTCCTCGCCGTCTTCGTTAAGGTTTTTGACGAGATGCGCGGTTACTACGGCAAGCAGGGACACATCGCCCAGTTCGAGTGCGATCTCGACAGCCGTGACCTCTATGACCAGTTCAAATCCTCCTATGAATCCATTGCGGGCAAAACATGGCAGTGGGGCCGCGAACAGGCGTTGCTGGAAGCGACAAACATTGCCAAAGCCTACGCCCAGACCACCGGCGAAGACGCGTCAACGGCCCAGGGCATACTCGACAAATACCGCGACCAGTACCGCGTCTCCATCGAAGATTTTGCCGAACAGGTGCATGCGTATATCGAGCGGCAACCACCGGATTTTCGCCTGAATTTCTTTGTCGACGAGGTCGGTCAGTACATCGCTGAAAACGTCAAGCTGATGACCAATCTCCAAACCATCGCCGAGAGCATGGCCACCAAATCCCGAGGCCGCGCATGGCTCATCGTGACCGCCCAGGAGGACATGGGAACGGTTGTCGGCGAGATGGGCAAACAGCAAGGCAACGACTTCTCCAAAATCCAAGCGCGGTTCGCCAACCGCATGAAGCTGACCAGCGCCGACGTGGCGGAGGTGATCCAGAAGCGTCTGCTCATGAAAAACGACCAGGGCATCCACCTGCTCTCGGACATCTATCACGCGCAGTCCAATAACTTTAAAACCCTGTTCGACTTTGCCGACGGCTCGCAAACCTACCGCAATTTTCAAGACCGAGAGCACTTTATCCGCAGCTATCCGTTTGTTCCGTACCAGTTCTCGCTGTTTCAATCGGCCATTCAAAATCTTTCGCAGCACAACGCCTTTGAGGGCAAGCACAGCTCGGTGGGCGAACGCTCCATGCTAGGTGTATTCCAGCAGGTGGCGATCCAAATAGGGGACCATGAAATCGGTCAACTGGCGACCTTCGACCTGATGTTCGAGGGCATCCGCACCGCGCTGAAATCCAACATTCAGCGGGCCATCATCCAGGCCGAAAATCACCTGGACGCGCCCTTCGCAGTACGGCTGTTGAAAGCGCTCTTCCTGGTCAAGTACGTCAAGGAATTCAAGCCCACGCTCCGCAATCTGTGCGTTCTGATGCTGGATGAATTCAACCAGGATCTGCCCACGCTTCGAAAAAGTGTCGACGAAGCCCTCAGCCTCCTGGAACAGCAAACCTACGTGCAGCGCAATGGAGAGCTCTACGAATACCTGACCGACGAGGAAAAAGACGTCGAGCAGGAAATCAAAAACACCGAGGTGGAGACAGCAGACGTTATCGCCGAGCTCGAAAAATTCATATTCGATCACATCATTAATCAGCGGAAGATTCGCTACGACGAGAATGGCCAGGACTACCCGTTCTCCAAAAAGATCGATGGGCAATTGCACGGACGTGAATACGAGCTGGCCATCCATGTCATCAGCCCATTTCATGACAACGCTGACATGGAGTCCAACCTGCGGACACAGAGCATGGGGCGCGACGAACTGCTCGTCGTGATACCAGATGATGATCGCCTCATTCGCGACATCTTCATGTACAAGAAGACGGCGAAATACATCCGCCAAAATGTCTCGATCACCCAACGGGAGGCGATAAAACGCATCCTAGAAAACAAGCGCTTCCAAAACCAGGAACGGTATGCCGCTCTGGAACAGCGCGTGCAAATCCTGATGGGCAAGGCCAAGCTATTCGTGGCAGGTGCCGATGTCGAAATCAATTCCGAGGATGCGCAGACCCGGGTGCTGCGCGGATTTCACGAACTCATCTCCCGCACCTACCCAAACCTGCGCATGCTGCGCGGCATCACCTATACCGAGAACGACATCGGCGAATGCCTCAATCGCTCCGAGCAAGGGTTGTTCGGCAACGACGCCACCTCCCTGTCCGAGCCCGAGAAGGAACTTTTGGCGTTCATTCAAGGCAACAACAATCATGGCATGCGCACCACGCTGAAAACCCTGCTGGAGAGATTCGAGCGCAAACCCTATGGCTGGTACTACGCCGCCATTCTCTGCACCCTGGCCCATCTCTGCGCGCGCGGCAAAATTGAGGTCCGCGCCGACGGCAACCTGCTGGAAGAAGACGAGCTGGAACGGGCCCTGCGCCACACCCATGGCCACGGCAATGTGGTGCTGGAGCCCCAAATTGAATTTGCCGCGTCTCAGGTTCGCGCCCTCAAGGAGTTCTTTGAAGACTTCTTTGACATTTCGCCCAGCGCCGGTGAAGCGAAGGCCCTCGGCAAGGAGACCGGAGCCGCGCTTCGGGAGTTCGTGCAGCAGCTCGCCTCGCTGGCGGACCAGGCATCTGAGTATCCTTTTTTAAATGCGCTGACGCCGGTGCTTGAGGCGCTCAAGGACCTAACCGGCAAGCCCTATGCCTGGTACTTGACCGAACTCACGCGCCAAGAAGACGCGCTCCTCGACATGAAGGAAGGTGTCATCGATCCCATCCGCAAGTTCATGAGCGGCCCGCAGAAAGCGATCTTCGATGACGCCCGCAAATTCCTGCAAGCCCAAGAGCCCAACTTCGCCTACATCGAAGGCGATGAACCCGCTTTGATAGCCGCCAGCTTGAACGATGAGAAATGCTTCAAGGGCAACTGCATGCAACAGGTGAAGGCGCAAGTGGAAATCCTGCAGGGCAAGATCACGGCCCAACTTGCGGCCGAGATCGACAAGGCCAAGGAGATGGTCGCCAGTTTCAAAGGCCGTATCAGCGGTATGTCCGAGTTCGGCGCACTGAGCGGCGAGCAGCAGGAGCAGCTCATCCGTCCCTTCGATGAATTCGGCACAGGCATAGAGCGCCAGCAACTGATCGCCGTCATCCGCGACACCCGGCGTCGGTTCGAGGAAGACGACTACCAGCGACTGCTCTCGCAGATGGCGTCCTGGGCGCAACCGGCACCAACGCCCGAGCCTGCACCTGGCGCCGGCCAAACCGCCAAGCCGCCATATGATGCAGCGAAACCCAAGCAACCGGCGGTGGCAGAGCGACGCATCGAGTATGTGTCTAGCCGCGCGGTGGCGGTCGCTTTTGACAAAGCCTGGCTGGCCGACGAGTCCGATGTGGAGCGCTATGTGGAATCCATGCGCAAGGCGCTGCTGGATGAAATTCGCAAAGGAAAAAGGATACAAATATGATGGAAACCGCAAAGCTCAAAAAGTTTGCCCAATCCGCGCGCCGCAGCCTCATGGAACAGGTGTCGACCAAACTCAAGTTGGTGCTGGCCGAAAACAGCGCCGCCCGACGCGAACGCGCCGAGGCCGTCAAGAAGCTCGAAGAGGCCATTGAAGAACACGGCAAGGCCCAGGTCATCGAGCGGGTGGCCTACATTTGGTTCAATCGCTTTTGCGCCCTGCGCTTCATGGATGTGAACCGCTATAACCGCATCAACATTGTCTCTCCCGCCGAGTCCGGACAGTTCCAGCCCGAGATTTTGGCGGAGGCCAAGATGGGGCACATCGACGAAAAAATAGTTCCCGAAAAAGTCCGGCAGCAGGTATCCGCCCTGCTCGGCGGCAAAGCGCCCAGCCACGATCCGCAGGGCGAGGCCTATCGCCTGTTGGTGGTGGCCGCCTGCAACTTCTGGAACCAGGCCATGCCCTTTTTGTTTCAGAAAATCGACGACTACACCGAATTGCTGATGCCCGATGATCTGCTCTCGGAGCACGCCATCTTGGCCCACACCCGAGAGGCCATGACGCCCGACGCCTGCGAAGACGTCGAGGTGATCGGTTGGCTCTACCAGTTTTATATCTCCGAGAAGAAGGACGAGGTGTTCGACGGCCTGAAGAAAAACAAGAAGATCACGCCCGAGAACATCCCCGCCGCCACCCAGCTCTTCACCCCGCACTGGATTGTCCGCTACCTGGTGGAGAACTCCCTTGGCCGCCTGTGGTTGCTCAACCGGCCTGGTTCAAAGCTCGCCGCGCAGATGGACTACTACATCGAGCCCGAACAGGCCGAGACAGACTTTCTGCGCATCAGCAAACCAGAAGAGCTCCGCATCTGCGATCCGGCCTGTGGCTCCGGCCACATGCTCACCTACGCCTTTGACCTGCTCTACGCCATCTATGAAGAGGAGGGATACGCCCCGGCCGATATCCCCGAAAAGATACTCACCCACAACCTTTACGGCATCGAGATCGACGAACGCGCCGGAGAGCTGGCCGCCTTCGCCCTGGCCATGAAGGCCCGCGCCAAACAGCGGCGCTTCTTCAACCGAAAAGCCGCCAGCGGTGGACCCGTCGCACCGAACATCTGCGTGCTTTCGAACATCCACTTCGATGGCAATGAGCTGAAGGACTACATGGATTTTGTCGGGCGCGATCGCTTCACCGCACCCCTGCAAACCACCCTGCGGCAGTTCGAAGAGGCCGACAACTTCGGCTCCCTTATTCGTCCCGAAGTCACCGACGTGACAGAGGCATTGACCGCACTCAAATCCCAAAACCTCTCCGGGCAGTTGTTGCGCAACACAACCCACCAGAAGGTGCTGAAAGCTTTACAGCAGGCCGATTATCTAAGCCCGAAGTATCACGTGGTCATCGCCAACCCGCCGTACATGGGTAGCGAAGGGATGAATCAGCAGCTAGCAGGTTGGGCAAAAAAACAATATCCGATTTGCTGGGGGGATCGAGGCAGGTCAGATCTATTTGCTTTGTTCATTGAGCGAGGATTATGTTTAACTTTACCGTATGGCTATACCGCCATGATTACCATGCAGAACTGGATGTTTTTAGCGTCGTTCGAAAAGCTGAGAAAATGGATGCTTGTCGAGTCGAGCATATTGACCATGGCTCATCTCGGGAAACGGGCTTTTGATACCATCGGTGGTGCAGTGGTTTCAACTACTGCCTTTGTATTAAAGAACTCAACTCAGCCGAATTATAAAGGTAGCTATCTAAGGTTGATTGCAGGTAATTCCGAAGCGGAGAAAAGTGACGCCATCTGCAAAGCGGTTAAGAACCCCGACTGTGGCTGGTTCTATCGGGCTTCTGCTACTGATTTCAAAAAGATTCCCGGAAACCCGACTGCCTATTGGGTGAGTGACAAAATCAGAGACCTTTTCTTGAACACTGAAACATTTGAGACTTCATTTGCCATTAGAGCGGGAATGTGTACCGGAAAGAACGCAGTCTTTATTCTTTCTTGGCCTGAAGTATCGTTTAGTCTTATTCGAAAAGATTCTGAGCAGAAATATAAATATACCCCACATAATAAAGGTGGCGACTTCAGGAAATGGATCGGCAATTGGGACACAGTCTTAAAATATTCACAACAGCATTTGGATGCTATGGGGAAAAATCCAGGCTTCAGGCATGACGGAAAAGAGTATTATTTCCAAGAGCATATTGGATGGACAAAAATAACGTCCTCTACCTCTAGCTTTCGCTTTTATCCAGAGGGGTTTACTTTTGACTCTGCAGGATTGGCACTTTTCTCGAATGAGCGAAATAATCTTTATGATGCGATGGGCTTCTTAAATTCAAAAATATCAGTCGCCTTGATCGAGTTGTTGAATCCGACGCTTAATGTGACACCACAAATTATAAAAAGACTTCCCTTGATTAGAGTACGCCCTGAGCATCGGGATAAGTACCTGGAGTTGTACGATATAGCCAAATTAGACTGGAACTCTTATGAAACATCTTGGGACTTTGCCAGTCTGCCGTTGTTGGATTCTGATTATCGTCAGGCGACGTTGGAAGCTACTTATCAAAAGCTGCGCGGGCATTGGCGGGAAATGACATTGGAGATGCAGCGGTTGGAAGAAGAGAACAACCGTATCTTTATTGATGCCTACGGTTTGCAGGATGAATTGACACCCGAAGTGCCGCTTGCAGAAATTACCCTCACCTGCAACCCGCATTATCGCTATCGACGCCAAAAGAAGAACGAGGAGTGCGAAAGGTCCGTAGCAGAATTGGAAGCCATGCTGCTGAGCGACACCATGAAAGAACTGGTGAGCTATGCCGTAGGCTGCATGTTCGGCCGCTATTCCCTGGACAAGCCGGGGTTGATCCTCGCCAATGCCGGAGAATCCCTGGAGGATTACCGCAAACAGGTATCCCAGCCGACATTTGAGCCGGACGATGACAATGTGATCCCGTTGATGGATGTCGATTGGTTTACCGACGATATTGCGGAAAGGTTTAAAGCGTTTCTGAAGGTGACCTTCGGTGAAACAAACTACGAAGAGAACCTCCGTTTTTTGGAAGATGCACTCGGTTACAAACCCACCGGAAAAAGCAAGCGGCAATCGATCCGCGATTACTTCCTGAAGGACTTCTACAACGACCATGTGACGCGCTACAAGAAGCGCCCCATTTACTGGATGTTCTCCAGCCCCAAGGGCAGTTTCAACGCGCTGATCTACATGCACCGCTATCGCCCGGACACCGTTAGCGTGGTACTCAACGACTACCTGCGCGAGTTCCGCACCAAGCTCACCTCGCGAAAGAGCCACCTGGAGGCGGTTAGCATCAGCGGAAACGCAAGCCGGAGCGAGAAGACCAAGGCCCTAAAGGAGATCGAAAAGATCGCCAAGATGATTGTCGAGATCGAGGCGTACGAGCGCGAAGTGCTATACCCGCTGGCCACCGAGCAGGTGGAGATCGACCTCGACGACGGCGTGAAGACCAACTACCCCAAACTCGGCGCAGCCTTGAAAAAAATCTAGGCCCTGGATGCAAAAGAGGATTGAGCCGACAATGAATGCAAATCGGCGCCAAAGCGATCGGAGAGCCGCATGAAGCTGCAAGAGATTCAAATCAAAGGATATAAGTCCATCGATGGAGAACGTGGGCAAACCATTCCGCTTGGCGATGTGACGGTTCTTTTGGGTGCCAATGGTTCTGGCAAGAGCAATTTGGTGTCGTTTTTCAAGATGCTGAATTTTATGACGACCGGTGCCCTGCAACAGTATGTCGGCCAGCAGGGGGTGAGTCGGCTTCTCTTTTATGGGCCAAAGAAAACAGAGTCGATTTCGTTTGTCCTCAAACTCGCATCTGCATCTGCGCGCGATGCTTATGCGGTAAAACTTTCCCACGGGTTGCCGGATCGCCTGTTTGTTGCTGAAGAACGGGTTGTACATCATAAAACCGATGGCTCTCATTCCAAGCGACATGGGTATTTCCTGGATGTGGGTGGTTCCGAATCGGGTTTGCGAAACGACACCCGTGAGACCAGTAGGGTCTTGCATGGCCTTTTGTCCCGCATTCGCGCGTATCAATTCCACGACACGTCCGACACCGCCAAAATTAAGGATCGCGGCTACATCGATGATGCGAGATATTTGCGCAGCGACGCGGGCAATTTGGCGGCCTTTTTGCGGATGTTGAAAAACGACAACGGCTTTCACAAGTACTATGAACGGATTGTCCGCCACATTCAGCGGGTTATGCCGCAGTTTCGCGATTTCGATTTGGAACCAATTCCGGGCAATGAGAATTATGTCCGGCTGAACTGGAGGGACAATTTGGGCAGTGATTATCTGTTCGACCCAGGCCAACTATCGGACGGGTCGTTGCGCTTTATGGCGCTGGCCACGCTTTTGCTGCAACCCACTGCATTGCTGCCAAAATTCATTGTATTGGACGAGCCAGAGCTGGGGCTTCACCCGGCGGCGATTGCAGAGTTGGCGGCCATTGTCCGTTTGGCGGCACAAAAAACGCAGGTCTTGCTGGCGACGCAATCCACCCGATTGATCGATGAGTTCTCTTTGGATGACCTGGTGGTGGTGGAGCGGAACGAGCAAAACAATTCTTCCGAATTTAAGAAGTTGGCGCCTGAGCGGCTTGACGATTGGCTGGAGCGTTACAGCCTCTCCGAACTATGGGAGAAAAATGTGCTGGGAGGTCAGCCGTGATCCGCCTGCACATTACCGCCGAAGGGCAAACGGAGCGGGCTTTTGCCGAGAGGGTGCTCAGGCCGCACCTGGCCAGTTTTCATGTCTTCGTCGATGCGCGCTGTGTACTAACCAGCAAGGACAAGCGGGCTGCCAAGGAGTATCGCGGCGGTTTGCTGAGCTACGACAAGGCGAAGAGGGATATTCAAAGCTGGCTTCGCGAGGATAAGCACGAAGAATGCCGGTTTACCACGATGTTCGATCTCTACGCATTGCCGAGCGATTTTCCGGGTTATGAGCCATCTCAAAAGGAAGCCGACAAGTACAAACGCGTATCGTTGCTCGAATCTGCAATGAAGTCGGATATCAATGACCCTCGTTTCATCCCGTATATCCAACTCCATGAGTTTGAGGCGCTCATACTCGCGGATCCGCAACAGTTGGATTCGGAATACCTGGAGCACGACCGTTCCATTGATAACTTGAAAACCTTGGTGGCGGGTAAAAATCCCGAGCTGATCAATGACGGACCGACAACAGCCCCATCCAAGCGAATTTTGGCTGAGATCCCCGAATACAGCAAGGTCACGGCTGGGGTGTCTGTTGCCGCCAAAATTGGCCTGCAGACACTGCGACAGCGGTGCCAGCACTTTCACGACTGGCTGACGGCCTTGGAGCAACTTGCCGGGGTGGCCCCATGAGCGCTTGGTGTTTTATCGATAGCCGTTCGCTTTCGTTTGAGGTGGAAAATATTTCATGATTGAGCGCATCGCCCAAGCCCTGACCAAACTCTTTGAGCGGCACCGGATTGTCTTTTGGTACGACGACAAGCAGGAGTTGCGCGGCGACTTCGAGGCGCTTCAACTTTTCGGTGTCGAAAAATTGGAACTGACCAACAACGAGTACGGCATCAAGTACCGACTGCTGCGCGAGCAACCAAAGCAAAAATTCCTGCTCTACCGCGCAGGGCCTCAGCCCGCCGACCTGGATAACTGGCTGCTGGATGTGCAACTGGCCCATGGCGAGTTCCGCACCGATCAGGTGGCGCTCTGGTTGTCCGAGCTGGAACTGGGCCCGGAGTTCACGGATGTGGTGCAGGCCCATGCAGAATTCTTTCGGGCGTCCAAACGGAAGGAGGCCCTGAAGAAGCTGCTGAAAGCCGATGATACCGCCGGGCTGATTCGCCTGAAAATGCTGGCGGTGTGTACCGGCAGCGAGCCGCGCCTGGATGCGGTGTTGGAAAATCTGCTGCAGGAGCTGGCAGGTGAGCGGGATGAAAAGAGCAAGCTGGTCGACCGGTGCAGCCTAGATGCTTTCCTCTGGGAGCAGATGGCCCGCGACTACGGCTATAGATCCAACGAGCCAGGCATCCGCGATTTCGCCATTGAGCTGTTCAAGTCCTGCTACGCCATGGGCACCGACGGCCAAGTGAAACTGACCAGCGACGCCCTGGTATTCCTCAAGCGCTGGAAGGACAACCGTCACTACGCAGAAGACTTCGAAACGCTTTCGGAGGAATACGCCAGGGTGCTCGGGATTGGGGGGGATTTGGCCAAACGGGATTTCCACGAATTGCTCGAATTGGATTATTTCCGCCAGATCGACGAACAGATTCTCAGTGATTTGGTGCGGGCGGTGGCGGCGCGCACCGTATCCAGCGGCGATGTGGAGAGCTGGGTGCGGCAGCGACGGCAAAGCCACTGGTACGACGACTTCAAGCACCTTTACGAGGCGGTCGATTACGCCGCCCAATTCATGGAAAAGCTATCGGTTGTTGGCAGTCAGTGGTCGGAGCTGGCCACGGCAAACTGGACACTGGCCACTTGGGTGCAACGCTACACCGAGGCCTGGTATCCGCTCGATCAGCTTTATCGCAAGTTCACCTACCATGTGCGCGTGTCGGGGAAGTCGTCGCTGATGAGCCGCCTGACCGAACAGATCGAAAATCACTACAGCAACAGCTACTTGCTAAAGCTGGGCGACCGCTTTCAAACCTTTGTGGATTCGGCATCGAAGTGGGAGGCCGCCCCTGTGCGCCAGCAGAAGGCGTTTTTTGAACACTGGGTCCGACCGTTCCTGCGCAAAAATACGAAGGTATGCGTGATTATCTCCGATGCCATGCGTTACGAAATCGGCGACGAGCTGTTGCGCCTGATCCGCCAGGAAGACCGCTACAGCGCCGAGCTGGAACCGGCGCTTTCGATGCTGCCGAGTTACACCCAACTCGGCATGGCGGCACTGCTGCCCAACAAGGCATTGTCGATTGCCGACAACGAAACCGGCACCGTGCTGGTGGATGGGCAAAGCTCCCAGGGAACGGCCAACCGCAAAAAAATTCTGCGTTCGGCGCTGAACAACCGCGGGGATGCCATCAAGGCAGAAGACTTTAGACAACTAGATCGGGATGGCCGCCGTGAACTTTTGAAGCGCATTGATGTGCTCTACATCTACCACAACCGCATCGACGCCACGGGCGACAATCGGGACTCCGAGGAGCGCGTTTTCGAGGCGGTGGAAGACACCCTGCAGGAGCTGATTGACCTGATCAAAAAGCTGGAGACCGCCAACATTCTCGTAACTGCGGACCATGGCTTCATCTACCAGAACCGCACCATCGACGAGAGCGACTTTTCGGGGAGCGTTGCCGAGGGAGACGAGGTGCTGTTTCAGAGCCGCCGCTTCGTATTCGGCAAGGGGCTTGCCCAAACGGCCAGTCTGCACAAATTCACCTCCGAACAGCTCGGCCTTGCCGGTGAGGTGGAGGTGCAAATCCCCAAGTCGATCAATCGCCTGCGCCAAAAGGGTTCTGGCAGCCGCTTTGTGCATGGCGGCGCATCGTTGCAGGAGGTGGTGATCCCGGTGCTGCAGATCAACAAAAAGCGCCAGAGCGATGTCACTGTCGTTGATGTGGAGATCTTTCGCGGCGCCAGCTCGGTGATTACCTCCGGGCAACTGGCGGTGACCCTGTACCAGGTTGGGCCGGTGACGGACAAAGTTCAGCCGCGTGTGCTGAAGGCTGGCATCTACACCGAGGCAGGCGACCTCATCTCCGACACTCACGAGCTGACCTTTGACATCCGATCGGAAAATTCTCGGGAGCGAGAGTTGCAGGTGCGCTTTTTGCTGCTGAACAAGGCAGATGAAGCGAATGGACAAGAAGTTGTTCTGCGCCTGGAAGAGCAACACGCGGGGACTTCGCATTACAAGGAGTACAAGTCGCTCCGGTACACAATGCGACGCGCATTTACCAGCGGCTTCGATTTTTAAAGGACAGGCGACCGAGTGAACGAACTTGATCAGAAAATTAACGCACACTTTCCGGGGCTCGTTGTCCGCAAGGACCTCGTCAAGACGGTCAAGGGCAACGCCATCGTTCCCTCCTATGTGTTGGAATACCTGCTGGGCCAGTATTGCGCCACCAGCGACGAGCCGACCATTCAAACCGGTATCGACACGGTCAAAGAAATTTTGGCCAAGCACTATGTGCACCGCAATGAAGCTGGCCTGGTTCGCTCGAACATTAAGGAAAGAGGGCGCTACAAAATCATCGACAAAATCAGTGTCGATTTGAACGACAAGAAGGATGTCTATGAGGCGAAGTTCGCCAATTTGGGCATTAAGCAGGTGCTCGTCGAGTCGGGGACGGTGAAACAGCATCCCAAGCTTTTGGTTGCTGGCGTGTGGTGCATCGCTGATTTGGAATATGAATTTGCCGACGACAAAGACATAAGCCCCTGGATTTTGTCGACCCTCAAACCCATTCAACTGTCTCGTTTCAATTTCGATGATTACGTCAAGGCGCGCCAACAGTTCACCACCGATGAATGGGTGGACTTATTGATTCAAAGCATCGGTTTTAATCCGGCGATGTTTGGCAAGCGCAGCAAGTTGACCCAGTTGATTCGCCTGATTCCCTTTTGCGAACGCAACTACAACTTGATCGAACTGGGCCCAAAGGGGACCGGCAAATCGCACATTTACTCGGAGTTCTCGCCGCACGGGATTTTGATCTCCGGCGGTGAGGTGACGGTTCCCAAATTGTTTGTGAACAACACCACGGGAAGGATCGGGCTGGTCGGTTATTGGGATTGTGTTGCCTTCGACGAGTTTGCCGGAAAGCAGAAACGCGTGGACAAGGCGCTGGTCGACATCATGAAGAATTACATGGCCAACAAATCCTTTTCGCGTGGTGTCGAGACCCTGGGTGCTGAGGCCTCCATGGTGTTTGTTGGCAACACCCAACACACCGTGCCCTACATGCTCAAGCACGCTGACTTGTTTTGCGATTTGCCCGAGAAGTTTTACGATTCCGCATTTCTGGACCGCATCCACTTCTACATTCCCGGCTGGGAGATCGACATCATTCGAGGAGAGATGTTTTCTAGCGGTTATGGGTTCGTGGTGGATTACTTGGCCGAGGTGTTGCGTTCGCTGCGCAACCACGATTATTCCGACGGTTACCGAGAGCACTTTTCCCTCTCTTCCGACATCTCGACGCGGGACCGAGATGGCATCAACAAGACATTTTCGGGGCTGATGAAAATTCTCTTTCCGCAGGGCGAGGGCGCAAGCAAGGCTGAAATTGAGGAGCTGCTGCGCTTTGCCATTGAGGGGCGCAAGCGAGTCAAAGACCAACTGCTGCGCATCGACCCCACGTATGACAGCGTGCAATTTGTTTATCGAAACAAAGAGGGCAAGGCCCAACCGGTCACGGTGCTCGAAGAAGAGGAATATCCCAGCCACTACCACGAGGGTGCCGCTGGAAACGAAGAGGGTGAAGCGACAGAGATTGTGCCGCCGAATACCCCTCAGATGCCCGTTGGCGCGCTGCTGTCGCAAGAACCCGTTCTCACAGAGAAGCACCTCGCGTTTCAAGAAAATCAGAAGGGGCTTTCTTTTGATGCGCTGTTTGGCCCTTATCTGAAGGGCGCGACCCACATCACCATTACCGATCCGTACATCCGCCTGTTTTACCAACTGCGCAACGTCATGGAGTTTTTGGAGACCGTGGTGCGGCACAAGGCGCCGGATGAGGAACGCTCGGTGCACTTGGTAACGGTGGAGGACGACTTCAAGAGCGAGCAGCAACGGGAAAATCTCGAAAAGATGCAGGTCTCTGCCAGTGCCGTGGGCATAACGTTTACCTGGGCGTTCGATGAGACGGGCGCGCTTCACGCCCGCCATATCGTGACGGACCATGGGTGGAAAATCTCGTTGGACCGCGGGCTGGACATCTTTCAGCATTACGAGATGAACGATGCGTTTTCTTTCGCGAATCGATTGCAGCAGTACCGTCCGTGCAAGGCTTTCGAGGTGACGTTCATTAAGCAAGAACCACCTGGGATAAACGGCACCCGCAAGGGGCGAAGGGCGGACACGGGACGAAGGGCAGACACATAGGTCTGCCCCTACAGCGAATACATCAATGAAAACAGGATGTTGAATGGTGTTTACGCGGCATGCGACGGCATGTATGCCGGTAGAAAGATGAACCCGGTGTTCTTTCCGTTGCCGCGTGAGGGTGCGATGTTCGTACCCTGAATAACGCAAAGAACGAACCATTGGCGCATGGATTGGCACTGCGCCATCGCAACAAAACCGAGAAGTGCCACAGGCTGTGGCACGTTTTCCGGCTGAGCTGCTGTGTGCCGTGCCCTGGGGGAAAACAAAAGGCGATCAGAGTGATTGCCCACGTCAGCAGGATGCGAGCGCCACCATGCAAAGGGCGAGAACGCGAACCGAAGAGTGAGGATGAGACTACGGCGGAACGAAACGGGGTGCGTTATGGCTTCTTTCCAGTTGATTTGCCAAATGTGTCTGGTGCGTTAAGTCGCAGTGGATCGGTCTCTGTCAGCAAGCGGTCAAAATCGCTTTGGAACAACTTGTCTTGCACAATGCGATATTTCTCGAATTCGGTTTCGGCGTGCAACTTGGCCTGCTCGTGCGAAATTTTGCCCGGACCGGTGAGAATCTCATTGCCGTTGAAATCGAGAAAGCCGTCCAATCGCTTTGCCCAGTCCTCCATCGACATCGGCATTTTTCGCATTGCCTGCAATTCGGCGAAGTCGAGATACACGGAAACGATGCGCTCCAAATGGTTCAGTTCTTCGGCGCTCAGGTAGTTTTTGGCGATCGACACATCGGACTTAACGATTTTTCCGTGCGGCGCATCTTCCCACGAGGTGAGCCCCATATAGTCCTTGTCTGCGTTGGCGCGCGCAGCGATGACTTCGGCCGCCGTATGGCGGTGCACCGCCCAGTGCAGTTTGTTTTGTACCAGCGCGAAAAATGAACGCGTGGTCTGAGCGTTGCGGTCGTAGTCAAAGGCCGTAGCATATAGGTCGGTCACCTTCTGATAGAACTTGCGCTCCGATAATCGGATCTCGCGGATGACGGCCAACTGGCGATCGAAGTACTCGTCGGTGAACAAATGGCCTTTTTTCAAGCGCTCTATATCCATCGTCCAGCCCTGGATGGTGTAGTCCTTAACAATTTGGCGCGCCCACTTGCGGAACTGCACTGCACGCGGGTTGTTTACTTTGAAGCCCACGGCAATGATGGCCTGCAGGTTGTAGTGCTTGGTGTTGCGCGATACCTGGCGCGAGCCCTCCCGTTGAACTATCCGGAAATTCCGGACAGTTGCCGCGTCATCGAGCAGCTCCTGATCGGCGAAGAGCGTTTGCAGGTGTTCGTTGATGGTGCGCACATCCACGTCGTAGAGTGCGGCCATCATCTTTTGCGTTAGCCAGATGTTTTCGTTCTCGTAGCGCATCTCCACGCTGCTGTCTTGCTCGCCGGTGGCCGCGATGAAGGTGAGATACTCTGCGGTCGAAGAACGCATGAGCGTGGGCCGTATATTTTTTTTGTTCGCCATCAGAAGTCCTCCACTTACCACTCCGATAAGGCCTACAAATCACAGCACCTTCGGGTACATCGCGTATGCATATCTCTTTTATGGCATTGCTATCGAAATGCAAAAACGAATGCATGTTTCCAAAATGGCACAGAGTCATTGGGGAAGGGCAAGGGCACCCGCAAGACAAGGGCGACCGCAGGACAAGGGCAGACACAGGGACAAAGGGCATCCGCAATGGACGAAGGCCCTGTGTATCAACCGGGCCGGAAGGGTAATGTGACGCTTCAGCCAAACAAGTTGAGCAAACTGATTTCGTTCATGGATTTTTCTCCAAAAGTCGCTTGCCTTTAGCCGTTAATCGGTATTTTTGATTTTTGCTGCGAATCGCATCAGGCAGAGTCCTTTCCAGCGCGGCAATATCATCCACCAGGCGCGACAAAGCTTTTTTGAAGTTTCCGGTTCTGGATTTGTAACCCAGCAATTTCAGTAATTCCGACGTATTTTGAGGCGCACTCTGGCAAGCATTCAAAATAGTCAATTCTGTCGTTGATAAATCATGGGCCTCATCATGGGCCTCATCATGGGCCTCACCATGTCCTGTCACTCTGGGTTCTACAGGTGCTGCAGCGTAGACCCTACAAATGACCGAGTGGGTATCGATAATGAATTCGGGCGGGGGATTGCCGTTTTCAGCCAATTCCCGACGAGCTGTCTGAATTCCGACCCCGAAACGCTGGACCAGATTTAAGATCTTCATGCTTTCTGCAATATCCGGATTGCGATAATCAGCGAAACCAGGTTTTCCAAAGTTTTCGGGTGTAACACGCCCAAAGGGCCCACCGGCATTGATGATTTCAATATGATCATTGAACCAGTACACCATGATCGGAGCATTTGTACCTTCGTAGTTTCGATGCATGACCGCGTTGCGGGTCAGTTGCTGCAGCGCGGGAATGGGATAGTCATAGCGGCGGATTTCCGTTGGGGCACTCACGATATCAACGACCACACGGTTATGCGCCAGCATTTTTTGATCCAGCGCTTGGACCTGACGACTAAGGGAGCCGTCCATGCGTAGTTCATCAATTACTTCATCGCCCCATTGCGTTCCGTTAATCCTCAAAAATTGGATACGGGCACCTGGAATGCAGTCTTGTGGTTTTCGACCCAGTGTAAGGATACCAGTTACTGTGGGTGTGGGATCATCAGGTGAGACGAGCATCCGACTGGCTGCGAGTTTTTCTTTATAGCTTCGGCTGTCGGCAGACAGTATGTCTCTGGCTATTGCTTGAGGAAGGTATTCTTCTTCGAAAAATACGCGGCTCAAGTCCTCCACGGATGCGTTGGACACCGGCTGAAGGTCGTAGGGCAAAAGACGAAAGCGGCGCCGTTCGATCAGCAACCGTTCTTCCTGCTCGTTGGCAATGGATCTGCGAGGACCTGTCCGAATCCATATGCGCCCAGCATATCTAACCGGTGGCATGTCTGAGGGAAATACCGTGACAACAGCCACTTCCGCATTTTTCAAGACCCGCTTCTCAACCGTTAAAACCGGCAACGGGAGTATGTTGCCGTCGGTTTTCATATCGGCCAGGCTTAATAGCAATTCGTCAGTTATCGGTTCGTTGGATGGATCGCCATTGTCGCGAGCGCCAATAAACAAAACACCAGGCTGCCGGTGGTCGGGAAAATCATTGGCGAATGCGCAAATGGCCTGCCTCGCCTTCGTTGGCGTATCCCCCTTGAAAGACTGCTTTCGCTCAACGGCATCAGACTCTATGTCTTCCAGCAATACGAGTAGCTCGTTGTCTGTATATCTTTTCATGCAATTAGCCTTCCGTGACAATCCGCACCTTGGCTGGATCCTTGCCCTTGGTGAGCTGATCGATGTACGCCTCAAAGCGTTTTTTTAATCTTCTCCCTACAGGGCGTCTCGACCACCATAAAACCAGTGTGACCCCGACATCGCATCAAAGCAATTCCTCAATGCTGGCACCCGCAAGGGGCGAAGGGCAGACACGCAAGACAAGGGCGGACGCAATGCCGGGCACCCGCAAGGGGCACCCCTGATATGGAGCGACCTGTCAACCGCAGTATTTTTTTTCGTTCAGCGCATTATCCATATTTTGACGCGTAGCAGAGAAGCCGGCGGTCAACGGAGCTGTTACGACG
>Ga0265293_10005720_pt1 | contig 20527 bp, 18 predicted proteins | sample Munlanlewell138R_FD_192505 | JGI IMG/M metagenome (GOLD analysis project Ga0265293, IMG submission 192505) | Leachate microbial communities from a municipal landfill in Southern Ontario, Canada - Leachate well 138R | ecosystem: Engineered > Solid waste > Landfill > Unclassified | place: Canada... | reverse complement strand
TTTAGCTTACGGCGATGAATTACTGCTGCCAGTCAGTGCGTTGAAAATACGCGGCAGTCATAACCACGCCAATGCCTTGGCCGCGTTAGCCATTGGTCAATCCATGCAGTTGCCGATGCCAGCCATGCTCAGTGCTCTACAAGCCTTTACTGGGCTTGAGCACCGTTGTCAATGGCTGCGCAAGGTGCAGGGTGTGGATTGGTACAACGATTCTAAAGCGACCAATGTGGGTGCTGCTTTAGCCGCGATTGAAGGCTTGGGTGCTGACCATGCGGGCAAGTTGATCTTGATTGCCGGTGGCGATGGTAAGGGGGCAGATTTTTCTAGTTTAAGCACGGCTATTGCAACGTATTGCCGAGCGGTGATTGTGCTGGGTCGTGATGCCGAGCGCGTTGCCCAAGTCGTCCCAGCTACTGTGCCGGTTGAGCGCGTGGCCAGTCTGGAGCAGGCCGTTGCTGTTGCCGCACAACTGGCCCAGTCCGGTGATAGCGTGCTACTTGCGCCAGCTTGCGCCAGTTTGGATATGTTTAAGAATTTTGAAGCGCGTGGTGAACTCTTTGCACAAGCTGTAGGGAGGTTGTTATGAGTATCAGCTATTTACGTGATCTGCTAGCGCTTCCCTCACCGTGGCGGCACAACAACCGTATGGATATTGATTTTCCATTACTGGCGGCCTGTGCCTTTCTCATGGGTATTGGTTTGGTGATGATCGCCTCTGCTTCTTCGGCGGTTGCAGAGTTGAATCAGGGTAATACGTTTTATTACTTTATCCGCCATATGATCTATATCGCCATCGCCTTATGCGCCGGCTGGCTGACCTTGCTGGTCCCTATGTCAGTCTGGCAACGCTACAGCGGTTGGCTACTGGTCGTGGCCTTTGTGGTGTTGATACTGGTACTGATTCCTGGCATTGGGCGTGAAGTGAATGGTTCCAGGCGCTGGATTGGTGTGGGTATTATTAATATCCAGCCCTCTGAACTGGCTAAGTTATTTATGGTGATTTTTTTAGCCGGTTTTTTAGTGCGTCGCAAAGAAGAGGTTAAACAGCGATTGCGTGGGCTGTTAAAGCCCTTATTGCTGGCGGTTTTGATGGCCGCGTTGCTGGTCAATGAGCCTGATTACGGTGCTGTGGTGGTACTGATGGGCACTGTCATCATCATGCTTTACTTGGCAGGCGTGAGCTTAATTTTGTCGGTGCCTTTGTTGATTCTGTTGATGGGTATCTTTTTCTACTCAGTGGGTTTTGAAGAGTATCACTTGGCGCGCTTTACCAGTTTTACCAACCCGTGGGAAGACCAATACGGCACCGGTTATCAATTGACTCAAGCGCTGATTGCCTTTGGTCGTGGTGAATGGCTGGGCCTGGGTTTAGGTAACAGTATTCAAAAGCAGTTTTTCTTGCCTGAAGCACACACTGACTTCGTTTTTTCAGTGCTGGCTGAAGAACTGGGTATGTGGGGTGCATTAACCACCTTAGCGCTGTTTGTTTTTGTCAGTGTGCGCGCTTTGCTGATTGGTGCTTGGGCTGAGCAGGCCAAGCAATATTATTCAGCCTATGTCGCTTATGGCTTAGCCTTACTGTGGATTGCCCAAGTGCTGATTAATCTTGGCGTTAACGTCGGCTTGCTACCGACCAAAGGTTTAACCCTGCCTTTTATCAGTTATGGCGGGAGCTCCTTAGTGGTGTGTTGCATCAGTTTGGCCATTTTATTACGCATCGAGTGGGAGCGCCGCACGCAACTGCTGTCAGCCGACTCAATGAGTAAAGGGCAAATTGCGGCGATGGCGAAGGGGGTGCGTGATGCGCGGTAATATTTTAATTATGGCGGCAGGCACTGGTGGGCATGTGTTTCCAGCGTTAGCCTGTGCCGAAGAATTTAAAATGCGCGGTTATCAAGTGCACTGGTTGGGTGCAGGACGCGGCATTGAAAATGAATTGGTGCCTGCAGCAGGTTTTACCTTGCACACCTTAAGTGTCGATGGTTTGCGCGGCAAAGGCGTACGTTCATTGCTGACCGCGCCCTTCAAACTGTTGGCCGCTTTGTTACACGCTAAACGCCTGATGCGTGAGCTTAAACCAGTTTGTGTGTTGGGTATGGGTGGCTATGTCAGTGGTCCTGGTGGCTTGGCGGCGAAGTTATCATCTGTTCCGCTGGTTATCCATGAGCAGAATGCTGTGGTAGGTACCGCTAATCGGGCCTTATCGACGTTTGCTACGCGCATCTGTGAAGCGTTTCCGAGCACCTTCAAAAAACGTAAAAACTGCATAACGACCGGTAATCCAGTACGTGAGTCACTGTTTTTGGCGACGCCGCGCAATAGTTTGCAGGGGCGTGCGGTCAATTTGTTGGTGCTAGGTGGCAGTTTAGGTGCTGAACCGTTAAATAAGTTGATACCGGCTGCTTTAGCAAAAATCCCTACAGAATTACGTCCTAACGTCACTCACCAAGCGGGCCGCGAGCACGATCAAGTCACTCGTGAGCGTTATCAAGGGGCAGCAGTTGAGGCGCAAGTGCTGCCTTTTATTAGCGATATGGCACGTGCTTATGCGTGGGCTGATTTAGTTATTTGTCGTGCTGGTGCATTAACTGTCAGTGAATTGGCAGCAGCAGGTTTGGCATCATTTTTAGTGCCGCTACCGCATGCCATTGATGATCATCAGACACGTAATGCAGAGTTTTTGGCACTGCAGGGCGCAGCCGTCCTGCTGCCGCAACATTCTACTGATGCAGATTGTTTAGCTGCACAGTTAACCGAGGTATTGATGGACAAAAATCGTATTGTCGGCATGGGCGAGCAGGCGCGCGTATTGGCGCAGCCCAATGCTACGCAGCAGGTGGTTGCTGTATGTTTGGAGGTGGCCCGTGGTTGATTTATTACAGCCTACATCCGCAGAAATGCGTCGTATGCGCCGGATTCGCCGTATCCACTTTATTGGCATCGGCGGCACTGGCATGTGTGGTATCGCTGAAGTATTACGCAATCTCGGTTACGAAGTCTCTGGCTCTGATCTAAAAGCCTCGGCGGTGACTGAGCGCTTGCAAGGTTTAGGTGTGAGTGTGGTGTTTGGTCATCATGCTGAAAACGTCGAGCACGCTGATGTGCTGGTGGTGTCGAGTGCGATTAACCCCTCAAATCCAGAAGTGGCGCGCGGTTTAGAACGTCGTATCCCAGTGGTACCACGTGCGGAAATGTTGGCTGAGTTGATGCGTTATCGTCACGGTATTGCCGTGGCTGGTACGCACGGTAAAACCACCACGACCAGTTTACTTGCGTCAGTCTTTGCTGCGGCTGACCTTGATCCAACCTTTGTGATTGGTGGCCGTTTAAATGCTGCGGGCAGTAATGCACAGCTTGGCGCGGGTTGCTACTTGATTGCTGAAGCGGATGAAAGTGATGCCAGCTTCTTGCACTTACAGCCCATGGTCTCGGTGGTCACCAACATTGATGCTGATCATATGAGTACCTATGGCGGTGACTTTAATAAACTGAAAAAGACTTTTGTCGATTTCTTACACAACTTGCCTTTTTATGGCTTGGCCGTGCTTTGTATCGATGATCCATCGGTGCGCGATATTGCTAAACAGGTTAAGCGCCCGATGCTCACTTACGGCTTCTCTAACGATGCCGATTTACGTGCGATTGATGTGTCGCAAGAGGGTATGCGTACCTCCTTTACCGTACTGCGCAAAGGCCGCCAGCCGCTGCCCGTGTCGGTCAATATGCCAGGTAAACATAACGTCCTTAATGCGCTGGCGACCATTGCCATTGCCACCGATGAAGGTATTGCTGACTCAGCCATTATTACTGGTCTGTCGGACTTTGAAGGCGTGGGACGACGTTTTCAAATGTATGGCGAGCTGCCGATAGAAGGCGGAAGTGTGATGCTGGTGGATGATTATGGCCACCACCCGAGTGAAGTTGCAGCGGTAATTAAAGCAGTACATGACGGCTGGCCAGGCCGGCGTTTAGTCATGGTTTATCAGCCGCACCGCTACAGCCGTACCCGTGATCTATATGAGGATTTTGTCCAGGTGCTGGGTGAAACCAATGTCTTGCTCTTGCTGGAAGTGTATCCCGCCGGAGAAGAGCCCATTCCAGGTGCAGGCAGTCGCCAGCTGTGTCACAGCATTCGCCAGCGTGGCCATCTCGATCCCTTGTATGTGGAACGTGGCGCTGACCTAGCACCACTGTTGAGACCCTTGCTGCAGCCAGGTGACATTTTATTGTGCCAAGGCGCAGGTGATGTCGGCGGCATTGCTCCAAGTTTAATCAAACATCGGTTATTTGCGAGCGCTACTGAGGAGGTGCAGATATGAGTCAGGCTATTGATGTGAATGCCTTGGGGCGTGTTGCTGTGCTATATGGCGGTCGCAGTGCTGAGCGTGAGGTGTCACTTAAATCAGGTGCTGCAGTATTAGCTGCTTTGCAGGCCGCTGGCGTTGATGCCTTTGCGATTGATGTTGGTGATGATCTGTTGGTGCGTTTGTGTGCCGAGCAGATTGATCGCGCCTTTATCGTTCTGCATGGGCGTGGTGGTGAAGACGGTACGGTACAGGGCTTGCTTGAGTGTGCTGGGATTCCATATACCGGTAGTGGTGTTCTGGCATCGGCCTTAGCTATGGATAAATTGCGCACTAAACAAATTTGGCACAGCGTTGGTCTGCCGACACCGCGTCATGCAGCGCTATCGAGTGAACAAGACTGCTTGCAAGCAGCACAAGATTTAGGCTTTCCGTTGATTGTTAAGCCCGCCAATGAAGGCTCCAGTATTGGCATGGCCAAGGTTGATGATTTAGCTGCCTTACTAGCGGCATGGCAAGAGGCGCGCAAGTTTGATTCGCAAGTATTGGTTGAGCAATGGATCTCGGGCCCAGAATTTACTGTGGCGATGTTGGGTGATGAGGTTCTGCCACCGATTCGTTTAGCCACCAATAATGCTTTTTATGATTATGAAGCTAAGTATTTATCCAATGAAACTCAGTATCAGATTCCATGCGGTTTAGACGCGGATAAAGAAGCAGAACTGCGTGAGCTCACCGCACGCGCCTGTCAAACGCTCGGTGTCAGCGGTTGGGGGCGAGCCGATGTGATGCAAGACGCACAAGGTCATTTCTGGTTACTCGAAGTTAACACTGTGCCGGGTATGACCGATCACAGCTTGGTACCTATGGCGGCGCAGGCAGCGGGTTTAGATTTTCAAGCGTTAGTGCTGAGTATTTTAGCCGGCACCTTACAGGCGCGAGGTTAACACTGTGAATAAGGTACAGCGGCAAGCTAAGACTGCACCTCAACGTGGGGCGACGCGACAAGCGCCTGCACGCGGGGCGCGTCGTGCTGCTGTGCAGAAAACACCAAGCCAATGGTTGAAGCGAATTTGGACGGTGATCAGTGTTGCGGCCTTGGCAGCTTTAGTAGCGGCGGCAGCGCTGAATGCTGAGCGTGGTTGGCAGTTGCTTAAACCACACGTCAATCCACCAATTTCGACAGTACGTGTATTGGGCGATTTAACTGCAGAAAACCGGCTGGCGGTACAGAAAAAATCGATGACGTACAGCACAGGATCGTTTTTATCTGTGGATATTGCCGCTGTGCGTAACGCTGTTGAAGAGTTGCCATGGGTGGCCAGTGCTGAAGTCAGCAGGATTTGGCCTGATCAATTGCAGGTCATTATCCAAGAGCAATTACCGGTTGCACGTTGGGGGCGTGATGCTTTGTTGAGTACGCAAGGCTATTTGTTCCGGACCGTGGATGTTGCAGCCTATGAGCACTTGCCGCAATTATTTGGGCCTGAAAATACGCAAACACGGGTGATGCAGCAGTATTTAACGTTTAGTCAAGCCCTGCGGCCTTTAGGCTATTCAATTAAACAGTTGGAAATGCGTGAGCGTGGCAGTTGGTTTGTCACCACGCAAACAGGATTACAGCTGTTGTTTGGACGTGATCATTTGGTTGAGAAGGTCCGCCGTTTTGCTGTGGTGTATGAGAAACAGTTGAAAGAACAGATTGATAAAATTGAACGGGTTGATTTGCGCTATGCCAATGGTTTGGCGGTTGCGTGGCGCGCCCCGACTGAGAGTGAAACTACAGCAGTGGTGGCACAGTGAAGGAGAGAAAGTTAATGGCACATGAAAATAACCACAACATGATTGTTGGTCTTGATATAGGCACCTCCAAGGTTGTGGCGTTGGTTGCCGAAGTCACTCCTGATGGTGAGTTGAATATTATTGGTATCGGCACCCACCCAACGCGTGGTTTGAAAAAGGGTGTAGTGATTAACATTGAGTCAACGGTGCAGTCGCTGCAGCATGCTATCAATGAAGCGCAGGCTATGGCCGATTGTAATATCCACTCGGTATTTGTCGGTATTGCCGGCAGTCATATCCGCAGTCAAAACTCCGATGGCATTGTGGCGATTCGTAATCGTGAAGTCAGCTATGCAGATTTAGAGCGTGTGCTCGATGCTGCGCAAGCGGTGGCGATCCCGTCGGATCAAAAAGTACTGCATACCTTGGCACAAGACTATGTGATTGATAACCAAGAAGGTGTGCGTGAGCCACTGGGTATGTCAGGTGTGCGCTTAGAAGCGCGCGTGCATGTGGTGACTTGCGCGGTGAATGCTTCGCAGAATATTGAAAAATGTGTCAGTCGTTGTGAATTACAGATTGAGGACATGATTCTTGAGCAGTTGGCCTCGGCCAGTTCAGTCCTGACTGAAGATGAAATGGAGTTGGGTGTCTGCTTGGTGGATATCGGTGGTGGTACTTCAGATATCGCGATCTTCACTGAAGGTGCGATTCGCCATACGGCAGTTATCCCGATTGCTGGTGATCAGGTGACCAATGATATTGCCATGGCATTGCGCACTCCGACTCAGTATGCCGAGCAAATTAAAATTCGCTATGCCTGTGCGCTGGCTAAATTAACCGGTCCTGGTGAGACGATTAAAGTCCCAAGCGTCGGTGATCGAGCACCGCGTGAATTATCCCGACAAGCCTTGGCTGAAGTGGTTGAGCCGCGCTATGAGGAGTTATTCACCTTAATTCTTACTGAACTGCGCCGCAGTGGCTACGAGGACATGATCCCCGCGGGGATCGTTTTGACCGGAGGCACTGCAAAAATGGAAGGCGCTGTTGAGTTGGCTGAAGAAATTTTCCATATGCCGGTGCGGTTAGGAGCGCCACACGGCATTAAAGGGGTTGGTGATGTCGCGCTTAATCCGATTTATTCAACCGCCGTCGGCTTGCTGATGTACGGGTTGCGTAAACAATCAGAGGGTGCCAATAGGCCGGGCGCAGGCTATGACCAGACAGAAGAAAAAACGCCAGTGTTTATACGTGTTAAACGCTGGTTACAAAATCAATTGTAATTAAAAACACCCAGCGCAAGTTGGGCTATAACTAGAAGGGTAGGAGAGAGCTATGTTTGAATTAGTTGATCAGACTCCGCAGCGTGCTGTGATTAAGGTGATTGGCGTTGGCGGCGGCGGTGGTAATGCTGTGAACCACATGGTGGCGAGCAATATCGAAGGTGTTGAGTTCATTTGTGCCAATACGGACTCGCAAGCTTTGCGCGATATTACTGCGCGGACCATATTGCAGTTGGGTACTAATCTGACCAAAGGTTTAGGTGCTGGAACCAACCCTGAAGTCGGCCGTAAAGCAGCTGAAGAAGACCGTGAACGTATTGCCGAAGTACTGCAAGGTACGGACATGGTATTTATCACCACAGGTATGGGAGGTGGAACAGGAACGGGTGCTGCGCCAATTATTGCTCAAGTGGCAAAAGAGCTGGGCGTTTTAACTGTTGCAGTGGTCACGCGTCCGTTCCCGTTTGAAGGACGTCGTCGTCTGCAAATTGCTGATGAAGGTATTCGTTTGCTGGCTGAACAGGTCGATTCACTGATCATCATCCCTAACGAAAAGCTACTGACCATCTTAGGTAAAGATGCCAGTCTGCTGTCTGCTTTTGCTAAAGCTGATGATGTTTTGGCCGGTGCGGTACGTGGTATTTCGGACATCATTAAGCGTCCAGGTATGATTAACGTTGACTTTGCTGACGTTAAAACAGTCATGAGTGAAATGGGCATGGCAATGATGGGAACTGGTTCAGCAACGGGCAGTAACAGAGCGCGTGAAGCAACTGAGCAGGCCGTGCGTAACCCGTTACTCGAAGATGTTGCGCTCAATGGCGCGCGTGGTATTTTGGTGAATATTACTGCGGGCCCTGACTTGTCTCTGGGTGAGTACGAAGAAGTGGGTAATATTATCGAAGCCTTCGCCAGTGATGAGGCGATGGTTAAAGTCGGTACGGTAATTGACCCTGATATGCGTGACGAGCTGCATGTGACTGTTGTTGTGACGGGTTTAGATCCGCGTGTTGAAAAACCAGTCAAAGTTGTGGACAACACCAACACGCTGCGGGTGAGTACTACTGTCCCAGTTATGACGCCATCATCTAGCGAAGAGGCTCAGGAGAATGACTACAGACAGTATGATCGTCCGACTGCGCAACGTCGCTCTGGAGGCGCGGCAACTGCAAGCAAGCCCAATAATCAAGAAGAGATGGATTACTTGGATATACCTGCGTTTTTACGACGCCAAGCGGATTGATAAGGGCTGGGATTGCGAGTTGGTTTCTTTATTCGTCCTGCATCTGTTAAGATGCCTCGAGTTATTGAAACCTATTCGCAACCAGTATAGCAGCGGCCCAAGTCATGATTAGACAACGCACCTTGAAAAATATTATCCGTGCCACTGGTATCGGTTTGCACTCAGGCGAGAAAGTTTACCTGACGTTGCGCCCGGCAGCAGTGGATACGGGTATTGTATTTCGCCGTATGGATTTAGATCCTATGGTTGAAATACCAGCTCTAGCAAAAAATGTCGGTGAAACCACAATGTCGACGACGCTGGTCAAAGATGGCGTTAAAGTGGATACAGTGGAGCACCTACTATCTGCCATGGCAGGTTTGGGCATTGATAACGCTTATGTTGAGCTTTCTGCTTCTGAAGTGCCGATCATGGATGGCAGCGCTGGGCCTTTTGTGTTTTTAATCCAGTCCGCTGGGCTAGAGGAACAAGATGCGCCGAAGGAATTTATTCGTATTTTGCGTGAAGTGACAGTCGAAGACGGTGAGAAGCGCGCAACTTTTGTACCTTTTGAAGGTTTTAAGGTCGGCTTTGAAATTGAGTTTGATCACCCCGTATTTAAGGGCCGTACGCAAACGGCGTGTGTGGATTTTTCTAGTACATCCTTTGTAAAAGAAGTCAGTCGCGCACGTACTTTTGGCTTTATGCGTGATATCGAGTTTTTGCGCACGAATAACTTGGCATTAGGCGGTAGCGTCGACAATGCGATTGTTGTCGATGAAACATCAGTACTCAACGAAGATGGCCTGCGTTATGAGGATGAATTCGTTAAGCACAAGATTCTTGATGCAATTGGCGATTTATACCTATTAGGTAAGAGTTTAATTGGTGAGTTCCGCGGCTATAAGTCCGGGCATGCACTGAACAACTTGCTGCTTAGAACCTTGCTCGAGCAACCAGATGCTTGGGAAGTGGTGACCTTTGCAGATGCAAGCACAGCTCCTATTTCTTATATGCGCCCTGCTGCGGCGATATAAGTTTAGTGTTTATCTTAAACCACCTGCTCGGGTGGTTTTTTTTTACGTAAGAATTATGCTGTTTATCGAAAACACAGCCTAGTATTGTTTTTAGTGATAATAGTCATTCATTAAAATCAATAGAGCTTTAGCTTACCACACACCTCCCCTAATCTCTGTGCAACGCCTGAGTACGTCGGCACTTTTGGAGGATTGTATGGATTTTTCTTATAGCGAAAAAACCCAAGCATTACGCGAGCAGTTGCGTGATTTTATGGATCAGCACATTGTGCCGCGCATTGGCGCATGGCAGCAAGAGGTGGCTGCCGGTATCTATCCTGTCTCCTTTATGGACGACTTAAAAGCCTTAGCTCGCGCTGAAGGCTTATGGAATTTGTTTTTACCGTCATTGCATGCAAATGAACCCGGACAAGGTTTGAGTAATATTGAATACGCACCTTTGGCGGAGATTATGGGGCGTGTCAGTTGGGCCTCAGAAGTGTTCAACTGCAATGCGCCCGACACCGGTAATATGGAGTTGCTGCATATGTTTGCCACTCCAGAGCAGCGTGAGCAATGGTTAAACCCTTTACTAGAAGGCCAGATTCGTTCAGCTTTTGCCATGACTGAGCCGGACGTTGGTTCGTCGGATGCCAGTAATATCCAGACACTGATCAGTCGCGAAGGTGATGACTATGTGATCAATGGCCGTAAGTGGTTTATTACCAATGCCTCGCACCCTAATTGTAAGTTTATGATTGTGATGGGTAAAACCGATCCTGATGGTGATGCTAAGCGCCAACAAAGCATGGTCATAGTGCCGATGGATACGCCGGGCGTGACCGTTGAACGCAATATTGCAGTGATGAACCATATAGCTCCTGAAGGACACTGTGAAATAGTTCTGCGCAATGTACGCGTACCTGCAGCAAACTTACTGGGTAAAGAAGGTGATGGCTTTGTGATGGCGCAGGCGCGCTTAGGCCCAGGCCGTGTGCACCACTGCATGCGCTCGATTGGCATGGCGGAATTGGCTTTAGAGTTGATGGTGGAACGCTCACAAGAGCGCAAAACCTTTGGTCGCTATTTGCATCAGCATGGCAGCGTTTCAGAGTGGATTGCGCGCTCGCGAATGGAAATTGAGCAAGCACGCTTGCTGGTATTAAAAACTGCTTGGCTGATTGATGAGGTCGGCGCACGTGGGGCGCGTAAAGAGATCTCCATGATTAAAGCAGTAATTCCAAGCATGCATACGCAAGTGGTTGATCGTGCGATCCAAGTGTTTGGCGCAATGGGCTTAACCCCGGATACACCTTTGGCTGACTTGTGGATTGGCGGGCGTTGCTTGCGCTTTGCTGATGGCCCAGATGAAGTGCATTTGCGCAGTATCGCGCGTATGGAGCTGCGCGAAAGCGAGGAGAAACGTGGTCATAGCGCTGCATATCTGACACCGCCTGAGCGCGATTAATAACAGCTGGCTAAGATGCAACAGCCCTGCATCGACAGGGCTGTTGGCTATAGTAAAGCTGCTTTTTACCAGCAAGGATCAGTACAAAGGTGTGGCATCTTCACCGTCTTCAGGCAGTTTGGTTTTCCAACCCTTATTGCCCGGGAGTATCACGTTGAGCAGTAGTGCGATCACTGCGCATAAGGAAATACCGGATAGGGTGAAATCACCGCTACCAATGCTCATGCCACCAATGCCAAAGACCAGAGTGACTGAGACAATAATTAAGTTGCGCGCTTCGGACAGATCCACTTGATTGCGAATTAAAGTATTAAGACCCACCACCGCAATCGAACCAAACAGCAAGCACAAAATGCCACCCATTACCGGCACTGGAATGCTTTGCAGTGCCGCACCAAACTTGCCGATAAATGCTAAAGCAATGGCAAAGCCTGCAGCCCAGGTCATGATCACAGGGTTGTAGTTCTTGGTTAACATCACCGCGCCTGTTACTTCAGCATAGGTCGTATTAGGTGGGCCGCCAAACATGCCTGCAGTGGTGGTGGCCAAGCCGTCTCCGAGTAAAGTGCGATGCAAACCTGGTTGCTTGATGTAGTTTTGTCCGGTGACGCTGCCAATCGCAATCACACCGCCAATATGCTCAATGGCTGGCGCAAGCGCTACTGGCAACATAAACAAAATCGCGCCAAGGTGGAACTCGGGAGCGACAAAGGCTGGCAGGGCAAGCCAAGGTGCAAGACCAATGGCTTCAGTACTGACTTCACCTAAGAGCACTGCAAGCGTACAGCCGACAATAATTCCAGCCAAAATCGGCACTAAGCGGAATAATCCGCGCCCTAAGGTGGCTACTGCTAGCGTAGTAATTAGCGCCGACATGGAGATCAACATTGCCGTAGGGTAAGCAATCAGTTGTGTCGCGCCATCGCCCGATTTACCCATCGCCATATTCACCGCTACCGGTGATAAGGCCAGACCGATACACATAATCACTGGCGCAATCACCACGGGTGGCAGCAGCTTATCAATAAAGCCTGTGCCTTTCAGGCGTACCGCTCCGCTGAGCAAGATATACACCATACCTGACGCCATAATTGCACCGAGCACTGCGGGTAAGCCAAAATTGGTTTTCGCATACAGAATCGGTGCAATAAAGGCAAAGCTTGAGGCAACGAAAACAGGTACTTGGCGCTTAGTGGCCAGTTGGAATACCAGCGTACCGAGACCAGCGGTAAACAGTGCGACGTTCGGATCCATGCCAGTAATCAAAGGCATCAGTACCAGCGCACCAAATGCCACAAAGAGCATTTGCGCGCCGGCTAAAGCCTGTCGCCAAGCCGACTCAGGAGGGTGAGACAGCATCACTTAGCTCTCCTTTTGCTTGGTACCAAAAATCTTATCGCCAGCGTCACCTAAGCCCGGCACGATGTAACTGTTGCTGTCTAAACCTTGGTCAATCGCCGCGGTATAAATCGCTACATCAGGATGCGCGCTATTCACCGCTTGAATGCCTTCTGGTGCGGCGACTAAGACCATCGCGCGAATTTCTTTACAGCCTGCTTTTTTTAGCAAATCAATGGTGGCAATCATTGAGTTACCCGTGGCCAGCATTGGATCAATGATTAATGACAGGCGCGATGGCATATCAGGTGCAAGTTTTTCTAAGTAGGTGTGTGCTTTCAAAGTTGCTTCGTTACGCACCACGCCGACAGCACTAACTTTGGCGCTGGGAATCAGGCTTAAAACGCCTTCTAACATACCTATTCCTGCACGCAGAATAGGCACTATGGTGATTTTTTTGCCAGCAATTTTTTCAACGTCTACTTGGCCGCTCCAGCCATCAATAGAGTAGGTCTCTAAAGGTAAGTCTTTGGTGGCTTCATAGGTCAGCAATGTACCTATTTCTTGCGCCAATTCGCGGAAGTTTTTGGTGCTGACATCAGCACGGCGCATTAAACCGAGTTTGTGGCGAATCAAAGGGTGACGAATTTCATGGGCAGGCATGAAAAGCTCCAAAAGCTAAAAAGTAGGTGTCTAGATTAAACGAAATTAGGCTAAAACGGCACTTTGTTTGCTATCAATGCTTGCCCTAAAGAGTCTGTAGCAGTACCTTTTGCGCCTTAACTACTTAATAAAGAGCTCTGTGATGTCTGCAAATCTTGAACATATTCAGCAAGTCATGGCTGAGGCCGACATTTTATTCACCGCAGACGAGGTGCAAGCGGCGGTTGAACAGGTTGCACAGCAGATCAATGAGGCGCTGTGCGATAGCAATCCTGTGGTGTTTTGTGTAATGAATGGTGGTTTGATTTTTTCTGGTAACTTACTGACTAAATTAACCTTTCCCTTAGAACAGTCGTACCTGCATGCCAGCCGTTACCGCAATGAGACCAGTGGTGGCGAGCTGTTTTGGAAAGCTAAGCCAGAAATATCTTTTATGGACCGCGAGGTACTGATCATTGACGATATTCTTGACGAAGGACATACGCTGTCAGCAATTATCGAATTTTGTAAGCATGCTGGTGCCAGTAAGGTGCACACTGCTGTACTGGTTGATAAGCAGCATGAGCGTAAAGCCAGTGCCGATTTAAAGGCCAGTTTTGTTGGCCTGGATTGTGAAGATCGCTATATTTTTGGTTACGGTATGGACTATAAAGGCTACTGGCGTAACACTGCTGCCATTTATGCTGTCAAAGGTATGTGAGGCGCTGTTTATGGTTTTTTAGCATGCAGTGCTAGGCGCTGCAGTGCTTCGCGCAAAACAGGGTCATGGGTTACATCTGCACTGGCTTGAATGGCTTGGCCTGCTTGCTCTGAGAGTGTGATCGTGCGTGCGGGCGTTTTTTCAGCTTGTAGGGGCGGGCGCACTTTAAACTGTAAACGTACAATCTCGCTAAATTCAGTTAATCCTTGCAGTTGCTTGAGTAGGCGTTTTTGTTGATAGCGTAAGCGTGTGGCCCAGTTGCCGTCAGTGACAATTAAACAGAGGATGCCGGCTTGGTAAGTGGCTATATGACAATGCTCACGTGCGGCTGGCTGTAAAAACTGATTGAGTAACTGTTGCAAATGATCAGTTGCCTGCGCGCGGGCCATTAAACGCTGCAGTGTGGCGCTACTTTGCAGAACATTGTTGCTCTGTTGCGCCTTAATCGGGCGGTAGCTCATGGGGAACCTCATAAAAAATAAATTTCACAGGACACAGGCTTATAGTTTCTGCCAAAGTACGCTTGAAATATACGACGACCAGTACCATGTTATACAGGCAGTATAGCCTACAAAAAACAGTGGTTGCGGCTGAGAGATTTATATTTAGAGCACCTGTGTCTCGGGCCGCTGCTTAAGGCTACTTTATTCAACAGCAAATACAGGTAGAATAGTTTTTTTGTGCGGGTGAGTACAGTATGACTTGCGCGCCTTCACCCCCCCAAAAATGGAAGCGTTATTAATTATGTTTGCGCCTTTATTCAGAAAACTCCTTGGAAGTAAGAACGATCGTGATGTCAAACGCATGTATAAAATGGTTAACACCGTTAATGCGTTGGAAGAGCAAATGGTGGCGCTATCCGACGAACAACTACAAGCTAAAACCGATGCATTTCGTCAGCGTTTAGCAGGTGGTGAAAGTCTTAATAAGCTCTTGCCTGAAGCCTTTGCCGTGGTGCGTGAAGCAGGTAAGCGCGTGATGGGCATGCGCCACTTTGATGTGCAGCTCATTGGTGGGCAAACGCTACATGAAGGCAAAATTGCTGAAATGCGTACCGGTGAAGGTAAAACTTTAGTAGCAACATTGGCCGTGTATCTCAATGCCCTACCTGAAAAAGGTGTGCATGTGGTGACGGTCAACGACTATCTTGCTCGTCGTGATGCGAACTGGATGCGCCCTCTGTATGAGTTTTTAGGCCTGTCGGTTGGTGTCGTGGTGCCATTTCAAGACCCCGAAGAAAAGCGTGCAGCCTATGCCAGTGATATCACTTACGGCACCAATAATGAGTTTGGCTTTGATTATCTACGCGATAATATGGCGTTTAGCGTGGAAGAAAAGTTTCAGCGCGAGCTGCATTTTGCCGTCATTGATGAAGTTGACTCAATCTTAATTGATGAGGCACGCACGCCTTTAATCATCTCCGGTCAAGCTGAAGACAGCTCCGAGCTGTATAAGAAAATTAATCTGATCATTCCAACCTTAAAGCGCCAGCTTGAGGATGAAGAGGGTGAGGTGCTGGAAGAAGGGCATTACACCATTGATGAAAAAACCCGCCAAGTTGAGCTTAATGAGGCTGGTCACCAGTATATCGAAGAAAAGCTGACTGAAATGGGCTTGTTAGCCGAAGATGAGTCATTGTACTCCTCTAGCAACCTAAGTCTGCTGACACACGTTAACGCAGGTTTGCGTGCGCATACCCTGTTTAACCGTAACGTTGAATATATTTTGCAAGACGGGCAAGTGGTGCTGGTTGATGAGCACACGGGTCGTACTATGCATGGTCGCCGTTTATCCGAAGGCTTGCACCAAGCGATTGAAGCCAAAGAAGGTGTGCAGATTCACCCTGAAAGTCAGACCTTAGCCTCAACGACCTTCCAAAACTATTTCCGCTTGTATGAAAAACTTTCTGGTATGACCGGTACCGCTGATACTGAAGCCTTTGAGTTTCGTCAGATTTATGGTTTGGACGTGACTGTTATCCCGACGCACCGTCAGGTGGCACGTAAAGATTTCAATGACTTGGTGTTCTTAACCCAGCCGGAAAAATACAAGGCGATTATTGAAGATATCCGCGAGTGTCAAGAGCAAGGCCGTCCAGTATTGGTCGGTACCGCATCGATTGAAAGCTCTGAGCATGTCTCTAGAGTGCTTGATGCTGAAGGTATTGCGCACAAAGTTCTTAACGCTAAGCATCACGATTTAGAAGCTGACATTATTGCTCAAGCCGGTCGCCCAGGAGCGATCACCATTGCCACCAATATGGCTGGGCGTGGTACTGATATTGTTTTAGGCGGTAGCTGGGAAGCTGAAGTGGCTGCTCTAGACAATCCCAGTGACGAACAAATTGCTGTTCTTAAAGCCGCTTGGCAAAAGAGCCATCAGCAGGTAATTGAAGCTGGCGGCTTACATGTTATTGCTACAGAACGTCATGAATCGCGCCGCATTGATAACCAGTTGCGCGGTCGTTCGGGTCGTCAAGGTGATCCAGGTTCGACCCGTTTTTACTTGTCGCTGGAAGATAACCTGATGCGTATTTTCGCTTCAGATCGTGTTAAAAACTTTATGAAAGCCTTGGGTATGAAAGAAGGCGAAGCGATTGAGCATCGCATGGTTAGCAATGCTATTGAAAAAGCTCAGCGCAAAGTAGAAGGGCGCAACTTCGATATGCGTAAGCAGTTGCTTGAGTATGATGACGTGGCCAATGAGCAACGTAAAGTGATCTATCACATGCGTAATACCTTATTGTCATCCAATGACGTCGGTGATGTGGTGGCTGAGTTTAGACATGAAGTGTTAAGCAGCACCGTTGAGCAGTTTATTCCGCCGCAGTCATTGCCAGAACAGTGGAATATTGCTGGGTTAGAAGACGCAATCAGTGAAGGCTTCGGTGCACAACTACCGATTCAGCAGTGGCTTGATGCAGATGATTCCTTGTACGAGGACACCCTGCGCCAACGCATTGAGGATGAGGTGGTTGCTGCCTATACTGAGAAAGAAACACTGGTAGGTGCAGAAGGTTTACGTAACTTTGAGAAGCAAATTATTCTACGTGTATTGGATGATTTGTGGAAAGAACACTTAGCTGCGATGGACCACTTGCGGCATGGTATTCATTTGCGTGGTTATGCGCAGAAGAATCCTAAGCAAGAATACAAACGTGAGTCCTTTAACCTGTTCCGCGATTTGCTTGATTCGATTAAGCGTGATTCGATTCGTGTGTTATCCAATGTGCAGATTCGTAAAGAAGACCCAGAAGAAGAACAAGCGCGTTTACGCGAGCAAGCACAGGCACTGGCTGAACGTATGCAATTCCAACATGAGGATGCTGCAGGCTTTGATGACGATCAAGAGCAGGCTCCAGCAGCAGCTGAGCCCGCAGTTGCTGTCACGCAAGTGCGTAACGAACCAAAAATTGGCCGTAATGAGCCATGCAGTTGTGGTTCGGGTAAAAAATACAAACATTGCTGTGGTCGGATTAGTTAATGTTTTAATGCCGCTTTGATCGTTTAAAGTGGTTGTTTGTTTTGATTTTGCGCCGTACACAGAGACATTCTGGTACGGCGTTTCTTTTCGCGCGTAGCGCAGATGATCAGCGGGAGAATTATGATGGCGGTTGGCTTAGGTGATTTACCAGTATTGCACCCGGTTTCCGGCTTTGAATTAGGTATTGCGAGCGCTGGTATAAAAAAACCAGGCCGCCGTGATGTTGTACTGATGCGTTGTGCTGAGGGCAGTAGCGTGGCTGGCGTTTACACGCAAAATGCTTTTTGTGCAGCCCCTGTACTCTTGTGTAAGCAGCGTATGCAGTCCGCACCACGTTACTTGGTGACCAATACAGGCAATGCTAACGCTGCGACTGGCGACTTGGGCTTGCAGGCGGCTAATGCTGTCTGCCAAAGCTTGGCTGACCTCGTGGGTTGCCCTATTGAGCAGATTTTACCCTTTTCGACAGGGGTGATTGGTGAGCCGTTGCCGGTTGATAAAATCACCGCCGCATTGCCAGCCGCACTCGCTGATTTACGTGAAGACAACTGGGCCTTGGCTGGTGAGGGCATCATGACCACCGACACCTTGCCCAAAGGCGCCAGTGTGCAATTTGAATATAATGGTGTGACAGTCACAGTGACCGGAATCAGTAAAGGCGCTGGGATGATTCGTCCAAATATGGCGACCATGCTCGGCTATATCGCCACCGATGCAGCGGTGAGTCAGAATATCTTGCAAAATATTTTGCATGACGCCGCAAATAAATCCTTTAATCGCATCACTATTGATGGCGATACTTCAACCAACGACTCCTGCATTTTAGTTGCAACTGGACAAGCCGCTGTTGCGCCTATTACAGAAGCGACAGGCGAGTTGTACGACGCGTTACGTGAGGCAATCAATCAAGTTGCTATGCAGTTGGCGCAAGCCATTGTACGTGACGGTGAGGGTGCGACTAAGTTCGTTACGGTGCAGGTACAAGGTGGTGCGAACCAGCAAGAATGCTTGGATGTGGCCTATGCTGTTGCGCATTCGCCATTAATCAAAACAGCTTTATTTGCGTCTGATCCAAACTGGGGTCGTATTGTCGCGGCGATTGGCTATGCCGGTGTAGCAGATTTGCAGACTCAGCAGGTCAATGTGTATTTGGATGATGTGTGCATTGTTGCCAACGGTGGGCGTGCCGCAAGCTACACTGAAGAGCAGGGTGCCGCAGTTATGCAGCAAGCAGAAATCTTGATTCGTATTGAGCTAGAGCGCGGTGGTTGCACCGAAACCATTTGGACCACGGATCTGTCCCATGAATATGTGCGTATCAATGCTGAATACCGTTCGTAAGCTTTAATATATGGAACTGACGCCATTAGGTGGAAAGGTATGAGCAAGCGTGTACATGTGGTGGCTGCGGTGATTCGCAATGTTGAGCGGGAGATACTGCTGGCGTTACGCCCAAGTGATAAACATATGGGCGGTTTGTGGGAATTTCCTGGCGGTAAATGTGAAACAGGCGAAAGTCCGCAGCAGGCGCTGGCACGTGAGCTGCATGAGGAGTTGGGAATTGTCATTGAGGATCCTCTGCCACTGATTCAGGTACGCCACGATTATCCAGATCTGCATGTGCTGTTAGATGTCTATGAGGTGCTCAGCTTTAGCGGGCAGGCGCATGGTGCCGAAGGCCAGCAGGTGCGTTGGGTTGCCTCCAGCGCCTTAGCCGATTATCAGTTTCCTGCAGCCAACCGCAGCATTGTCAGCGCCGCACAATTACCTTCGCGATATTTGATCACGCCTGAACAGCTCAGCCCTGAGCAGTTGTATAGAGGTGTAGAATGGGCGCTAGAACAAGGTTATAGGCTTTTTCAGTTGCGTGCCTCGCACTTGTCAGCGGTTGAATATAAAACCCTAGCGCGGCGCTTGCAGGTGCTTTGTGCGGGACGTGCACAGCTGATGCTCAAAGGTGACTTAGCTTGGCAGGCTGATTTTCCAGATGCTGGATGGCATTTAACTGCGCAACAACTGCATGCTCTCGCAGGTCAAGCGCGTCCACTCGTTGAGGGTCGCTGGTTGGCTGCGTCTTGTCATAATGCCGAAGAGTTAGCATTGGCTATGGCGTTGCTGGTGGACTTTGTCACCCTGTCACCCGTGCTAGCAACGCAGACGCACCCCGGAGCAGCCACTTTGGGTTGGGATGTTGCGCAAGAATTGCTGCGTCAGTTTAATGCGCCTGCATTCCTACTCGGTGGTTTGGTTGAGCGAGATGTTGAGCAGGCGCGCGACATTGGTGGGCAGGGTGTGGCCGCTATTCGTGGGTTTTGGCCGCCGATGTTATAATGGTTTTTCTGCTGCTTGCCAGTGAATTTCAGCGCAGCCTTGGTATTGCGCAATCAAACGTGCAGCAACAAACAACAGGTCAGATAGACGATTAATATAACCGAGCATCTCCGCGCGTAAGGCTTCGCTGCTGTGCAAGGCTTGGCAACGACGTTCAGCGTTGCGGGCGCTGCTGCGGCACACATGGGCTTGAGCAATCAAGCGTGAGCCACCGGGTAAGATAAATTCTTTCAATGGTCCGAGCTGTACATTCCACTGGTCAATCGCTTGCTCTATTCGGGTGATTTCTGAGGCATGCAATGCTTGGTATTCTGGCATTGATAACTCGCCACCCATATCAAAAATACGGTGTTGGCAGGGAGTTAATACATCAATAATCTCTTGCAGTTGTGCTGTGCTACTTTGCTGTTGTTGCAGGTCCGCGAGCAATAAGCCCAGTTGACTGTTGAATTCATCCAGCGCACCAATCGCTTCAATGCGGGTGGCTTTTGTTGATCCGACGACCATCGGCAAGGCCAGTTTGGCCATCATCACCGGTGCGGGTGTAGATTTTACTGAGTCGGTAGCCCATGAATGCAGTCTCCGTGTGCAGGTGTTCTAAGAGGTTGCTAGCCCATGTGTTTGTAAAACGTCTTGCAGTTGTTGATGCAAGGCGTGCAGGGCCGGCGTGTGACATTCTAGCGCGAGGCTCTGGGAACAAGCAAAGCCGCTGATGTAGCTGATTTCAGTGCGACGCTGATTGAGCACGTCTTGGCGCATCGATGAAGAGTTTGCTGCTGTTGTTTCAATCACTGAGCAAACCTGCTGCTGTAGATCTTGCGCGGCTGTTGACTGGCCTGCGCTGCAGAGCAGCAGTTGCAGCTCATCACAGAGGGTATTGATCTGCGTTGGGTAACGGCGCAGCTCACCATTTAAGCAGTTATAGACCACTGTCAGC
>Ga0265293_10005719_pt1 | contig 20527 bp, 12 predicted proteins | sample Munlanlewell138R_FD_192505 | JGI IMG/M metagenome (GOLD analysis project Ga0265293, IMG submission 192505) | Leachate microbial communities from a municipal landfill in Southern Ontario, Canada - Leachate well 138R | ecosystem: Engineered > Solid waste > Landfill > Unclassified | place: Canada... | reverse complement strand
CTTTTGAAAAATTTAAAACAATTTAATGAAAATAAAAAAGATAAAAAAAATAGATTATAAAGGAGAGGTTTATAATTTGAGAGTTAAAGATGGTGATGATATAAAAAATAATTATTTTGCCAATGATGTGTGTGTAAGTAATTGTCATACAGCTAAAGCAAAAACACTTCAAACCATTATGAAAAAGACTTTTGGTAGAGCACATTATAGACTTGGTATGTCAGGTACATATCCAGCTGAAAATACTTCTGAATGGATGGCTATTGAATCTGTTACAGGACCAAAATTAATATCTGTTAAGGCTAAAGAACTAATGGATAAAGGGTTGATTTCTAATGTTAAAGTTAAATGTTTATTGTTACAATATGATGATGCTGTGTTTGCTGAAAGTGTTTATACTATTAAGAAACATGGTGGTGGTAAAAGAGCCTTAGAATTAGAAAAAGAATATGCTCAAAATTCTGAGAAAAGAAAAATGTTTATTGGTAAACTTACTAATAAGTTTAAGAACAATTCTTTATTATTATTCCACAATATTGATTATGGTACAGAGTTATATAACTATTTAAGATCTAATGTTATAGGTAAAGATTTCTATTATATTGATGGTGAAACACCTGCTAAGAAAAGACAATATATTAAAGAACAAATGGAAAAGACTGATGGTAATCCAAAAATATTAATAGGTAGTTATGGTGTTTTGAGTACAGGCTGGTCCATAAAGGCTATAAAAAATATAGTTTTTTGTGATTCTTTTAAGTCACCAAGAATTGTTATTCAATCTATTGGTCGTGCATTAAGATTACATAAAGATAAAGAAGGTAGTAAGGCTATTGTTTTTGATTTGGTTGATCAATTTCATTCATCTTATAAAACAATTTTGTATAATCATTATTTAACAAGAAAAAAAGATATGTATGAAAAAGAAAAATATCCTTATGACGAGCTAAAAATCGTTATTTGACCCTTTTGATAGGTTATTTATTCTTTTTGTGATGCATAAGTGAAGATGGTAAATTTTTAGATCCTGACCATCAGAAAAAAGTAGATGATAAATTGAAATCAATAATTGATAAAAGAATTGATTATATTTTAGATAAAAGTAAGAGAAAACACTTAGAAAGAGAACCTAAAATAAAAAGAATCTTAAAAGAAGATTAGGTTCACTAACAAAAGATATATAAAGATGTGAAAAAACTGGTTAGTATAGATTATGATGAATATCTGAAGTACACCCAGACTATTGATAGTCTGAGAGGTGAAATCTCTAATTATCAGAAAGAAATTCAAAAATTAAGAAAAGAAATTGAATTTCTTAAAGATAGTGGAGAGAATATTCTTGTGATCGTAAAAGACAATGATAAACCAGATGTTCATGAATATAAAACAACTGAAAAGAATGTTTTGATTGATTTGGTTTCAGAGAATTATAGAGTTAGGGAAAGATATGATGAGTTGAGTAGAAGAATAGATAATGTTGAAAATCAAAAACAAATTATTATTCTGAAATATAAAGAGATGGAGAATATCTATAAGAATCAAGTTACTAAATTGGAAGAATATGTTGATTTCTTAGAAAATAGAAGTTTTTGGAGTAGAGTAAAAAATATTAAAAAGAATATTAAGAATGATTCTACGTTTATTAGTTTCGAAGAACCAGAATTATTAGAAGCAGGTCCAACGAAAACAATATATTCAGAGGAAGAAATTAAAAAATTAGAAACTGAAGCCAAAAAAGTCAAAAAACCAAGAGGTTGGCATTTCAAAGAAGAATTTGTTGATTCAGAAGGAAATGTTTATCACAAAGGTAAACTACAACCACACTTAAAAGGGACTCGCCAATAAAAATATATAAGTAAAAAATAATTACTTAATATTGGCAGAAGGTTATATTTATTTATTCGAATGTGTTTCTGATTATGAAACAACCTACAAGATAGGATATACAAGAAACAAAGACACCAAGAAAAGAATTAGAGGTCTACAAACAGGAAACAAAGACAAAATCAAATGTATTGATATTTTCAAAACTAAACATGGTAGAAAAGTAGAAACTACATTACATAATTTATATTCATTTAAGAGAGAAGGTGGTGAGTGGTTTGATTTAGATTATGGTGATGTTATAAAGTTTCAAGATACTTGTCAAAAAATAGAAGATAATTTTGATATTTTAGATAAGTATGATAATCCATTTATGATGTAAACTTTTCCAATTAATACCAATATAAAAACAAAAAGAATTATTTAATATGCAAATACTAATAACACCAGAAGATATTATTAGAAGATGTTTGTGGACAAAATATAAAAAGTTTGTCTTAAAAGATCTTAAAAAGAATGAAATAGATAAGATTATAGAAGAAAATCAACTTGTAAAGTTGAGTGAGAATGATGCATATGTTATTGGTCTACTTAAAACTATTGAAACAGATAATTTAATCCATAGATTTAATTTACATATCGAAGATTTTCTAAAAATAAAATCCACAATCAATAAAGAACGAGTAATTATAAATAAGTCATCTTTACTTAAAGAGATAATAGAATTTAAGGATATGTTTCCAGAAGCATATAAACCCGATTCTACATATCAAGAATCAATAGATGATATGAAAAAATATGTTGTGGAAATATATGATAAAATAGAAGAATTTGATATATTACAAATTCCGATGCATGATAAGATATTCACATATGTTCATTCTAGTGATGTTCAGAAATTAATAAAAAGATAACCATTTGGTTATCTTTTTTTTTACCTAAATTGCTTATTATAATATTGTCTTGTAATTAATTGTTTTGTAGCGTTATCTGCTAATAAAACATGTTGACCATCTCTTAAAATATATTCTTTAATAATATTTGTTATACTACTTTCTGGTATTACTTCATCTAAAATTCTTAAATTAGTAAAATTAATATCAGAACCTAAAATTCTCAGATTTTCTTCATTTACAAATTCTACTGGTTCAATATTTGTTTCATAACTACTTATTAGTGTTAATCCTGAAGCATCTGTTTCCTCAGTATTATCAACAGGTCTATAACCATTATTAATAAGAGCATCATATTCAGAAGATCCTATTTTTGCAGTTTGTCTATTGAAAGATGTTTCATTAAATAATGTTGCGGTTATATCATTATCTCGTCTATAAATGTACATATTTAATTTTTGTTGTCTTTGGTCAAGATTTATTACAAAACCATACCAAACATTTGTGAGTAGTTTTTCATTTAATCTATAAAGTTTGTCATTAACTTTCAACGAAAGCGCATCACCTCTATAGAATAGTTTATATCCTAAATCATTAGTAGAATCATAATTATTTAATAGGTTAAATTCCGTATTAGTCTTTATATCATAACCATTAAACATATTATTGCTTGGTCTTAAATCTTCATCATATGAATTATTGAAATTAGCCCAACAAATAAAACATCTATTATCTGATTTTTTCAGTTCGTTTTCATTTTTCTGATAATTTACTGCAGTCTTTCCTTTCAATGCTGAATGACTCAAATCATAATATTGTTTAATTATTTGCATATTATCAACATTTAAAACAAATTTGTTTTGTGTGACTTTTGATGATATTTTTTGTCTGACTTTATCAAAAGTTGTCGGATAAAGTTGTTCTTTATTAGCAATTTTTGCTTCATCTTCTCTGTTTGATTCACCAAAAATTTCATCCATTGTTGTATTATCAGTAAGAGCATCAATTTGTTCTTGTGATTCTTTAACAAGATTTCTGATATTAGTTTTGTATTCATATTTCTCAAGAATAACTTTATAATATGTTGCAGCATTCATAATATCTTTATAGGCTTGTGAGTGTTTTACATAATATAACATATTTGCTTCACAAATATAGATTATATCGTCCTGTGCAGGTCTTTTAGTTATTCCAAATGCGTTCTTAAATTCATCTTTCATTATTTGAATCTCAAATGTGTCGAATAAATCTAAATTGAATTGATTTATTACAAGTGATTCTACAGGAAATTTATTATCAGGTACAACCACTTTTATTTTTTTCATATCAACAATATTTTTCAATGTGTATTCGTGCATATATTTGTCTATACCGTTACCATCTGGATCAGTTAAATGATACTCAACTGTCCAACCAAAAATATTAGATACTTGATTCCCTAACATATTTGCAAAATCTGTAATTTTATCAAATTGATATGGTTTCCACAAACCACCTGTGTTTTGTTTATTTTCATTGTCCAATTCTGTTGCTACTGCTGTGTTTGATTGATATTGACTTAAACATTGAGTATAAAAATCTCTATCTGTCGTATCTGAACCTGGACTACCAGGATTATTTTGCATAGATGTTAAACAATCTTCTTTAAGTCCATATCTATTCGTTTTCAAGTAGTCTGCTGACACATTTTGAAAATCACCTTCTAATATAATATCATAAACCATAAGTCCTTGGTCGCCAGTATTTTCAATAGAATATTCAACTTGTGCGAATCTTATAGGACTAAGTTTATGTGTAGATATATTTTCTTTTGTTAAAGATTCCCAAGGAGTATAAGTTCTACCACCATCTTGTGTAAATCTAAATTTAATATCATAATTGTTGTGTGGTGCTGATTGTACAATGAAATTATCAATAGAGAAAATTTTATATGTATCGGATGGTGCAAGTAATACTATGTCACCTTTATTTGGTAATTCTGCTTCTTGATCATAAACACCTAAAACATATTCACCAGTCAATATAATATCACTAACATATAAAGAATCAGTATAATTTCCATCAACTGTTCTGTAATAGTATAATTCTAATTCTAATTCTTCACAATTATTAAATGTTTGTCCTGTGATGTTTGCTAATGGTATTAGTTCTGACCAATTTGCGACATTTTTATATTTGTAAAATTTTGTGAAATAAACATAATCCGTTTCTCCGTCTGTATTGTCCGAAAAAGAACTTATATTTGCAATACCATTCATAGGTTCTGTCTTAAACACATAACCATTATCAGAAATTTCCTGAGGTTCACCAAGAAATGATATTGTGTAAGTTTCATCAAATTTTTTACTTAAAGTAAAATTTAAATTGGACATAAATTTAATGTTGTATTTTTTATATATATATTAAAAAGTATCTGAGTAAAATGAGAATTCAAAATAATAATCTTTTAGCGGGAACAAGTAAGAGTATTCAATTCTATAATAATTGTATAATAGCGAAGGAAGGACCAAACATGGTCTCAAAAATGAGTCTAGCAAATTTGGATATAGACTATGATTCTGTATTCACAACAAAACAAACTTTAGCACCAGGTACAGTAGATATGCCAATAATGTATGGTTTTCTTGGAACTGATATAACATTTTTAATGATAATTCCTGATTATGGTAACGCTAATCCATATTCTTGTTCAGGTGCAACTCAATATTTGGAATATTATTTTGAAGATCAACCACTTGTAAGAAGAACATTTACTGATATTTTAGTTCTTAGTGGTGATGACCAACATAGAATTCCACAGGTATATTTATATAATCCTACTGATAATACTGTTAATGTTAATATAATGGCAGCTAATCTTGATGAAAATACAATTTCAACATCATTGGTACCAACATTCACAGAATTGAATGGTTTGGCTTATAGTTCTATACAAACAGACCAAATATATGGTGTTGATTGTACTGGTTCTACACAATTCGAGATTTACGATATTAATAATAATTTGCAAATGGTCATACCTTATAATAAAATTGATATTATAACTATTGAAAATGAATTATTAACAGTTTCTACGAAATCTGATGATGATATAAAACTGACATTTTTAAGTGCATTTAACGCTTTACAAGCATTAAGTAGAATGAATTGGGCGATGGAAATGTCTATAAGTAGATATGCTACAGTAAATTATCCAGGATTAGATACTACTGCGCCTGTGATAACATTCAAACCATATTCTGTACCACAAGTTATGAATTATACGAGTGGTGTTGTAAGTCAAGCGGATATAAGATGGAGATTTATAGATAGTGTTATAGATTATGATAATGATAACATACAAAGAGATGGTATTATAAATAATGCTGATGTTAGTTTATTGATTGTGAATAATGCTACAGGTGAACAAGTAACAGGAATAACAACAGATGCTGCTTATTCAGTAACTTTTACTGCTAAAGATTTAGCTGGAAATTCAACAAATTCGACAAAACAAGTAGTTGTTGATAGTGTACCACCAAATATTATATATACAACAGGATATACAACAAATATTATGGATTTAACAGGAAATACCCAAACGCCTGGTACAATCTTGAAAGATGATGTTAGAAGATATTATCTAAATTATGTTTGGGATGATGTAGATGGTATAATTCCAAATAGTGCGGTAACCGTAGGAATTCAATCTGGAACTACAACATATACATCTATTACAGGAATCGGATATTATGATATATCATTCTCTGTTATGGATGTTGCAGAAAACGAAACAACTGGTTCAACTACCCTGAGAGTGACGGAAAGTGTGGCACCAGTTATAACATACAATAATGTCTTTACAGGGACAGGTTTTACCATGTCAATAAGTGGTGATACTGTGAGTGGAACAGGAATAACTGCAGCAGATGTGAGAACATATGCAATTTCTGGTGTAACAGACAATTATGATGGTGTAATAGCTGTGAGTAATGTGTCTATTAGTGGAACAACATTCCCAATAGATAGTGCAACGGGTGTAGAATTAACATTTAGTGTTAGTGACACATCAGGTAATGAAACAAGTGCTACATATTATTTAACAGCTATTAGTTAAAAAGAAATTAATTAATTAATGGCAACATATTGTTTAGGAAATTTTATCAATGATCCGTCACCTAATGATAGATTAATGTTTATTTATAATTGCGCAGGTCAATTAGTTATGACTATTGATCCTTATTCATCTACTTTTATGAAAAAGAGTAGATATGTCTATATTATTACAGATGGGCAGATGAATTATGATAATACATTAGACTTCGCAACGGAAAGTGATGCGGAATCTGCTGTTGCTAGACGAAGGTTTAAAAATATATGGTAAGGGACTTGCCATTACAAAGGTGGAGAGAAAATCAGACTTTAGTAATAAAGCACACTCTATGAAGCCTGAAACACATTAGTCTTTAGCTAATGTGTAGTTCATTATGGCTCTGGGTTGAAAGAAAAGCCGTAGGAGCCCAACTTCATGTTGAAGGTGAAGAAGAACCAAAAGTGGTCTCAGAAATATTAGATTATGATAGTGCAACACACCATTTTTTAGTAGAATTTACAGATGGTGAGATAACAACAATACCAGACAAATATAAATTTGAGGTGAGTATTGATTCAGAAAGGATTGCTAAAAAATCAAAAACAGCTAAAATTAAAAAACCAAAAAAATAATTATTTTTGGTAATAATTTGCAACAAATCCAGTACCATCTTTTGTGTTTCTTATTAATGATACACTCTTAGGTAAACTGTTCTTATATTCAGGTGAAATATCGTTACATATTATTGTTTCGACTATTTCACCTTTACTGTCTTTAAGAACCAAAGGCAACACTGATTTCTCTTTCAATGTGAAAGATAGATGATCTTCTATCAATCCATTCACATATTCATTGATTTTCAATTTGTTGTCTTTGCAATATTTTTTCAATTTTTTGTGTATCTCAGCATCTATTATAATTGTCTTTGAGTCGTTCATGGTTAAGGTTTTTTCTTTATATATTAAATAGAATGTAGAAAAAATGTAGAACCACTGTAGGATTACTGTAAAACACGGAAAATTAGTTTTTAATATTAATATATAAATAAAAACTAATTAGTTTGTAGATGGCAAGAAAAAAAAGAAATTTTTGGACAAAAGAAAAATGTCATGAAATATCATTGAAATGTAAAACAAAAAAAGAATTTAAATATTTTAATGCAACAGCATATACAACAGCTTATAAAAAAGGTTGGTTAGATGATATATGTTCTCATATGGATAAAATTGGTAATTTGTATAAAAGGTGTATATATGTTGTTTTGTTTTATGATAAAAGCGCCTATATTGGATTAACATTTAATTATAAAAATAGAATTTTGCAACATTTATCAGATAAGAAGAGTTCAGTTTATAAATACATTAAAAAATGTGATAAATATAAATCATTAAAATTGACAGATTATTTAGATAAAAATCTTTCTGTAAAAAAAGAAGAAGAGTATATTAATTTTTTTAAAGATAAAGGTTACAAAATTTTGAATAGAAATAAGGCTGGCGCTTTAGGTTCAAAAAATATTATTTGGACAAAAAGTAATTGTCAAAAAACTGCAAAGAAATACAATAGTAAAGAAGAATTTAGAAAAAATGATTGGGTTTGTTATCAAAAATGTATTAAAGAAGGTTGGTTAAATGATTTTTGTCAACATATGATAGAAATTAAAAAATATCCAAATTATTGGACAAAAGAAAAATGCCAAATAGAATCTTTAAAATATAAAAATAAGTCAGATTTTCATAAAAATTCAAATAGTGCTTATAATGTTTGTAGCCGTAATGGGTGGTTAGATGAAATCTGTCAGCATATGAAACAAACAAAAAGAAAACACGGTTTTTGGAGCAAAGAACGATGTAGTGATATTGCTTTCAAATATTCCGATAAAAAGAACTTTAGAAAAAAAGAAAATGAATGTTATAAAATGGTAGTCAGAAAAGGTTGGCTAAAAGACATATATAATATAATAGAAAAAAACAAATAAGACATGGCTAATTACGATATAAATAATTTTATAATTTCACCAACAACAGAGGATAAAACTATAAAAATATTTGATAAATATGGTGTTTTAAAATATACATTCAATCCATCATTAAGTTATTATTTTTATAAAAATAACTATGTTTTTATCAAAGTAGAAAATTCTGATGATATTACATTAGATTTTGAGACAAATGCTCAGGCAATTTCAGCACTAGAAAAACTTAATAGTGCTAAGAAAACTATTGTTGCACAGGCAACAGCAGATATAACTTATTACACAAAAACTGAGTTAGATGCTGGTCAATTAGACAATAGATATTATACAAGTGCTCAAACAAGTGATTTAATTTCTAATGGTTATTCTCCAACTGGACATTCACATTATGTTACAGGTTTAACAGATGTTAATGTTACTTCATTATCTAATGGTGAAGTTTTAGTTTATAATGGTAGTGAATGGGTTAATAGTTCATTCACTTTCAACACAAGTGCATTTACAAGCAATTATTATACAATTGAAGATTTAAGTTCAAGTACAGGTAATGTTTATATTAATTATAATAATCTTATAAATACACCTACAAGCGCAACAGATTTAGGTTTAGATGATGTATATACAAAAGACCAAGTTTATACAAAATCAGAATTAACAGGTGGTACATTAGATGATAGATATTATACTAAGACGTTATCAGATGGTAGATATTTCAATAAAACAGAAAGTGAAGCTAACTTCCTTTCAGCTAATACAGAAATATATACACAAACTGAAGCAGAAAGTAGTTTCTTGTCAGCAAATACGGAAATTTATACTCAGAGTGAAATTGATAACAATTTCTTATCAGCGAGCACAACTGCTAGTGATATTGGTGGTATAGATTCAACTTATGTAGAAAATAATTTCTTATCAGCGAGTACAACTGCTAGTGATATTGGTGGTATAGATTCAACTTATGTAGAAAATAATTTCTTATCAGCGAGTACAACTGCTAGTGATTTAGATGTTTATACAAAATCAGAAAGTGATTCTAACTTTTTATCAGCAAGTACAAGTATATCAGAATTAAGTAATTCAAGTCATACTCATTTATGGGTAGATATTGTAAATACTTCACATACACATGATGAAAGATATTATACTAAAACAGAATTATATACTGATGGTGAATTAGATGATAGATATTATACTAAAACAGTATCAGATTCAAGATATTATATTCAAGCACAATTATATACAAGCGCTGAAACTTTAGCATTGTTTATACCATATTATACAAGTGCTCAAACAGATGCATTATTGGCAACAAAATCAAACACATCTCACACACATACATATTCATTATCAGCATTAACAGATATTAATTTCAATAATTTATCAAGTGGTGATTATTTCGTATATGATGGTAATGAATGGGTTAATAGTGCAGTTTCGTTTAATATTAATGATTATTATACTAAAACACAATTAGATAATGGACAATTAAATACATTATATATTCCTCTTGCAGGATCTACTGGAATAACTGGTGATTTAACACCAGCAACTGATGGTGGTGCATCATTGGGATCTCCAACAAGACAATGGAAAGAATTATATGTTTCTGGTGGTACTATTTATATTGATAATGTTGAAGTTGGTGTCGAAGATGGTGTACTTATAGTTGATGGTCAACCATTAGCAACAACAGCACAAACCGCAAACAATTATTCACCTACAGGACATACTCACGATGATTTATATTATAGAATAAGTCAATTTAGTGGTGGTACAGTTCTTGGTAGTGGAGTATTAGATGATAGATATTATGTTAAAACTGTTGCTGATATACAATTTTATGGTAGAGATTATCTATATACAAGTGCTCAAACAGATGCTTTATTAGAACAATATTATACAAGCGCTCAAACAGACACATTATTAGAAGATTATTATACTAAAACTGAAAGTGATGCTAATTTCCTTTCAGCGAACACTGATTTATATACTCAAAGTGAAGCGGAGAATAGTTTCCTAAGTGCAAATACAAGTTATTATACACAAGAACAAGTAGATACTGGTTTCTTGTCAGCAAACACAAGCATTTATACAAGAAATGAAGCAGAAAGTAGTTTTCTTTCAGCAAGTACTGAAATTTATACTCAAAGTGAAGCAGAAAGTAGTTTCCTTAGTGCAAGTACTGAAATTTATACTCAAAGTGAAGCAGAAAGTAGTTTCTTATCAGCAAACACTTTTGATTCAACAATAGATACCAATGGCATAAATAATACTGGTGGGATTACTGCAACTACATTTTATGGTAACTTAAATTGGAACTATATAACAAATTCAAGTCACTCACACTTATGGAGTGATATTGTTAATACAAGTCACACCCACGATGATAGATATTATACTGAGACAGAATTAGATGCAGGTGCTTTAGATAATTTATATTATGAAAAAACTGTAGCTGATGGAACATTTTACAAGAAAACTGAACTATATACAAGCGCTCAAATTGATACGATATTAGAAGATTATTACACAGAAACCGAAAGTAATACTAATTTCCTTTCAGCGAATACAAGTTATTACACACAATCACAAGTAAATAGTGGTTTCCTAAGTGCAAACACAAGTTATTATACACAGTCACAAGCAGATAGCAATTTCATTTCTGCTAGTACTAGTGTTTATTCAAGAGATGAGGCAGAAAGTAGTTTCCTTTCAGCGAATACAAGTTATTATACACAATTAGAAGTGGATAATTTATTAAATAATTATGCTTTAGGAAATGATTTAACTGCACATACAAGTGCCACTGGAACATCTAACCCACACGGAATTAGTTTCTTTGATTTAACAAATACAAGTCATACACATGATGATAGATATTGGACAAAAACAGATTTAAGTGGTGGAACACCTTATGGTGATGGTGTTTTAGATGAAAGATATTATACTAAGATTGCAGCAAATAGTTTATTCTCAACATATGAATATGTTGATGACCTATTTAGTGCTATTACATTTAGTGGTGCAACAGGCGTTTATTATACTAGAACACAAGTAGATAATTTATTATTAGGTAAATCAGATACAGGACACACTCACGCATTAAGTGGATTGAGTGATGTTGATTTAACAGGGTTAGCCGATGACAATATTCTCGTATATTCTGCGGCAACTAATACATGGTATAATACAACATTGGCAAACTTATCAATAGATTTAAGTGCTTATTATACAAGTGCTGAAACATATGCGTTATTATCATCAAAAACAGATTTTGTTGATTTTGCTTCTCACACTGCAAATACTAGTAATCCTCACGAAACATCATTTACAGGATTAACAAGTACTGCTCATACACACTCATGGTCAGACTTAACAAATACGAGTCACACTCACAGTGAATATTCTGTAACAAGTCACACTCACAACTCATTATATTATACTCAAACTATAATTGATGCGACATTTGTACCAATAAGTACATTAGCAGGATATTATACAAGTGCTGAAACATTAGCGTTATTTGATCCTTATTATACAAGTGCCCAAACTGATATTCTATTAGATACTAAATCAAACACAGGACACTCACATTATGTAACTGGATTAACAGATGTTAGTGTTAGTTCATTGAGTTTTGGTGAAGTTTTAGTGTATTCTGGTGGTTCTTGGGTAAATAGTTCAGTGACAGCAGATTTATCAAATTATTATACATCAAGTCAAGTAGATAACTTGTTAAGTGCTATAACACTAGATAGTGGTGCAACAAGACTAATTGATCTTACAGATACAACTATAACAACACCTTCAAGTGGTGAAGGACTAGTATATAACGGTTCATCCTGGGTTAATAGTTCAATAACAGTAGATTTGAGTTTGTATTTCACAAGTGCTGAAACTATTTCCAATTTCTTATCAGCAAATACAACAATGTTCTCGAATTCAGCACATTCACATTATATTAGTGGCTTAACAGATGTTATTAGTGGATGGACTGTTACGGATGGACAATTTTTACAATATAGTGCTAGTCTCAGTGGATGGACACCTGTAACTGCAGCAGGTTTAACAGGAAGTTTCTTATCATTGAGTGGTGGAACTTTAACAGGTGATTTAGTATTTAGTTTTATGACTGGTACTACTGCACAAACTAACAGAGTATTAGAAGTAACAACAGGAGGAACTGTTGTTGAAGGTGATGAAGTTGTGGATCTATATATTACTGATACAAGTTTGATAGATTTTATAACTACTGGTGATACAATAAGTGCAACCACATATTGGAGTGGTAATACTTTTGTGAATCCTGGAATATCAGCATTTACACTTTATGAAGGTCAAAGATATATTGATAATGACTATTTCTATGAATATTATGATGGTGTTTTATATAGAACACATTACGCTAATTATACACATACTCATAATGATTTATATTATACTAAACAACAATTAAATCCTACTGGATCTACTGTTGCTGTATTAGATGATAGATATTTGAGTATAACATCATTATCATCATTAACATTAATATCATTATCAGATGTTTATGATATGACACCTGGTTCATATGATGATAATTTCTTAAGATATGATTCTTTCTCAGGTTGGACAGGATATAATTTAGATGTTGATAACTTAGTATTCATGAATGATATTATACCAACAGGTAGAACAGTAACAGGAGTTTCTGGTCTAACGGGTGGTGGTACATTAGATTCAAATGTACAAATAGCTCACCTTACGGCTGATACAACAACAAATGTAGATGTTGCAAATGTTCCAACAGCATTAGTACAAAACGTTGAATTTGATGAATATGGTCACGTAACAAAATATGAAACAGCTAATTATAATGGATATTGGATTAGAGAAATTGCCGATGCTCAAGATGTTGATTTAACATTACTTGGTGCTGCTACAGATCCTTATTTGTATTTTGATGCTGCTGAGAATAAATGGTTACCAACAGGATTGACAATAGATAGAATTAGTGGATTACAAACACAATTAGATGCTTATGTTAAGAGGTTAGGTGAAACAGTACAAACTATACAAGGAAAGATTAACATAAACGGTGAACTTTATGTTCAAGATGATTTATATGTAGCAGGGACAACAACTACAATAGATTCTGAATTAGTTATTACTGATGATATAATTTTATTGAATAGTGGCTCAACACCAGCAATTAATCAATTAAGTGGTTTAAGAATAGATAGAGGAAATCAATATGATTTTCATATAGTTCATGATGAGGGTAGTTTGGTTAATGCTAGTGGTGGTACATTGAAGGTTGGACCTTTAGGTAATCTGAAAACTGTATTAACTGCACCATCAGATCCAGTTAATGGTGGTGTTGCGTTTTGGCTTAATCCACCAGTAGGTGCTGGTTATTTTGAAACTCTTGAAACATTAAAATGGAATTCAGGTCAAACAAGATTAGAGTTAAACTATGGTGCCAACTTGAAAGGTGGTTTCGATGAAACAGGATATACATATTCTGGTGTTACAACATTAAGAGATGTAATAAGAAGTATAGATATATCTCAATATAAAGAAGATAATTCTGGTTTCGATATGTGGAATTCTTCTGGAACTTATTATTCAATAGAATCAAATAGTTCATTCACATTATTATCAGGTGGTTATGGATTTATAAGAGGAAGAAGATTAGATTTTAATAGTGGTCAAACAATACAATTGACAGCAAATAAGACAAATTATATCTATATTGATTCAACAGGAACAATACAGAAAACAACCAATGATAGTGTTGGTGATATTTATAAAGATGGTATAGTATTATTTGAGGCGTTGTATGATGGTAGTGAAACCGTAGTTGTTAAAGAAAATCACCCTTATTCTATGGATACTGATGTTTCAACATATCTACATAGAAATGTTGGTGTAATTATCAGAGGAACAGGCGCAATTATTGGTATCGTTTCAACAGATACAGGTTCAACACAATCACAAGAAGTTAAAATAACAGGAGAAGATTATTTAGAGGATCATGGTGTACAAACTACGATACCAGATAGTTCATCTTCAGGTGTAAGTTGGAATGTATATTACACAAATGCTGGTGGTCAATGGATTAAATATAGTGGTGACACAAGTTTACCAAATAAATTTAATAGTGGTGGAACACCTACAACAATAACAAGTGGAAATTATGTAATTTATACATTATATGTTAGTAAAGATGATATAAATTCAACATTACCTAAATATTTTGCTGTAATGGATGGTGACGAATATGGTTCTTCATCGTCAGCGGTTACTGCTATTAGTGATGGTTTAACAAGAATAGCAACAAATGAACTTGCGGCATTAGAATTTGCTCAATTAGGTTATGCAGTTGTACACAACAATGGTTCGACTCATTATGTTGATTCGGTGATTGTTGAGAAATCTTCATTTAATACGAAATTAATTGGTGGTAATGTTGTAAACCACTTAATATTAGATGGTTTAACAGATGGTCAATATGGTGATGGTGGTCACACAAATCTTGTTACTAAATCTGAAAAAATAGTAGATCCTACTGTTAATGATGATATTGATAGTTATAAGATTGGTTCACTTTGGGTCAATACTGTAACTGATAAGGTTTTTGTAAATGTTGATAATACTAATGGTGCTGCTATTTGGAAAGAAGTTAATGAAAGTCCTGATGTTGCAGACCAACAAGTATTATATATGACAGGAACAACTATTACAGGTAGTTCTAATTTAACATTTGATGATAGTACATTAAATGTTGGTGTTAATATAATACCTGATGGTGATGGAACAAGAAGTTTAGGTTCAACAACAAATCAATGGAAAGATTTATGGGTATCAGGTGGTACGATTTATTTAGATAGAATTCCATTAACAACAGATGGAATAGACTTAGTATGGAGTGGTAGTACAATAACTGGAACAAAAGAGAATAAAACACTTATTGTAGATTCTTATTATGGTGATGATACTACTGGTGTTAGAGGAGAAAAACCATATGCTACAGTTCTTGGTGCTGAAAATGATGCTATTTCAGGTGATACAATTGTTATTAACCCAGGTGAGTATTATGATTTGAATATGGGTAAAGATGGTATTAGTTATTTTTGGAAAACAGGTTCTAAACATTATAATATTTTAGATCAAACAGGACACACATATACAGACATTAATAAAGGTAATATAACATTTAATGTTTATGGTTATGGCGTATTCTATATGAAGAGAACATATGGTGCTACTGATTGGGATTATAGTGTATTGAGAGTAGGTTCTGGAAGTACTATTGTGTTTGAAGCTGATGAAATAGATGATTTAGGTTATGATAGTGGTGATGGTGATGGTGCTAATATTTATGTACAATCAGGAACAGTTGGATCAGATGTTACTGTTAAAGTAAGAAAACACACATCTGCTTGGTTAAGTAATTATGTTCGTGGTAGTGGTAATACATTTAATGTATATAATGATTATGCTAAATCATTAGGTATGATATTATATGTTAGAGATACTGGATTAAATACTGTTAATGTTTATATTAATGAAGTATCATTGACACTTAAACATTCATTGGATAATTTATCTATCCGTTTCGGAAATGTAAATGGTTTCCTTAAATGTATTGGTGATTTTGATGTTTATGTACAAGTTGGTAAATTGACATTTGATAGAGATTCTGGATTTAACGATGGATTAATTAATGTAAATGAAACTGGAAATGGTTCAATAATTTCTAAAATTGAAGAATTACATCTAAATAAAGCACCAATATTCCATACTAATAGTACAAGTGGAAATATAAAATTTGTATTAGATTCATCTGTTGTTTATGGTTATGATGATGATGTATCATTGTTTACTGCAGCAGGTTCAATAGGTTCTAATCCAAATGTTATAATTTCTAATTCAGATGTTTATATTTATGGTACCAATTCATATTCTGGATTTGTAAATACTGATTATATAGCAGAACAAGAAATATTAAATACAAGAGTTCATTTATTAAGTGGTTCAACGACATCAGATGTTGTTTATGGTACTGGTAGTGTTCTAGTTAATGATTTATCAACGAATTCTGTAATTAATTCTACTGTAACATTAGTGAGTGGTTATACACATTATGGATTTAATTCTAATTTTGCTGGAAATGTTTCAGCAACAACATATTATGGTGATGGTTCTAATTTAACAGGAATCGTTGATTCAACATTAGCATCAAATGGTTTAACTAAAACAGGAGAAACAATCAAATTAGGTGGTGAAACAACAGAAGACACAACAATAGAAACAGGTGAATATAGTTTTGGTGTAGGAACTTCTTCTGGTGGTAGTTTAGCGTTTGTATATCCACCAATTCCATCAATCGAACCAATAACAATACTTGGTACACATAATCTTACTGGTGATAGTGCAACAGCATTATGGATAACACCTTCAGAAATGGAAGTAAAATCACAATTTACTGATTTTTCAGGTCTTACATATGAAAACGATTATTCAGCAAATTTCGTTGATAGAACTTTAGTAGATAAAGGTTATGTTGATAATGCAATATCAGGTGGTGCCGCAGGTAACCATACTGAAATACAAATAAATAGTGGTGGTTCATTTGCGACAAGTAGTAGTTTAACATACGATTTTGATACAAATATTCTAACTACTACTAAACTTGAATTAACAGAAGATGGAGAAGGTGTAATAATGAGTAGTCCTAATGGAACTCGTTACAAAATAACAGTTGATAATAGTGGTAATTTAGTATCAACAGCAGTATAATATGAATTATAGTGAATTAGTAAATATAGAAAAAAGAAAGATTGGTATAAAACATTCAACTGATATGTATGGATATGTTGAACATAAAAAATTATTAGAAAATATTGATTTAATAGTTGATTTTATATCAAAAAAATATACGAAAATAAAAATATGTGATTTAGGTATAGGTTTTGGTAAAATTATATATCTAATTTCACATAAATTGAAAGATAAAGGTGTTGATGTTGAAGTACATGGTGTTGAAATAGATGATGATTATTATGATTCTATTTGTGATTTGAAACAACATTGGAGTGTAAATTTGATTTTACATAAAGCCGATATTAGAGATTTTGATGTTTCGAGTTTTGATTTCATATACATATTCCACCCATTAAAAAGAATGGAAGAGTTATATGAAAAACTAATTTCTGAAATGAAAAAAGAAACAATATTGTTTGATCCTAGTTTTCATAAATTATCGCTTGGTGAAAACAAACATGTAATTAAAAATAAAGATAATTATAAATTTTATTTATATGAAAAATAAATATAAAAAGAAATGAGTAAAACATTTATAGGTTTAGATTCTTCAACCGTTTTCAATAGTGGTGAAACAATATTATGGTCAGGTGGTTCCTGGGTAAATGCGGATGCAAATACATTCGTTGGAAATGGATATGTAACAACAGGAACAACACAAAATATATCTGGATTAAAGACATTCACAAGCCAAGTTAATATGACTAATGGTTTATATGTTTCAGGAACAACTACATATATCAATACAGAAAATATGAATATTTCTGATAATCTAATTACACTTAATAGTGGTGAAACAGGATCAGGTGTAACCTTATTATATGCTGGTATTGAAATAGATAGAGGTGATTATACAAATTATGTTTTCTTATTTGATGAAACACAAGATAATTTCAGAATTGGTGAAAGTGGTTCTCCAACAGGTGGAACACAAGCGGTTGCAACAAGACAAGATAATCCAACAGACACAGGTCTTGCTATTTGGAATAATTCTACAAAAAGATTTGATACAGATTCTAATCTAACATATTCAAGTGGTAATCTAACAGCCACAACATATTATGGTGATGGTTCTAATTTGACAGGAATAGTAACATCAGCTTCTAATGGTTTAACAAAATCAAGTTCAGATATAAAACTTGGTGGGACTCTTACAGAACACACAACAATAAATGGTGACAATAGTTATGTGTTTTATGCGACAGAAGCATGGCAAATTCAATTAGATGCATGGTCAAATTCGGCTCATACTGATGGTGGACATCTTAAAATAAATGAAAATCAGATAGATTTAAGATATTATTATGATTCTGATAGTGATTATGTTGGAATTAGTATGACATCAGAAGGGTTAAGAATTAGTGACGGTGTAGCAACTAAAGGAGCATTTTATCCTACTGATTATTCAGCTAACTTTTTCGATAGAAGTTTAGTTGATAAAGAATATGTAGATAATGCAATATCAGGTGGTGCCGCAGGTAATCATACTGAAATACAAATAAATTCTGGTGGTTCATTCACTGGTGATTCTGATTTCTTATGGGATTTCGATAATCAAGCATTAACCGTTGGAGATAGAACAGGTAGTATTGGAACTAATTCAATGACAGTAGGTACAAATAATGAAGCAAGCGCTAATTATGGTATCGCTTTAGGAAATGGTGCAGTGGCTTCTGGTACAGGTACAATGGCTGTTAGCTTAGGTGGTAAAGGTGGTTCCACTGCAACTGGTGATGGTTCATTAGCAATGGGATTTAATATTAATATTAACGATGATTATTCTGCTGGTTTTTGTGGTTCAAATACAGTTAATGGTGGTGGTGGTGCAAATTTCATTATAAATAATGATAATTTAATAGTAAATGGCGCTCAGGTCTTCATGGGTGGTAATGGTAATGAATCTTATAATTCTATTACTTGTGGAATTTTAGGATACCAAAATATAATAACTGCAAATACATATTCTGTATATTATTCTTCTATTTTGGCTGGTCAAAATAATAATATGACACCATTATCAGGACATCTAAGAAATTCAGCAATATTAGGAGGTTCTGGACACACATTAAATCATTCTCGATCAGTTATTTTGGGTGGTGGTGACATTACAAGTGATGCAGAAGACACAGTTTATGGTATTAATTTCAAGATAAGTAATGATCTAACATTATCATCATTAGCTTCAGGAACAACAAGAACGGTACACGTAAATAGTGCAGGTACTCTTATTGAAGGTGATGAATTAGGAGAATTATATATCACAGATTCATATATTATTTCACAATTAGAAAGTGAAAGTGGTTGGTCTGGTTCAACATATGCTGGAACATTGACTGGAATAACAGAAGGTCAGAGATACTTAAATTCAAGTTATACTTACGAATATGTTAATTCAACAATATATAGAAATATTACTGTTGGTAGTGAAGTAGCAGGAAACCACCAGGAAATACAAGTAAATTCAGCAGGAACATTTGCATCAGAAAGTGATTTCAGATATAATTTTGATACAAATACAATATTGATTGGTAATGATCCTGCGGGATTAACAGGATTATACCCTTATGTTAGAATGGTATTACAAACAGATGATAATTCTATTGATGGTGCTTTTTCATCATTTGTTTCGAGTGTGTATAATGGTACAGGACAAACATCACAAGGTCCAGGATATATGTTTTTCAGAAGTAGAGGAACTGCGGATTCTCCTGAGGCAATAGAAAACGGTGATGCTATTGGAAGATTTGCGTTTTCTGGACATGATGGTAGTAATTGGAAGATAGGTTATGTAACAGGATTTAAAATAGATGCTGCTGAAGATTGGGTAGCAGGCTCCAATTATGGTACAGTGTTTAGATTTGATAATATTGTCATAGGAGACACAACAGAAAGCGAATATTTGGCTTTTGAGGGTGCTGGTTATTCTAATTTTAGTTCTGTGGTTAAAATTGGAAA
>Ga0265293_10005717_pt1 | contig 20529 bp, 23 predicted proteins | sample Munlanlewell138R_FD_192505 | JGI IMG/M metagenome (GOLD analysis project Ga0265293, IMG submission 192505) | Leachate microbial communities from a municipal landfill in Southern Ontario, Canada - Leachate well 138R | ecosystem: Engineered > Solid waste > Landfill > Unclassified | place: Canada... | reverse complement strand
AGTTTTTGCTCCTCTTTAAAGTTAAGAGGTGGCTCGGTATCTACTTCAAATTTAATTTTTAATAGTTTACCTGCATTAAAACTTTTGACAATATCCTCAGGAGCATTAATAGCAAGAAGGTGTTTAATGGTATTGCCTTTGATAAATGCAGATTGCACTGCACTTTGCTCTTTTACCTTTGTCTCAATTTGAGCTTCAAAACCATAAATTTTTAGTGTTTGAAGTACAGCTTTTTCATATTTACTCAGATCAAATGATGGATCAGGTTTAAGTAGTGAAAAATCAAGATCTTCTGAAAACCTTGGCAGACCGTATAATATTCTAAGTGCAGTGCCACCATAAAATACTGCATGATTGAAAAAACCTGCATCACTTAGTGCGTATAAAACGATCTCTTGTAATATCTCTCGAAGAGCTTCATATGGATCGTCTTTTGAAAGATCATAATTTTGTAGCATTGCTGTAATGTGTGGATGTGTATTAGCCATCTTTTTGCCTTTTTTTAATTCTTGCTGTCATATCGCGTAATTTAGGTGAAGAGTAAGCCATAGAAATTTTCCATAAAAGTGTTGTATCTAGGTTTTCTAACTCTTTAAGTTCTATACGAAGATCATCTTCAAGATATTCTAATATCTCATCTTTTTTTATATCAGCAATTCTTTTATCAGCATAGACTTGATCACATAATGCTTTCTCAGCTGTTGCAATCATATAACCACCATCATGCTCATCATATTTCCAATCAATTCCTATAGAGTACGCATTTGATGGAATTTTTTTGTAGCTAAATGTACCTATATCTGTAGCGTATGTTTCAGGGCGATAGGTTGTAGCAGAAGTAACTGTATAGACTCGTTCCGGTATTAAACCGTGATAAGACAATGCATATTCATAGGAGACATAAGACGGTTTATGGATTATGTTCGCTATAGCGATAAGGTTCAAAGGGTAACTTCTATAATCTGCACCAAGAGCATAAACACCTCTTTTGAGACGAATAAGTTCTCCTTTTTTAATCATACTGTTAATTTTTTTCGTAGGTTGGGCATATTCTTGTTCTAAGATAGGTTTTAGCATCTCAGCTGTAAAAACATTCAATCTGACACTCTTTTTTAATTGCACAATATTCATGGAGTAATTATACAGTCTTAAATAAAATTAAGCAATAAATATACAAAAAAAGTAGTTTTTATGACTTTACTGTTATTAAAAAGCTTAAATATATTTAATAAATAATGGATATTTTTATATCATATGACATAAATATTGTGTCACATTTAATTCTTTCAAAACTCATTTTTATTTTCAAGTCTCGTTCGATTTAATTTTGTAAGTATAACTAATTTCGGAATTTTTTATATGTTTTTTTCATTTTTTTACTACAGTTTTTACTACAAAATTTGAAAAACAATGAAAATAGATGATATGCTATGAAAATTTAAAACCTTCTACTAAGTCCTAAATATAGGACTTTTGAAAAGAAATGAAACAGTTTAAGAAAAGATGAAAAGTGTTAAAAAACAGACTTAGGATCTGGTGCCGTAAGGTGTGGAGGTTCAAGTCCTCTCATCCGCACCATTGCCTAAAATAGGCACTTACAGAGCTTTTAAAGGCTCAAAAACTTCTCAAAATAAAATCTTAGGGTACTGTTTAGGGTACGGTTTTAGAATTTAAACTCAAAATATTAACAACTTACGCCAATTCAAGTAGTAAGTGCAACACCTAGTTAAACTACTACAAAAGCTCAACTCTTATCTTCACAACAACTTTTTTTATATACTCATCCTTACCGCCTACTATTAGACAGGGCATATGTGCATCATGTGGGTAAAACATTATAAAAGAGCCAACAGGAATGTCAGAGCGTGAGTGATATGGAGTGTCGTTTTCATAGAACTCTGCATCTTTGGAGGTATCATAAGGAGTTTTAACCTTGAGGGAGTCTATGAAAAAACACTCAAAACCTTCTGTGCCTCTTAGCGTTGTCTGAATGTCGACATAGTTTTTATGTGATTCAATTATGGCTTTTTCTCTAGGAATTGTCTTGTAGCTCATAACTATTGCAAAAATATTTTCACCATCTATCTCATATCTTCCATCTTCTGTCTCATGTGTTATGGAGTTTAAAAACTCAAATGCTCTTTGCCATGGCGTGCCAAATTTATAAATTTGGTAGTTTTTTAATTTATCGACAATCATGCTTTTGCCTTATGTTCTAATTTTTTTGCCTCTTTGTAGAACCTCTCAAGTCCTTTTTGGGCTTTTTTGTCAACGCTGTATGAGATATACTTTAGATAGTTTAGGATATCTTCTTGCGCTATTTTAGTTCTGGCGGAGGCTTCGTTTAGTATGTATCTTGGGATTTTCACTTTTCGTCTTAAGAAATTATTCTCAATTTTTTTATAAAGCAATCTCTCTTTGTGGTAGCATAAAAGTGCGAAAACAAAAGGGAGATTGTATTTTTGAGTCCATATTTTTGCCAAATCTGTATGCGGCTTATTTTGTAGGTAGTATCGCAGGGCTTTATCGCCTATTAGCACTTCACCTTTAATATCTAAGATTTTTGCAAGCACGTTTGATGTCTCCGATTCTGTGTCGGTCACATTGTCTTCATTTGGAATTACCAAAACGCTAAGTACCTCGCCTCTTGCGACAATCCCCATGTTTACATGTTTTTGTTTTTTTGCTCTGATGCTTGAGATAAAGGCTGCATCTACTTTTTTTGAGATAAATTTTTGGTTTGTTTTTGCCGGAACACCTCTGTAGTAGTGCATGCTCATGCTCTGTTGAGAGCTTTTTGTAAAACGTTTCATAAACACATGAAAAGGTAGAAGGTTTAGGTACTCAATTTTTCCAAAAATCAAAAGTTACTCCGAGATAATATACTCAAAAGTATACATCCCTTAACTTATAAAAAAGATGAGTTGGTTATAATCATAGTAAAAAAATTGTTTTAGGAGTAGTCTTATGGTACGAGTGGAATTTTTAGGTCCTATACAAAAAGAGCCCCTGATGTTAGAGATAACAAACTTAAAGGAGTTGGCAAGCATACTGCAAGAGGATGAGTCCATGAAAGAGTGGCTTGAAAACTGTGCGGTTGCCGTAAACGATATGCTTGTTTGTAGTAGAGAGATAGAGCTAAAAGATGGCGATAGAGTCGCTCTTCTTCCTCCTGTTTGTGGAGGCTGATTGATGTTATACCTTTATGATGGTCCTCTTAATGTGGCGACAATCCTAAAAGAGTGGTACGAACAGGAAGCTAGTAGTAATTACGGGGCATATATCTCTTTTGTAGGAACTGTAAGAAGTGAAGACAATATAGAGGGGCTTAGTTTTGATATATATGAACCAATACTTAACTCATGGTTTGATGCATGGCAAAAAAAAGCAGCAGCAAAAGGTGCAATTATAAAAATGGCGCACTCAAGAGGGGATGTAATGCTTCATGAGTCCTCATATATAGCTGCTGTTTTTTCTCCAAAACGCCGTGTTGCGCTAGAGTTGATAGATGAGTTTGTCGAGGATTTCAAAGCATCTGCTCCTATTTGGAAATATGATTTAAGGGGCGAAAAAAGAGTCTATGCACTTGAGCGCTCAACCGCAATTAAAGGGAGTGGCCTTTTAAAATGAGCCTATTATCTTATGAAACAAGCCAAAATATGCTTGACTTACTACATGTCAACTCCTCAAGAAGCCAAAATGTGCCACTTAGCCTATCTCTTGGAAGGGTTTTGGCCCAGAATATTGTTGCAGAGTTCAATGACCCGCAGTTTCCTACGGCTTCGATGGACGGATATGCAGTTATACATAGTGATTTAGAGAGTAAAGAGATAGTAATACTCGGAGACAATCCAGCCGGAAGTGAAGAGAAGAGAACTATCAAGAGCAAAGAGTGCATCAAGACTTTTACAGGTTCCATGATGCCTCATGGCGCAGATACGCTTATTCAGATAGAAAATGTAAGTGTAGATAACGGCAAAATTACCGTAGATGAAAGAGTTCCTCTTGGTAATGCGGTTCGCCCAGTCGGGGAAGGATATAAAGCAGGGGATGTGCTTATAAAGCAAGGGACTAGAATCGGTTTTGCCGAGATAGGGGTTATGGCGGCACTCAATCAAGTGATGGTAAAAGTTGCACTTAAGCCACGAGTTTGTGTTATCTCAACTGGAAGTGAGATTTTAGATCTTGGTGTAAACAGCACAAATCCCGCGCAGATAAGAAGCTCAAACAATTATACGTTAGCAGCACTTTTTGAACAAGCTGGTGCGGAAGTTATTCAGCTTGGAACGGTGGGAGATGATAGAGATTCCATCATGCAGACATTTCAAAATGCGCTTTTGAGCGCTGATATACTTGTGAGTACAGGCGGAGTAAGTGTCGGGGATTATGATTTTGTAAAAGATGTAGTTCCACGAATCGGTGCAGAAGTTGTTTATAAAGGTGTTGCTATTAAACCCGGTAAACATATCTTGGTTGCACAAAGAGAAGATAAATTTGTTCTGGCACTTCCCGGGTTTGCTTACTCCTCAACGGTTACGGCAATACTCTATGTGCTTCCGCTAATTGCGAAGATGCTGGGGCGCAAAAGTGCATATAAAACTGTAGCGGCAAAACTTAGTGAAGATTTTACAAAGAGAAGCAGACTTACAGAGTTTACAGCGTGTAATGTCAAGGTTGTTGACGGGGAGTATTTTGTAAATTTTAAGGACAAAAAAGTCGGAAGTTCAGCAATACTGACTAACATGTTAGATGGTAGTGCACTTATGATTACAGGCGAGGATGATGATGATTTGCCAGCGGGAACATTTGTAAATGTTATTTTATTGGATAATTTTTAGACTTTATATAAAGTTTATACAGTTTTGATAAACTATTCTTAAATTTTTTAATCAAAGGATTTAATATGTTAAAGAGAGTTATAGCTGTTTTCATTATTTTTTTATCCCTCCTTAGAGCTGATGGTGATCTTAAAAAGGCTGTTTTTGATTTAACGACATCTGATTTTACAACCTTTGAAAATAGAGTTATTAAAGCAGTGGCTTTTAATAAAACTCACTATGAGAGTAAATTTCAAGAGTTAGATATTATAGTAATCGTGCATGGCGGAGCATATAAATTTTTTGTTAAAGATTTAACAAAAACAAAGTACAAAGATGACAAGAAAGTTCTCAGCACAGCAAAAGATATCGAGCAAAGGCTTATCTCGCTCATAAAAACATATAATGTCAAATTTCAAGTTTGTGGTGCCGGTTTAAAAAAGAACAAGGTTGAGGAAGAGAATATTTACAGTTTTGTAGAGGTAATTCCTAGTGCAATGGTAGGTCTTATAGATGCTCAAAGCAGTGGCTATGCTTATATTCCTATTCAATAATTAATAGAGCATGTTAAAAAAAATAGTCCCCATTTTTCTTATAATTATCGCCATACTTCTTTATCTTCTTTTTTCAATTAGGTACGTGATAGATAATCAGAAGATAAACTATGTCTTAGATAAGTTTGTCTTGACACTCGAAGCCCAGATAAAAAACGAGAAGATGGATGCTCTTAAGATGGCTATCTCTCTCTCTAAAAATAGCGCTTTAGTTGATGCACTGGAAAATGATGATGAAGATTTGGGCTATAAGGTTCTCTCAGATATCACAAATGAGATCAAAGAGGAGACAAATATAAATATAAGAGTGCAGATACTGACGAACGATTATCATATATTTGCCCGCAGTTGGGATGATGTCTATACAGGGATGCCGCTGGAAGATTACAGAAGTGATCTTGAATATTTTGAATTTAATAAAACTCCAAGATCATCAATAGAGACAGGAAGACTCTTAAGCATTAAAACAACGGTTCCTGTTTTTAAAAATAACAAGTTGCTGGGCTTTATTGAGATTATCAGCTTTTTCGACGCAATTACAGATTTCTTTAAAAATATGGGTATTGATTTTTATGTTCTAATGGATGATAAATATTATAATATAGCTGTTTTTATGCAGGAAAATGAGACTATAAACAAGTATATCATAGCAAATAGAAACTATAACTATAACAATATAGAGCTATTAAGAAGTATCAACTTTAAAAATCTTAAAGCCGACAGAATGTTGCAAGTCGATGACGACTATATCTTTTATGAAAATATGTTTAATGGCAGCGGGGAGTCTATCGGCATGTTTGCTTTTGTTTTGACTCAAAAGTATCTAAACTATTTTATAGAGGATCAAGATGAGGCATCATTTCTTATAAGTTTAGTAAAAAGTTCTCTCTATGATGCCGCAAAAGATACAAGTTATGATAATAAATCAAAAGATTTTCTTAATCTTAAATCACTTCTTGAACTAAAAGAAGAGGTTCCAAAAGAGCAAAGAGAGGAGTATGTACATAAGGCATATCAGAAACTAGAGGAGTATAGTAAAGAGGAGTTGATACAGTTGATGCTAGAGCAAAAAATAGTAAAAAAAGTTGATGGAAAGATAAAATGAGAATACTACTGCTAGAAGATGAATTTTCTTTGAGAATAAGTATAAAAGAGTTTTTAGAGGATATAAACTATGAGGTGGACGATTACGCCGATGGACTGGATGCGTATGATGCTATATACTCAAAATCCTATGACTTGCTCCTTTTAGATGTGAATGTTCCCTCCATGAATGGTTTTGAGCTGCTTCAAAGTGTGCGAAAAGATAACAACAAAACGCCTGCCATATTTTTAACATCGATGACGGATATAGAAAATTTTAACGAGGGATATAAAAAGGGGTGTTGTGACTACATTCGTAAGCCTTTTGAGCTTCTTGAGTTAGAGCTTAGAGTAAAACAGGCAATATTGCGTTTTTATCTTGATGATAGTGAGCAGATTATGATAAGTGAAACTATTTTTTATGATATGTTAAAGGGCAAGTTGATGCTTAGTGGCAAGGAGATAGTTCTTAGAAAAATAGAGAAGGACATCTTAGAGCTGCTTCTTAAAAATAAAAATAGTGTTGTATCTATGCAGATGTTTCAAGAGCATATCTGGGGTGATTATGTAGAACCCGCAACTATCCGAGTGCAGGTAAATAACTTAAAGCAAAAACTCCCAGACGATATTATTCAAAACAGAAGAGGCATGGGGTATATTATTGAACGATAAATATTATGCCCTAAGGTATGCTTACATATATACGGTTTTAGTAGCCGCTATTTTATTGGCACCGCTCTTTTTATATACAACGCACATGAAGAGTATCTATGATGCTAAAAATGAGATAGAGCTAAAAAAAAGAGCCTACCTGATTTTAAAAATAATGCAAGAACATAATGTAGATAAAGAGTATTTTGAGTACCCAAGATTTAAAACATTTAAATCAGGTCTTTATGATTTGCAGCAAAAGAAGATATTCTCTTTAATCGAAAAACCTGTTAAATATTTTAAAGAGGGGTACCAAGAAGATAACGGAGAAGCTTATTATGTTATGGAGCTTCCAAAGGAGAGATATTTTAATGCAAAATATCTTGTTGTAAACAATGAGCCTTCATACTACGAAGTTTATGAAAAAGCGCTCTTTATCCTTCTTTCTATTGTTATGCTTATTTTTATACTCAGTATATTTTTTCTCAATAGATTTGCCCAGCCATTTAAAGATGTCAATAAAAAACTAGATCACTTTATTAAAGATTCAATCCATGAGATAAACACTCCTATCGCCGTTATGAACATAAATATAGATTTATATACTAGAAAACATGGAACCAACAAGTATATGCAGAGAATTAAAGCCTCCTCAAAGACATTATCTAACATCTATAATGATATGGAGTATCTTATTAAACAAGATAGACATGATTTTGAAAAAGAGCGCATCGATATGGCTAAATTTTTACAAGAGCGCATAGAATACTTCCTAGAGGTAGCCCTAATGAAAAATATTATGCTCCTAGGAAGTGTCCAAAAAGGGATTTTTTTATCTATGAACCCAAAGCAGTTTCAGCGTTTAGTTGATAACAATATCTCTAATGCTATTAAATACTCTTATGAGCAGAACGTAGTTGAGATAGACCTTCACATGCAAGAAGGTGGAAGCTGCCTGTTATCTTTTAAAGATTATGGAATAGGAATAGAAGATGTCGATAAAATTTTTAATCGTTACTACCGCGAAAATAGACAAACAGGTGGGTTTGGTATCGGCTTAAATATCGTTAGTTCTATAACTAAAAAAGCAAATATAGAGATTTCTATTGATTCCGCACTTAAAAAAGGGACGACCTTTACTTACAAATTCCCCAAAAACAGTGTTTTTACTGAAAAATAAGATTTTATATTAATTTTACACTCTCCTGATAAACTACTCCTTGAAATTAAAAAATAGGAGTGTAGATGAAGAAAAGTTTGACATTATCATTACTTCTTGGAGTTTCTCTTTTAGCAACTGATTATAGCAGTGTTATAGAGGTGCCAGATGCTAGCAAGATAATAGAAAAAGATCTTTTAGCGCCAGTAGGTATCTACAAAATGCCTAAAGGTTGTGTAACTGATGATCCAAAAGCCATAGCAAGAGGTTCATATATGTTTCACAATCTAAATGGAGGCAATGCTAAGGGCGAAGCACCGGAGGGACTTAAAAAGGTCGATGCCAATGGAGAGGACAAGCAGTATGGAAATTGCGTTGCTTGTCATAACATTGAAGGTGCAGTAGGCGGTGGAAATGTAGGTCCTGATTTAACAGCATATAGTGAGATGTTTGTAAAAACAGGCATAAGAGACCGGCAATTTGTTTATCAAAAGATTGCTGACCCAAGAGTAGATAACCCAAATACGAATATGACGGTTAACTTGACAACGAAGCTATTTAATGAAAGAGAGATATGTGATATGACATCATATATTTTATCTCCAAAATAAAAAAAGGAAAAAGTATGCAAAGAAGAGATTTTTTAAAAAATTTAGGTGTTGGAGCAGCAGGTGCTGTTATTCTTCCATCTGTTAGTTTTGCCGCGGATGCACCAAAGCCAAAAGGTTCAAATGCTCTGCCGTATAAAGACGCACTAAACGCAGTAACAGGCGGTAAAACTCCTGAAGTTTCTGATAAAGTTAGCCTAAAAGTACCGGAAATTGCTGAAAATGGAGCAGTTGTCCCAGTAACAGTTGAGGTTGAATCTCCTATGACGGACAGCGATTATGTAAAAGCTATTCATGTGTTTGCAGCAAAAAATGCAAACTCTCGTTGTATCGATGTTTATCTATCGCCTGCCAATGGAAAAGCGATGCTTGCAACACGCATCAAGCTAGGCGAAACACAAGAGGTAGTAGCTGTAGCTGAGCTAAGCAACGGAAAATTTTTAATGGCTTCACAAAGCGTTAAAGTAACCATAGGCGGATGTGGTTGATTCGCTCACATGTTAGTAATAGATAATAAAAAATAAAAGGATAATAAAATGGCAAAAAGAAAATCGTTAATCAAAATCAAACCTAAAAGCTTCACAGATGGCGAAGTCGTAAAAGTAAGTTTTATGGTTATGCATCCCATGGAAACCGGTATGCGCAAAGATAAGAAAACAAAAGAACTTATTCCTGCCGAGTATATTACAAAAGTAGTATTTGAGTATAACGGCAAAGTTATTACAACAATGAAAGTTTGGGAGTCGCTCTCTGTGAATCCTGTATTTACGACATATATGAAGATTGATGGAGCCGGAGTGCTTAAAGTAATATTTACAGACAGCAAAGGTGAAGTTCAAGAGACAATAGAGAAGATTAAACCAAAAGGGTAAATAATGAGAAAAGGTATGCGAATAGTGCTCTGTGTTGCTCTTCTCTCATCATTGACTTTTGCAAGCGAGCAGTTTGCAATGAGTGATGCAGATAGAGCAATGTATGAAGAACTACTAGAAAACAATCCAGCGGATATGCTGCTCGCACATGGTTCTGAGCTTTTAGAAGAGCTAGGAGGAGAGAGTGCGCTTGCTAAATATCTAGGTGTTTCAGAAGATGCTCTAGCACCATATTTGGCTGGTTTTCCTAGATATATTGTAAAGTTTAAAATGGTCGTAAGTATTGATCAGATGCTCCAAGGCATGATGCATGATAGTGGACAAAAGCCATATACATTAAAAAGTTCTGAGATGGTTAACCTCTCTTCTTATGTAAAATCGATAGCAAATGATCAGCAGATTAACATTGACATAAATGCAAACGAATACATGAAAGAGGCTTATGCGCTTGGAAAAGTGGTTTTTGAGACAAAAAGGGGGGCAAGAGGGCTCTCTTGTTTGAGTTGTCACAATCAAAGTGTTATAGGCAGTATTTTACGAACGCAGCCGCTTCCTGATATTTCAGCTAAAGGAAATGCTTCAGCTGCAACATGGCCGGCGTACAGAATGACAAAGTCAGCTCTTGCTACGCTTCAAAAAAGATTTCAAGGATGCATGAATAATGCACTGCTAGCGGTTATTCCACTCGGTTCAAAAGAGATGACGGCACTTGAAGTCTATTTTACAGAAGAGGCAAAGGGTGCGACAATCGCTCTGCCTGGCTTAAAGAGATAAGGGAGTATAGATGGAGATTTCTAGAAGAGATTTTATGCATATTTGCGCCATATTCGGACTAGGCGCAACAACTGCAGCAAACGCAGCTCCAAGAGCTGCATCGCAAATATCGCTCAAAGATATATATAGTTTTAAAGACACGGGAAATTTTACGCTTCTTCATATGTGTGACATACATGCACATGTTAAACCGCTTTACTGGAGAGAGCCTTCAACGCTTATCTCAGCTCCAAATCTTGTGGGAACACCGGGATTTTTATGCGGGGAGGCTTTTGCAAAACATTACGGGTTAGAGCCAAGCAGTCTTGATGCTTACTTTGATACGCATATAGATTTTGAGTCTTTGGCAAAAAAGTTTGGAAAAATGGGCGGGATAGCTCATATTAAAACATTAGTAGAGCATGTGAAAAAAACAAGAGGAGCTGAGAATGTCCTTTTTCTTGACTCTGGCGATACATGGCAAGGTACGGGTGTTGCACTAAAGAGCAGAGGCGAAGCAATCGTTAAGGCTCAAAACTATTTGGGTATTGATGTTATGGTTGGACACTGGGAGTTTACTTATGGTAAGGAGCGCGTAAAAGAGCTTATAGGTATGCTTGATGCTAAGTTCATTTCTCAAAATATAATAGGAAATGACTCCTTTGCTGAGGATTATGAGGAGCTTATATTTGAACCTTATACTATTGAGGAGAGAGGCGGAGCGAAGATTGGTATTATCGGTCAGTCGTTTCCATTTACATCAACCGCAAACCCTAAAGAGTTTACGATGGGTTGGAGTTTTGGACTAAGACTCGATACGCTTCAAGAGTATGTCAATGAGTTAAGAGAAGAGCATAAAGTTGATTGTGTTGTTGTTTTATCGCATGATGGATTTAGTGTAGATCAAGAGGTTGCGCGTCAGGTAAATGGTATAGACTTTATTCTAAGCGGACATACGCATGACCCATCGCCAAAGCCTATAGTTATCAATGGATGTGTGATAGTAATCGCAGGAAGTCATGGAAAATATATAGGTCGTTTGGATATAGATGCCAAAGATGGAAAGATAAAAAATTATGAGTATAAGCTTATTCCAATAGCGTCAAAGCTTATTCCAGCTGATCCTAAGGGCGAAAAACTAGTAGAAGAGCTATATGCTCCATACAAGAAAGAGCTTAATGAGGTGCTGGGCAAGACTAAAAATATTCTCTATAAAAGAGATACATTTTTCTCAACCTTTGATCAGCTTATCAATGATGCAATAATGGATGAGATGAAGTGTGATATCTCCTTTACCCCGGGATATAGATGGGGAACAACGGTTCTTGCAGGCGAAGATATTTTGATGGATAATGTTTATGAGATGTGTGGAATTACTTATCCAAATGTTTATACGTTTGAACTAAAAGGCGATAAAATTGCATCTTTACTAGAGGATATTGCTGATAATGTATTTAACGCAAATCCACTCTATCAACAAGGTGGGGATATGAGTAGATTAGGCGGTGTCTCTTACAGTATCGCAGTCTCTAACAAAGCTGGAGAGAGAATCTCAAAACTAATGATTGGCAATAAACCAATTGATTTAAACAAAACATATATCGTATCCTCATGGGGAGGCAACTTGCAAAATGCAGGTACAAATCTTCAAGAAGATAAGATTAGAGCCGTATATGATGTTACAAGAGATTACATCAAGAGAAAAAAAGTGGTTGATGTGAGTAACAAAGGCAACGTTACTCTTGTCGATTATGATTGCGGATGTCCTGTTAAGGGCTCAAGAAGCTGTAGTTGATTTATTTTAAAAAAAGGAAAATGATATTATGAAAATATTAAAATTAAGTGCAATTGCTGCACTCTCATGTCTGCTTACATCAACGCTAAGTGCAGAGGATGTAAAGCCAAAAAGAGTTTTAAAAGGCAACATGATGGAGGTGTATAATACACTTCCAAAGAGTGTAGATAACTTTGTTGATGCTTTTACAGAAGGTATGTTTTATGGTCGCTTAAGAGCAAATCTTTTTGAATATGACTTTAAAAATAATGACAATATAGACAACAAAGCATTTGGTTTAGGCGGAAGCTTAATTTACAAAACAGCACCGTTTGCAGGATTAAGTGCAACAGCAGGTTTATACTACTCAAACAGTCCATTTTCATCTCTTCGTGAAGATGATGCAGGAAGTGTAAAATCTGGTAAAGATACATTTAGTAGATACAATGTTGATAAAAACGGCGATTGGGAGATGGTAGTTTTAGCTCAAGCATATTTACAATATGATATATCAAAAACCTCTTTTAAAGTCGGTCGTCAAATTTTTGAGTCTGCACTAACTGCATCAAATGATACAAAAATGATTCCAAATACCTTCGAGGGTGTAAGTGTGGAGTCTAAAGATATAGCAAAAACAACTCTAAAAGCAGCATATTTTACAGCTCAAAAACTTCGCGATCATACTACTTTTCATGATGTTTTAACGTATACGGATGGATCGACAGATACACATGCTGATTGGAACAACAATGATGACTCAGGTGCGCACAAAGGTATAACTTATGCAGCACTAAAGGCAGCTAATAAAGATACGGATAATACACTTATAGTAGCAGCTCTTAGCAATAAGTCTATAAAAAACCTTAAAATAGACGCAACATATACGGCAGTTCCAGATATGCTCTCTAGCGTTATAGGAGAGTTAAACTACACTATCCCTCTTGGTGGTATTACAATCGCTCCTGGTGTTCGTTATATGGAACAGTTTGATAATGGAGCAGGAAAGATTGGTGGGGCGAGTTTAGCTGGAGGTGTTACTGATGCTAATGCTGCTTCAAAGGGTTATAAAAGCGGATACTCTTTAGATACTTCTCTTTGGATGGCTCGTTTAGTGGCATCTGCCGGGGCTTTTAAAGGGCAGATTGGATACTCAAAAGTAGAAGATAAAGCAGATATAGTAGCACCATGGCGTGGATTTCCAACAGGTGGATATACTCGTGCAATGGCGCAACTAAACTGGAAAGCAGATGCACAGACTATAATGTTTGAAGCAAAATATGACTTTGAAAAAGCAAATATTTTAGATGGTTTTAGTGCAATGGCTCGTTATGCGATTCAAGATTCTGATGAAAAAAAACAAGCATCAGGCGGACAAGCTGACTTGAGTATCATTCATATAGATTTATTACAAAAGTTTACACCTACATTAGATGCAAAGATACGTCTTGGGTTTGTAGATGCTGATAATCGTACTTCAGGTGTCAACAAAGACTCTTACAACGAATACCGTTTTGAGATAAATTACCTCTTTTAATAGAAGAACAAGGCTGTTTTGCGATACTTATTTTACTCTCCTGTTTTGTAAGTAGCTAAAATAGCCTTGAAAAATAGCAAGTGAGTGTTTTTATGAAAAAAATTATTTTCTCTTTTATGCTTAGTTGCGCAACTCTTTTTGGAGTTGATTGGCAGAGTTATGAAGAGGCTCTTAAGCTTCAGCAAAAAAATTCAAAAATAATCATGATAGATGTTGTAAGAACTAATTGTCGTTACTGTATAAATATGGATAGAGATGTTTTTGATGATAAAGAGATGTCAAAATGGATTGAGAAGCGATTTATCCCTGTAAAATTAAACTTGGATACTCATGAGATACCTTTAGGCATTAGCGTTGCCATGACTCCCTCTTTTTATTTCGTTGATAAAAATCAAAAAATTATCAAAAATATACCCGGATCTTGGAATAGTGATGATTTTAAGGATTTGACAAAAAATATCAAGGGAGATTAAGATGAAAAAAATGATTGTAATGCTTCTGCTTATGGCACATATTTTATATGCAGACACTATTTTTGCAGAGCCTAAGCCAGATATATTAGAACAGAGAAAAATAGTTTTTTCCATAAAAAGCGCAAAGGATGAAGATATACATCATGTGCTTAGCAGTGCAAATAACGTACTGAAGTTCTATGGGCCTGAAAATGTTAAGATGAGAATAATTGCTTACTACCACGGCATAAAAACCTTGTTAAAAAAAGAGCGAGAGATTGCCCAAAGAGTCAACGCTCTTATGCAGCTAGATGTTGAGTTTGTCGCTTGCGGCAATACAATGAAAACGAAAAATATAAAAGAAGAGGAACTTATAGAGGGTTCTGAAGTAGTAACAGCGGGAATCGTTGAGATGATTGAGAGAGTAAAAGAGGGCTGGGTTTATATAGTCCCTTAATAGAGTCTATTTAAAAAAAAATTTATAAGGATAAAAAGATGAAAAAAATAGTTATTTTTATCGTTGCACTAGTAACGGCATCAGTAGTTTGGGCACAGGGCGATTTACATATATTTGATGTAGATAATAAAAATGGATTGATAACGACAGAGCATATAGAAGAAGCATTTGTAAAAAACGGCTTTGGAATAGGTGTCAATAGCAATATGATTAAACCGTTCATGATACAGTTTAAAGAGACTGAGTATAAAGTATTTACTCTTCTTACTGTATATCATGAGAAGCTCTCTTTTGAGTTGTTGAAAAAGTATCCTGAGGCAGGTGTTTTTTTGCCTATGGGAGTTGGAATCTATCAAAATAAAAAAGAAGATACTCTGCATGTAAGTGTTTTAACTTCTGAGGCGCAAGAGAAAATCCTAGGGTTTAGTGATGCTATGATTAAGGAGATAGAAAAAGAGGTCTTAAATGTTTTAAACAAAGCATTAACAGGGGAAAAGCATAGACTAAGCGAGGATTCACTCCAGGAGAGCCGCGATCTTGTTACTAAGTATGAGTTAGAGCTTGAAGGCGAAGATGTAAAAGTAGCAAGAGAGAATGTCATATTGGGTCTAGAGAATGGTTTGAGTCTTTATGGTTTTATAGTTCCAAGCAAGTTAGATGTAAGCGGGCATCTAGATGGTTCGGTATATGATTTTTATCAAACCTACTCTATCTGTAAACTGCCTGTTATCTACACTGTCTCTTTAACAAGACCTGAAGCTGCTGCTTTTGCTCCTTGTAGCCTTGCGATATATAAGAAAAAAGATGAAGATAAGATTGTTCTTGCATTCCCTGCGGTATATAATTGGTTAAGCAGTGCAAGGGTTGAAGATAAAGATGCAAAAGAGGTTTTACTCAAAGCACAAGAGCAGTTTGAAGCCATTCTTACCGAGATAGTAGAGTAGGAAGGTCACTTAGGTTTTGAAACCTAAGTGACTTTTTGTTACCTTCCAACTGCGCTTAGCTTTTTAAGATACAATTTTTCACAAAACTAGTGCAATTGAGCACAAAAATAGTAAAATCACAACTTTATAAAAATAAAAAAGGGAAGAAAAAAATGACGGTTGGAAAAAAGATTACTATCTTTATTGTTGGAATATCTCTTATACTTCTTTTTATTGGTTTTTTTGTTTTAAATCACTTTAGAGCTAAAATAACAGACAATACTTACGCAACTATTAAAACAACACTTGTTTCAAAAATCGAAGATAGGATGCGCTCAAAATTTGATGTTGGCATAACAAATGCCGTTGCAATTGCAAATGACTCAAGTATCGCAACAGCTTTAAGAGACAACGATAGGGAGTTGGCTATAGCATCTATTGATGCGATAAATGAAAAGTATAAAAAAGAGACAAACTTTAAAAATGTAAAGATTCATATTCATGATAAAGATGTCAACTCCTTTTTAAGAGCATGGAATCTTAAAAAATATGGGGATGATTTAAAGAGTTTCAGACATACCATTAACAAAGTTAAAGCAGACAAACATGCTCTTGCTGCCATAGAGGTCGGGCAAGCAGGACTTAGCATCAGAGGAGTCGCTCCGGTAATAAAAGATGGAGTTTATCTAGGATCGTTAGAATTTATGCAGGCTTTTGAGTCTGTTATAAAACAGTTTCATAAAGAAAACGAAAATCTTTTGGTGCTAATGGATAAGAAGTTAGTGCATCTAGCAAAACTAGCCGATACAAGCAAAAATGTATCGGATTATATTTTAAGCCAAAAAACAGTAGATGAGAATTTTTTCAAGAGTGCAAAGAGTATAAAAATGCAAGAGCTTTTAGCAAAAGGATATGCTTTAGACGAGGAGTATTTTTATACATACGCAAAGATAGAAGATTTTCAAAATAACCCGATAGGAATCTATCTTTTAGGGGTAAAAAGAGCTGATGTAGATGCGACTATCAATCAAGCAAGCAGTATGATTAACAGCGCTTTGGCGCTGATTGTTGTTTTGATTTTTGTTTTAATCATTGCTATATTAACAGGGATTAAAAAGGTTGTGTTAACACCTTTAGAAGAGTTTGAAAGAGGGCTTTTAGACTTTTTTAAATACTTAAACAAAGAGTCCAATCAAGCAAAGCTGATAGGAATACAGAGTGATGATGAGATAGGGCTTATGTCTAAAGTAGTAGATGAGAATATCTTAAAAACACAAAAAAATATTGAGAGCGATAAAGCACTTATAGATGATGTCAGAAGAGTTGTCGCACAAATCAACAAAGGACATTTCACGCAGAGTGTTCAAGTGGTGACAAATAATGAGTCACTTCAGGCGCTTAAAGACAACATCAATAAGATGCTTCTATCTTTAGAGCAAAATATTTGTAAAGATTTAAATGTGCTTATCTCTACTATGAGCACCTTTGAAAAGTCTGATTTCACAACGAAGATTATAGATGACAATGGCAAAGTAGCACAAGCACTCAATAGCGTAGGTACTACAATTAGCCAAATGTTACAGCAATCAAGCAGCGGAGCAAATGAGCTTTCAGCAAAATCTTTATCACTTAAAGAGAAGATGCAGAATTTAAGCAGTGAATCTTCAAAACAAGCAACAATGCTAAAAGAACTCGCTAGTGTCATGGAAGCAACCAACGGTGCTATTGTTGAAGTTTCTCAAAAAACAAAAGAGGTTGTATCGCAATCTGTTGAGATAAAAAATGTTGTAAGTGTTATCTCAGATATTGCAGATCAGACAAATCTTCTAGCACTCAATGCCGCAATCGAAGCAGCGCGTGCAGGAGAGCATGGACGTGGTTTTGCCGTCGTTGCCGATGAGGTAAGAAAATTGGCAGAAAATACACAAAAAAGTCTTCATGAGATTAATGTAAGTATAGAAACACTAGCGCAAGCAGCCGTCTCCATCGGAGCGGATATGCAAGATAGAGTAGAAGATATCAGCAGAGCAACAGATTCAATTATAGAGATTGATAAAACAACTTCAAGCAGTGCACACAACGCAAAAGAGATAGAGGGCATAGCTATTGAGCTTGATGCTATGTCTAAAAAAACATTAGCAGAGGTTAGTTCAAAGAAATTTTAATCTCCTTGAACTAGTTTAAAAGAGTGTGGCTTCAAGCGCTTTTAGCTTGTAGCTCTTTCTATGGATTTCACAGTAACCGTACTTTTTAATCAGCTCTATATGCAGCGCAGTTCCATAACCTTTGTGCTTTTGAAATTGATATAGAGGATATTTTTTAGCATCTATTATAATATTTCTATCATGTGTGACTTTTGCCAAAATTGAAGCGGCACTTACTTCAGCAACCTTGCCATCAGCTTTTATCATGGTAGGAAGTCCCGCAACTCCAAAGTTTGAGTTTCCATCAAAGAGATACTCTTGGCAGGCAAGGGTACTCATAATCTCTAAAAGTCCTCTTTTTATGCAGAGCGAAATCCCGTTCTTATCAACCTCTTTGGCAGAAAACTTTACTATATGATAAGCGGAATTTTTTATGATTATCTCATAAAGAGTCTCTCTTTTTTTTTCGCTAAGTTTTTTTGAATCATTTAAACCCTCTACAAAAGAGTTTAAAATACAGCCTGCAATTACCAAATCGCCGGCAATAGGTCCGCGACCTGCTTCATCTATACCGCAAAGTTTACCAAACATACTCATCTCCCCAGCGCCCAAATATCAAATGGAACCATCTCTATTTTTGAAAAGGGGTGACTTACGCTGCCCTCTTTGTTCATCGTTATTGAAGTTATCTTTTTAACTTGATACCTAAAGATAAATGCCTCAATAGCTTCTATCTTTTTAAAAAGTGTTCTCTCATCCGCAAAAGGAGTTGCTAAGATGACTTCACTGTTTTTTGGAAGATAAAAATCAATTCCCTCATCATAGTAACACTCCGAGTCCGATTTTAAAAGTTCTAAATATATCATATTTTCAAAAATTCTTCCGAAATGTTTATCAGTTGTTAGCGCCGACTTTAGTGAAATATCGCAAAGGTAGATTTTTCTTATGGCTTTTTGGTGGCTGACTTTTTGGAGTTGATGTATATAGTTTTTAGCACTAAGAGACTCAAAGGATTTGTATAGCTTGTCTTTAGATATTTTTCTACTCTGTTTTAGTCTTTCATAAATAGCGTATGGGGATATTTTTTGCGCCATCATTTTTGTACAATGTATTAATATATCAAGCTCCATGTCGCTAAGAGCATATTTTAGTGTTTTTTGAATATATCCAACTCTCTCATCACTACTTATTTTATGCATATAAGGGAAGCCGCCAAGTTGAAAAAAGTTCTTTAGTGCAGTTGAGTCATATTTATACTCATAAGCTAAAAACTCCTCATAATCAAGAGGATAAAGTATTACATTTGTTAGAAAACCTATCTCCTGATGCGTTTGGCTGCATATTATTAGTTGAGGGATATTAAATATTTTAATATCCATAGTATAGTTATCAAAAACAAGGGTATTAATCCTATTTTTATTGCAAAACAGCGGCAACTCCTTGTTTAGTTTATCTATATCTATTCGTAGATCATTACAATCTATATATATGTAAGAATTTTTTTTAAGTCCAAGAAGATAGTTTTTAATAAGCTTTGTCTTTCCGCTCTGACTTATTCCATTGATTTGATAACTAGAATCCTCCTCTAAAAAGAGTTTTCTGAAGTGAAATTTATCCGGATTGATATCAGTTTTATATAGTTCTTCAAGTAATATTTCCATATTGCAATTTTACCACTTCCTTGCTTAAAGGAAATAAATTTATACATATTTCAAATTTTAGCCCCTATTTCCTTGAATTATAGAGATGGTTTAGATACAATTCCGCTCCCTTAAATAGTTAGGCAAGACCTGACGAGTTCTTTAGAAGGAAAAACATGGAAAAAATTCGTTTAAAATTGAAAGCTTATGATCATCGTGTACTTGATAGATCTGTAGCATCAATCGTAGAGGCTGTAAAACGTACTGGCGCGGTAATTCGTGGTCCGATACCTTTACCAACAAAGATTCGTAAATATACTGTATTGAAATCTCCGCATATCAATAAAAGCTCACGTGAACAGTTCGAAATTCGTACGCACGCTAGAGTAATAGATATCGTCTCCGCAACGCCGGAGACAGTAGATTCTTTAATGAAACTAGATCTTGCACCGGAAGTGGACGTTGAAGTTCGCTCTATGGATAAGTAAGGAGTAGGTGATGGAATATATTGTTGAAAAAATCGGTATGAGCCGTACTATCACAGTTCCTAGCCAATCTGTTACTCTTTTAAGAGTGCTTGATGCTAAGGTTTGTGAAGTTAACGAAGGAACTGCGATTGTAGCTTACAATAGCGGTAAAAAAATGAATAAGTCAATTGAAGGTCAGCAAAAGAAATACAGCATTTCTTCTGAGTTTAACCGTTTTGTTACTTTAGAAGTAGCAAACACTGAAGCAGGTGATTTAGATTTAGCACCTTTAGCAGAAGCTAAAGTTTTAAAATCTACTTTTACTACTAAGGGTCGCGGTTTTTCTGGAGCAATGAAGCGTTGGAATTTTTCTGGTGGTCCTGCATCTCACGGTCATAGATTTGGTCGTAGAACAGGTTCTATCGGTAATGCAGAGTGGCCAGGTCGTGTTATGAAGGGTAAGAAAATGCCTGGACAATACGGAAACACACAAAATAGTGTTAAGAACGAAATTGTCTCTTTTGATGCTGAAAACAAAATCATTGCGGTTTCTGGTTCAGTTTCTGGAGCTAACGGTTCTTTAGGTCGTGTAAAGGTAGCTAAATAATGAGCGCAATAGTTCTAAATGAAAAAATGCAAAA
>Ga0265293_10005716_pt1 | contig 20531 bp, 18 predicted proteins | sample Munlanlewell138R_FD_192505 | JGI IMG/M metagenome (GOLD analysis project Ga0265293, IMG submission 192505) | Leachate microbial communities from a municipal landfill in Southern Ontario, Canada - Leachate well 138R | ecosystem: Engineered > Solid waste > Landfill > Unclassified | place: Canada... | reverse complement strand
GCATCCGCAAAGCTTCTCTGATTCTCATAGGATGAATTCTCCTTGCCATTTTCGTACCTCCGTAAAGTGTCTTTCGTCCATTTTACAGAGGTTGAAAGTGTAGGAATTGCAATAATTATGGGGTGTCTGATTAGGATAATTACGGGGTGTCTGATTTAAGTAATTTCAGGGTGTTTGAATTGGATAATCGTAGCCACGTACGAACAGTCATTTCAATATTGAATAGCTGCATAAATTCATCTGTCCACACAGAGGGGACAATAATTGTATCCATAAAGGTCTCTTCGAACAAAGAAACACAGTCAATTTGCATATCGTTTGATCTGTACTTCGTAAAATAAGGATTAGTCGTAGTATCTTTGTAAGGTAGTAAAGCGATAGGTAATAAGCAAGCGTCGAATATGGCATGCCTATTTGGCACCATCCTGGTGCAGCTCTATGAGCGATGGATTGAGGACATTCAATTTAAGGGCTTCGATGGCTACTATCATTGGCGACGCGAAAGAGAGATCAAGACGATTTTGGATACGATACATCGAGAAGCATTTGTTCGTCCTGTTCAAGCTGGAGATTTAGGATAGCTAGGAACTATCTACATGACAAGGGATTTTGTGCCAACAGTGTACACTTGATTTAAGTTTTTGGCCTCCCAATTACTCAAACTTAGCACCTAATGAGGGTATTTAGATCACCTTTTCTGATATCAGTAGTTGTCTGGCGTATGTTACACGATCAGTCAGGTGTGCGCATCATGTGGGGCTCCCTCTCCTAGATCAAGAATAATCTGTAGGCGTGCTTTGATATTTTCAAATTCAATACTTAGTTGCTGTTTGGCAGGAAGTGTCAAAAGGGCTGTATGTGCCATCGCGTCACGCGGAGGTTTATAGGCGACGGCACTTCGTGCGATGCTTGCCTGTTTGGTCGAACTTTTTTGTTTATCAATAAGGTTTGCAAGATCTGCCATATCCAGATACTGGAGATCATGATTATTGTGTCGAATTTCAAAACTGATATTTGCGTTTTGTTTTGAGTCGGATTCTCGCTTGCGCCAAGTTTTTATTCGATTTATGGCCTCTGGTGACAAGGGAAGGGCGACTTGTTTTATATAGTTGCGAAGGATATTCTCAGCAATGTAACATTCAGTATAAGCGGGAATGTTAAATTGCGACTCTTCTCTTAAATTTTTCACCCATTTATCAATCAGTTTGTTGACATTGGCGTCAATTGTTCTTGGTGAAACGATGTCATTTAAGGTCACAGAAAATAATTCTTTCGCTTTGCGTTCTTTAACGGAAATTCTCGGGTTATCAGGATCCCCGTCATGACCATTTTCAACTCTCAATATATCCCATTCATCAATGATATTTTTGAAGATTTTTTTAACTGTGTCAATTAACTCCTTGAACTTGGGGTCATCCGAAATGACACCCTCGCGACTGCTAGTAAACGCGTCTTCTTCATCATAATCAAGCTCATCAAAATGTATTTGGCCATAGGTATAGCTCTCGACAATTCGCGCGGTAGGAATGTGCTTTAGGATGTCCTTTTCTCGCAGCCGCCCATTCACAAATAGATCTAACGATATTTTCTCATCGGTTCCACGGATTTTAAGATCTGAAGGTTTTTGGGTCGTTGCAATAAATCCCTTAATACCTCCACTTGCTGAGATTGTTTTGTAGTTCTGAATGTTTGGATTTTCTGAAGATAGTTTTGCCTGTAAATAAGGATCATCAATGTCATTTATCTGCCAAACGTATTGTGTAGCCGAAGACAAATCGTCAAGTGAGTCTATCGTAATGCGTTTCTCATTGAAATAAATGTTAAAAGTGCTATCAAGTAAAGAAAAACGAAAATAAAGGGCGATTATTTTATGTAAATATTCTATGGTGTTAATCGTACTCTCATTAAGTCCGTCAAAAAATATCGCTGTGCCCGACCTAAGCGTCTGGAGTTTTTCGCCCACATTATGAGCGAAGTCTTCGAGGTAGTAACTATTCGCGCTCACATCATCGCTTATCGCTTGATCAAGCTCTGAATTATCAATCAATCCTCCCACAATTTGACAGCCGGAAGCTTTGGTTGCAACATGTACTCTATCTGCGCAAGAAAGTAGCGCCAATTTACCAATACCTTTTCGCCCAATGTAGGGTCTGTTTTTTGCAGAAATACTTGTCTCGTTGCGCTTTGAGTAACCAATTTTTAGAAATTTGTCTTGGAAGTCCGAACGGTTCATTCCAACGCCATCATCGACGATAGACATGGTTCGCTCGGATCGATCCAAATTAATCCATACATTTTCCGCGTCAGCGTCCCAAGAATTGGAAATAGCTTCACCCAGCACAGTGACAAAATTTCGGTAAAGATTCCGCCCAAGGTGATTCAGGATGCTAAGAGAAATATTAAAGGTGAAGCTCATTCTTTCAAACCTCCCACAGTTGCCATAATACTTTTTCCTATTATCTCTCCCAATCGAGGAGGAACAGCATTGCCAATGTGGCGTGCAATGTTTCCAAGGATGATCTTATCGCCTAAAGGAACAAATTGATAATCGGATGGAAACGACTGAAGAAGCGCACCTTCCCTAAGCGAAATAGCCCTGTCTTGTTCAGGATGGCCAAATCGTCCTGTCCCATATCGGGTAAATTGCGTTGTTATTGTTGGGGCAACATCATCCCAGCTCATGCGACCATAGACAGAAGGGTAAGACTTACCTGTTTTTGCCCTGTGGCAAGACAATACAAGTGTTTCGGGCCAATCCTGCCACGAACCGCCCTGCTTTGAGGCTCGAATACGCCTTAAGTTGAGTTCTGATAGTACTGATGATACGTGTAATCGATCAACAGGGCTGCTACAGCCAGCTTCAATTAGAGGAAGATTTGCAATCGTATCGCGTACGGTAACGTAATTCCCTTGGTGAGAAGCCCCAATTAAAGAAAGTTTATTTTGAAAGAGTCTATTTTTCACGGCAAGTAAAATGAGACGCTTGCGGCGTTGAGGCACGCCGTAGTCAGCGGCGTTCACGATCGTATGAAAAACCTCATATTCTTCTTTCAGCAGTGTCGCGACAAAATCATCAAATACTGATTCTTTTGCGAGTGTGGGCACATTTTCCATGGAGACAATATGTGGCTTACTTTCCTCTATTATTCTTCCAAACTGATACAACAAGTGCCAATCTTTGTGCTTATCGCGATTCTTTTTGTCTTTACGGTGACTGGAAAAAGGTTGGCAGGGAGCACAGCCCACAAGCACACTGACATCATAGTTTTGTAGCATTTGTTTTATTTTAAAGCCTGAGACATTAACAACGTTTTCATGGATAAATTGCGCGTCATTATTAATTTCATAGGCATACCTACACGATGCATCAGCATCAATGCCAGCGACAATTTCAATCCCGGAGCGCCGTAGTCCGTAGCTTAATCCGCCTATGCCGCAGAATAGATCCACGGCTCCAACTTTAACTCCACTCATATTCGGCACTCCTTAATCTAAGTATATCATCTTGATTTTCACCTAGCTATCTAGAATTATTTGTTTAGGCCACCCTCAAGGACGGGTGCCCGAGCTATAAAAAATTGAAAAAACTAGTCCCAAATTGGTCTCCTTGCCCGGCCTGGCCATATCGCGTACGTCATCATGTTTTGCACCATCACTCTATTTCCTCCCGTTGTTGCATGAATGAATTCAGGTGATCCTGTTACCGGATTCCTGCCAATGTAGATGCCCACATGATTGTTAAGCGCTCCACCTATATACTGCTCATTCCAAAAAAACAAAAGATCTCCTGGCTTAAGTAAAGAAACATCAGCATTCATTTTTTCGAGTCTTTGCTCATACGTTAGGCCTCCTGAACGATGAGGCCTGCGCCAGCATACGTATATGTGATCAAATACGGCTGCCCCACTTTGCCCGTAAGTATCTTGGGCTCGTGAACCATGCGTAAATTTTGTGGCATATGGCGTTCCAGAAGTAATTTTGTTATAGACAACCATTGTAAGGCCTGAGCAGTCAATGCTTGTGCGAGACGCCCCTCCGAGCTGATAGGGGACGCCTAAATAGGTCAACGCTTCTGCAACGATTTGCTGTCGAAGACCGTCTTGTCCTGCTTGCAGAATCTGCTTATATCTAATAAACGAAATCGGATCAACAGAATGCAGCGTTTCATTATAAATGAGTGAAGAAACGAAAATCGACTCGCCGGTTTTGCTATCCACGATATTGTCTATTGGAATAATGTCCTTCGTCATGGTCATTTTTAGCGACAATTCGCCTAAAACCGTAAATAATGTGCTACCAGATGAAACGAGCGCACCTGTTACAAGCGATGGGTTAATCAAGAGACTTCCCTTTAGTTCTAGCATAATGCCTGACATGTAGCGCACGCGAATAAGTCCTGCGGCCTCATTAATATGGCTAATAATTCCCGTTGACGGAGAAAGTATCGTTGTAGGTGTTTCAAATAACAAAGATATCCAGTGCTGATCAAGTGTTTCAGTTATCGTTTCATACGGCTTCAAGATGGTATGTTCACCCGCAAAGGGCATATTCCACTGCTCGACTAGTAAGGGAGATACTGCAAAGAGGTCGTAGTGGTTTCCTTGAATTCCTTCAAGCGCCTCATGAAAACTTGCGATCAGGTCTTGAATTTCAGCGGGCACATAATTTTTTCCGCGTGTCTCATGCATTTCAGTGTATTCATCGGTGGTTAATTGATATTTTTCAATGTTAGCCATTAGCGTCACCGGATCACTTGCATCGTAGGTGACTGAATTTAGACTAAGCGCTATTTCTGAGACAACGCTGTTTTCAATTTCTTTTTCATTTGATAGTTGATAAGCAAGAGCCACTACTTCGGCATAATTGGCCACGTTGGCATCCTGTCCATCGTATTGATATTGGATGTTTTGATGGAGTGGATAACGATTGGCCCAATCGTCTGTGATCTTTTGGCTGATTGTATTGTCACAAAGGTATTTTAGGTAGACCATTGAATCCTGCTCCATGCTTAATGCAGGGTTTGCCATCATCACAGCTGCAAAAACGGCCACAATCACTGCGATAACGACAGCTACAATCACGGCTGCTGTCGCTGATATTGTCGCTGCAACAAAACCCACAAATGATACCAGAGCTGAAATGATTGTTGTTGTGAGTTTTATCGCCGCAACAACGACACTAGCAAAACCCGATGCAAATCCTGTTGCTAGGGGTGCAGCACCGCTAGCGTTGTCCGACATTTGCGCTTGGTTTTGCCCATCAAATCCTGCCATCATGCCCTTAAAAGGGCGCAAGGCAACACTATCAAGGGAATGCTTTGTTCTTTTGAATCGACTGGTAATGCTATTTTGCGCGCGTTCCATGTGAACTGAAGTTCGGCCACCTTTTAGTTTCTTTTCCTTTTTGCTATCGGAGGGGATCAGGGCACTTTCTTTCTCGCGGATACCTCTGTGCGACAATGGATGCGTCGCAGATTGTGCGGATAATTTTTGTTGGCCTCGTAAATTTGTTCTGATGGCAATCTTCCCTACTGGGGCATTTTCACTTTTCTTTATTAGTTCTTCATCATAGTTTCGTTGCTTTCCTTCGCGCGGACCGACGATTGCCACTTGTTGCACATTACAGGTCCTAGGCATTTTATTTCCCCTTAATCCTTGGCTTTCGTTGGGTGGCCAGCGTGTGTCGCCGGATTGCCTTTCAAAGATCTCATCATGCTTATTGTCCACTTGTTCCTCCCTAATACATTGCTTCCAGGGGACTTGTCGTCATCATTCGGTAGAGATCCGTATCTTTGGGAAATTGGTCTTCAAAGGGAATAATATCGCCTTCAATTTTGATAAGCCCCGAACCAACATCCGCGTCAGAGATGATGTCCATTTCGGTGTTGTTTAGCATCAATAACTTTCCCAATGTTTCACGATCAGGGGGTGATTGATTTAACAGAACGAGCAGTTCTGAGTTTGCGAGCATTGTCTGAGCTACATGTGATTGGAGCATATCAGAGACATTCTGGGTGATGCCTGTCAATGCAGCATTATATTTTCTGACTCGCTTCCACAAGGTGAAAAGATAATTTGCAGCGTTTTCTACCTTGAACAATAAATATATCTCGTCGATGAAAATATATGTTTTCCGACGTAGTTCGCGATTTTTTGTAATGCGATTGAAGATTGAATCCAAAACAATAAGAAGCCCAATAGGTGACAACTGGGTTCCCATGCCACTAATGTCGTATGAGACGATTCTTTTATTGATGTCTACGTTTGTTTCATTTGCGAAGGTAGATAATGTTCCAGTCGTAAAGAATTCCATCTCCAAAGCAATTTCCTGGGCTTCAGGCTCCTCTTGCATCTTCAATATTTGGTGAAAATCTTTCAATGTTGGTGGGCGTGAAGTATATCCTGATTGAACATAATCGTGAAGCGTCAGTGTTGTGCAGCGGTCAATGATTGATTTCTTTTTCGGCGGCAATGCATGATCGCTCATGATCAATTCGAGTAAGGACATGATAAAGCTTGACTTAAAAGCGTAGGGGTTTGCCCCTTCCGAGTATTCTTCGTTGATATCTAGCGGGTTAAGATGACTTCTCGAATTATCGGAAATTTCTATTACTTGGCCGCCCAGAGCTTCCACAAGATGGCGATATTCTTTTTCTGGATCAATAATAATAACGTCCGCATTATCATGAAGTGCGGTAAACACAATTTCTCTTTTAGCTGCAAACGATTTCCCGCTCCCAGGAACTCCTAGGATAAAGGCGTTTTGGTTTTGTAGTCTTTCGCGGTTTAATAAAATCATGTTGCCACTGAGCTTGTTTATTCCGTAGTAGATACCGCCTTTATCCTGAATGTCTTTCGCCTGGAAGACACTCATAATGGCGACAGACTCCGTTGTGAGCGTTCTCCATACACCGGATGTATTAAGGCCAAACGGTAAGGATGAGTTCAATGCAGCTCTTTGATTGTTATTTGCGGTTGCAAAAAAGCACATGTGCTTACTCCCAATCATTTTGACCGCCTCCGTTGTATCGTCCAGCTCGTCTAAGCTATCAGCAAGTATCGTAACAATGACGGTTGCAAACATGAGGTGTTGATCGCGTGCCGTGAGGTCTGACAACAATTCTCTCGTCTCGGCTTCTTGTTGTTCTAGTGAGAAGGGGATTGAGGCCGACCAGTTTTTTGATTCATTTTGTTTTTGTTGCCATCTTGCCTTATTGGTTTCAATGCCGAATAAGCGGCGTTCAATTTCACGTATCGCGTCAGATTGGCCGACAGGAAGTAGGTTTATTGTCACCACAAGCTGTTTTTGGATATCTGTAATTTCTGCCAGAAGCCGATCGGTTAAAAAATTCGGGAAACTTAATAATATGAGCGAGCGACTGAATTTTCCACCTACCTCGGCATGATCACGCTGATACTTTATGTGTTCAGGGCAGATATAGTCTTTAAACGAGTGACCAAGAGCCATCATGTTGTCGATGGACAATTCCGCATTCTCTTCAAAGCCCGCACGATAAAAATCATGATATATTCGTAAGCGCTCTTTTGCATCCAGCACTTCAATGCTTGAGCCAAGTGTGCGAAACGTAGACCTCAGTTCATTTGTGTGACGTTGGAACATGGCGCGTGCTTCTGCAAAAGAAGGTTGCTCAGAAGTAACGGTGACGTAGCGATCTCTAATGATGCCGGACGCTTGTTGTGTTTTTTTCTTCAGCATTCGGTTAATCTCTCGGCGGTAGCCATCAAGATCGTCATGCTGATGGTTCAAGATGGTGTTGTCTTCAAAATGGCGCATATTAATTTTGTGATTGACAAGCGTAATTTGCGACAAACTGTCTGGGTTAAGCGAATTGAGAAGTCCACAATACCGTCGGAAGATGTTGCGCTTTTCTTCGTCGTCTGACATGGAATAGTTAATATCTGAAAATCGATATATTTGTGAATAGGTTCTCCCTCGCCGACCAATGCCTGTTTGTTCAATGGCATCAAGCGGTATCGTGTCCTGTATAGATTTTGGAATTTTCCACTCTCCGGAAATCTTCTTGGCATATAGCTTCAAGGCTTTCATTAGCAGACTCCTTTATGTCATGTCAGTTTTTCTTTTTTCATCGCTCTTGTTCAATCGCGGTTTCTTTGTCCTTAAACATCAATGCTTTTGCCTTCTCTTCTGTTAACGTCACCAGATCGTAGTCAAAACATTCATTAACAGATATTTTGCGGTTGTATACGACAATCGAGTAATAGCCTGTCGATTTTTTCTCAGTATCAACAAAGTGAACGAACCCTCCTTGCGGCTGTGCCCCCGGTGAGCAGCCCCTATTTTTCATTCCGTAGTAATAAAACATACTCATTTCTCCTTTTTGGTGTATGAGCTCGCGCTCGCTTTTCTTTTTTTGGGTTTAAGTAAATGGTCTCTTCTTGATTCGCGATAGCGTCTTTCGAATTGGTATCGTCGATAAGCTTGGTGATATATGTTTTCGTTACCTAGCTTCAAATTCGGCGTCTTGACACGATCGCGTCGGCGCTTTAAGTATTCTTCGACGGTATGGCCTTGTACTTTGGCAAAGCCGAGAATAACGAGCGGAGAGGATGCAAATAGGCAGATCAAAAGCTTAATATCTGTTTGCAGCGGGATAACGAAAAATAAAACGGTCGAAAGAATAATTGCGGAACACGCTAATAGAAATTGTCTTCCGGTTAAGCCGAATAACACTTTTTCTGAATAATCTCTAACTTCTTTGTTGATCTTGATTTCCATGAATGACCTCACATAATCATCTCTTTTGCCAACTGTTCAGACGAGCTAATGATTGACATCAACAAAAACATCATGAATACTCGCCAGCCTAGATAAACAAAAATTTCTTGCCTTGCTGCTGAAGCATCAGGAGTTTGATAATAGGCGTCATGAATTTCCTGGTAGATCTCGGTTAAAAGATTTTCCGAAAGCCAGTCTCGAAGCGCAGGATTTGCATTTGGGTCAAGCTCCGGGGTTCTATAGTGTCCATAGCCTGTGTAGATAACATCATCCGGGCACCCGTGATCTACGAGCCACATATAAGGGCTTTGCGATGATATGGGCGGCGGATCCGAAGTTGAGTCTTCGGGAGAGATTGCTTCTAATACGGCAAAATAGATAATGCTTGCCACGATGATAATGACACCTGCAAGTAATAGGGCAAGGAAACTTTTGATGAATCGCCATGCCGTATGGCGGTGTTCTGCTGAAGCAAAAAACGTAAGAGGAACAGCGGAAATTGCAACATATACGAAAATCTTGAAAAAGCGAGAATAGACGATAAGTAGGATTCTAATGCTTATTACAAAAATCGCAAGTGCCATGACAAAAGCCAAGATGACATAAATGATTTTGTCCCACGTGCCCGCACTGTTCATCCTTGAAGTCACGCCGCTCGGAAGGCGCTCATACACAGTTACGCTACCATGAATATCGCGCCCGGTCGTCCAACGCCACGCAGCGTTAACGAGATCTTGTACAAGCCAGATAATTCCCTTAAAGAGCATGAGTGAACTGCGCATCACCGTATATGAAAAAACGAATTGTGTGACGTGCCGCATCATGGTTTCTTTGCTATGTGTTTGCTGAAAATCTGTTGTTGAGCGAATGATCGATGCCAAAAAAATAATCGCAAGTATCGTTGTGGCAGCAGGAAGTAGCGCGCTATGGATTGATTCCATAGCGCGCCATACAAATGATTCTCCTGCTGTTGAGGAAAAGATATTAGGGGGCGGAGTCGTCAGAAATTCAAACGCCTCACCCAGTCTTGCATTCCACCAGCCATTTGCCCATTCAAGGATGTCTACGGCAGCGGACAGAGTTGTCATGAACATGGTGTATCCTCTCGTATGCTTTCAAATCAAAACCTCAAAATACGAGTGAGGGAATGATTACCTGCAATATGAATGGTGCAGCGGTAATGATGATTCCGCCCAAAAGGGCAAAGATCGCTTTTTGACGCCCGGACGGATCTTGATTCATTTGACTTGTTCCAAATTGCACTAACCCTAGCAAAATAACGACGCCGCCAGCGACAAGACATAAATATTTCATTAGTTGCAACAATCGGACCGTTGCGTCAGATAATGAAGGAGGGGGTGTCGTATCAAGCAATAAATTCCATAGACGGGATAATACTTTTACCATTTTTCTTTTTCCTTTCGTGAACGTAGATATTGCCGCCTCCATCGGCGGTCCATTCAATGTGGGGGTGTTTTTTTAGTTCGAACTTTTCATCCATGATGGGGCGCTCGCCTCGGATCATGACGATACTTTTTGTCCGGTGGAGGCGTCGTACCTGATCGGGGCTCATGAGGTCATGGCTCATTTGATTTAAGTTGGTGCTACTTGATCCTCGCGCACCTTTCGTTGTTTGGTAAGTTTTGGTTCGTATGGTCTCCTTTCCTAACGCTTTTGATATGTATTCATGCGTTGACTGCTCATTTCCGCCTAAATAAATAAAAGAGTCACAGTTTCCAATAATCGACTCCCATTGTTTTTGATAGATCGCTTTAAGTTGCGAAATGTTTTGCAAAATAATCGAGATCGAGATCCAGTGTTTGCGACACGTTGACAATATTTGTTCAAAATCTTCAGGCAATTTTACATTCGCGAATTCATCCATCATCACGTGTACCGGAATTTCAAGATGCCCCATTGATGTTTTATCGGCGACATCGTAGAGCGCCTGAAAGAGTTGAGTGTAGATCATGCCAGCCATAAAATTAAACGAACTGTCAACGATGGGTGTTTTGATGAAAAGGGCAGTTTTCTTGCTACCAAACGTCTCAAATTCCATCTCGTCATATTCAGTAAGTCTTTGTAATGACGGCAAATCGAATTTTGTTAATCGTGCGGATGCCGTGATGATGATGCTTTGCAGGGTCTTTTCGGCGCCCGTTTTGAAGCGATGATAGGTCAATGAGGCAAGATTTCCTGGAAAGTGGGCTTCATAGTATTCAAAAAGTTCATCTAGAATGTTCCTACTGCTGGTATCTCCCTTTGCTTCCGACAAAAGGACCATGAGGTATTTGAATGTCTTCTCGTGGGGCGCTCCATACTTGTGCAGCAAAAGAACGAGTGCCGAAGTAAGCATAATTTCAGCTTTTTCCCAAAATGGATCTGAAGTCGCGCTACCCGGTGGGGTTGTATTCTTTATTAGCGATGTGATTAGAATGAAGACGTCATTATCTGTTCTTATATAAGAAAAGGGATTGTAGCAATCCGACTGTTCCATGTTGACAAGGTCAACGACACGGATCGTATAGCCCATTTTAAGGAGCGCGTTTCCGCTATCGCGCAGAATTTCTCCTGCAGGATCCAAAACAACATAACTTGTGTTGCCCTGTAATAAATTCGGTTTAACGTAACCGCGCGTTTTGCCAGAACCTGAGCCTCCTACGACAATCACATTTGTGTTTCTCCCATGCTGCCAAGTATCAAGATCAAGCCTTAATCGTTTTGACAAAAGAAGATTCTGCGTACTGTTCTTCGCCTGTATCTTTTGGTTGACCACGCGAATGTTCCCCCACGATGCATCTCCATATTCTTCACCCGGACGATATTCTTTTCGAGAGGAAGAGAAATAATAGATTGATGCAAGATACGCCACAGTGAAAAGCGCAATGACGACGTAGGTTATTGTAAACATCTGTATTGGCAGTAAGCTGTCAAAGGCATGTTCTAGTAGAAAAAGCCTCATTTTCCAGTCTTTTGAGAGCACGAACGCAGGGACAATCTTCACCAAAACAAATGATACAATTAACCATGGAATGACAAAAAAGATGTAATTTAACAAGGTTCTATTTTTCATCGCACGCTCCCTCTTTGTTGGCTATCTTTTAGGGAATAACTTTTGCCCAGCTCCAAAAATAAAGGCTCTGTGTGCGAAACAAGATATAAAAAATCAAATCGCGCTTGACTTAGCATTTCCTCTTTACCCTTCAAATCAAGCGCTTTTAGTGTCTCAAGACTTTCCTCCCATCCGTCAGGATCAGATATTCCGTAGCGACTTACATATATTTGTGCCGCGAGATGTGCGCTTTTGATGCGCGTATCCCGTTTGCCATCGAGGTAGTAATGCAAATTATTTTGTTCACGCAACCGATAGATCGCATTTTCAGCAGCGTGCACCATAAGGAGGGCCTCGTCCACGATTGGATTGATGACAAAGATATTTTCTTCTTTCAGGTAGGCCACATTTTTGGTTGTAGGCGTGATTTTCTTAAATTTGCCGAGTTTAACGCCCGCCAATCTGACAAGTGCGTAAACATGAGTCATGGGATTGTCGCACACGGGGTCCCACTCGTAAGAACGTGTAGTTTGAGAGATATCAAAGACATTTTTTATGTACAAGACAACTTCATCATTGACATCCCTTTTCGTATCAAGTATTTTCAACGCGCGCTCACCCTTTTTAATCGCTATTCCGACTTCTGCCCATTCTTCAAAAGTTCTCACATCGCGCGCGCCGGTCAATTGCGCCTTTAGCCGTAAGACGTTGCCAACGTCCATGTCCGTTAATTGGCCCTGCATCCACAGATATTGTCCAACATCCGTGAGTTCAAGTGTTTCTAGCGCCTGTCTTTTTATTTCAAATAAATCCTCATACGCTTTGGCAGCTCCTTCCCTTTGAATCATTGCCTTTTTACTTTCCACATGAACCCCCTTTATTTTTCATCGTTGGATTCATTTATTTCAGAACCCCATTCTTGAATTATTTCGTTTGCAAGTTGACGCGACAGTTCCAGCACCTTTCGTTTTTCCTCGCCATCAAGTGTCCTTAAAAAAGCTTCCATCTCCTGCAACACAATTGGATTGATTGAAAAATGAAAGGTGCTGACAAAAATCATGGCCGATATTATGCTCACGGGGCTTAGCATATTTTGGGGAAGATCTGCTACTGCAAGCGCGATTCTTTCTGTTGCAAAGCCTGCAACTTGAAGAGCAAGTGCGTTTTTTTCTGCCGCAAGATCGAGAACAAGTGTATTTTTCTCGACCAAATAGGTAAGCACTCTAGGAGCGTGAACGCCCTTCTCATAGTGCGCAAGGGAAACATTCATTCGATTTATGATGCTATCGACAAAATGTTTAATGTGAGGTGGCGCCCCTCTTACTGCAGGTGCCGTTGTATGAGAGATGTCGTAGAACCTCGAAAATTGACCGTTTGAGTGATTGGCTCGAATGTTAAATAAAATAGCGGGGTGGTTGGTATCCTTGATCGCTACTTTTTTTTCTCCCCAACCGGCGCGATTATCAATTATAGTCGCATGTGGAAGTTGTTCCAACAGCGCAAGGATGTTCTTGGCCGGGTGATTCAAGTTTTGTGCTTGCGCCTTAATATAGGCGATTAATATCCCTTCTTCTTGCCCTAATTTTTCTATTTGAGAGGCTATTAGCGTGTTTAGGTACTCGGTTCTCTCTTTGTCACTTACGCCTTTTTTATCGAGGAATGCCGTATGTTCATTAACAGGTAAAATGTTTTCATCACTCGATACATTAAGGGCGGTATCGCATTTTTCTTGAAGCGCTTTTAGCCAATAATCCAACTCACATCCTGAGGGTGCGGGCAATGGATGAAGGTCGATTTTGTGGCCATTTATTGATGGCGTGATTGCGATTAGCAGCGTTGACGAGCCGCCAACGTAGACTTTGATTTCGAAGGAGATCGGGTTCTTTTTTGATTTTGTTTCGTCTAATGCCAAAAGCGATTGGATAATGGTTTCTATTTGTCTTTTGGTGCTTTTATCCTCATCCATTTATCATCGCTCCTTTATTTTTGATGGAGAAGGTCTAAGGGGGGCGTCCTTTTTGCGATCGTCTTTGATCTTATTCATCACATCCATGACGCCCATTTGAGTCGGGTTCTTTTCATGCTTTTCTATTTTTGAAATATTGGATAATTGAGTTGATTCCGGACTCAGGGCTTGGACTGTTCGGCCATTTTCGAAGTGGACTGTCCTTTCCACGTCGTTCGCTGAATTCTGATCGGAGAGGCCGTCCGTCGTAAGGGGGTTGGGGGCGCTTTTTACTATTCCGTTGGAGGCTTTGGCAAAAGGGTCCTCTGCCACCTCGCCTTCTCTTACAGAAACGCTTAAATCCTTTGATTCATAGCTTTGCTCTGAAATGTTTTCATTTTTTCGAGTCACTGTGTCTAGGGCTGCTCCCCAGTCAGGCGACGGCTCTTCAATCGAAACGTGACCCGGTTTTGCAGCATCACCTTCACCCAATATTTCAACCGTGGAGACAGGTGCTGTGTGGTCTGGCTCCCATGTGCGAATATCGGATGCTTGCGCGATGTCAGGGACGTTGCTTGATGTTTCAAGTTGTCCAGCTAAAGCTGCAAGCTCACCTAATATTGCTGTGGCCTTATTCGCATCGGTTGATCGGATGAAAATATTGATCGTGCGTTCTTTTTCTTTGGGGTTTTGTTCGGTCGTTTCGCTTTCTCTTATAAGACGTGATGGAGGCTTTACCATAAAGCCTGTTATTTTGTTTCGTTTGAGTAGGCTCTCAACGATATCTTTGTCCTTTTCTTTAATGGTTAAAACCGTTGTGGCGATATCCCCGTGCTTTAGAAGTGATTTTACGCGTCTTTCTCGAAACAGTATCTTCGATGCGCTTTGCCCAAGATGGGCGAGCGTGGATGCAATTCCTGCAGCCCCCTTGCCTGTTATCTTTAATGCACTGAGCCCTCCTTCCATACCAAGCTCCGCCATGCGAAATACTAAATAAAGTGTTTGATCTCCTGCGTTCATAATTTGCCTCCCTTTAGCAAATAAATAGCGGCCCATGGCCGCCTTTTTTAAAAGTGAAGTCCTTCACTAACTTCTATCGTTCGTGACTGTTAATGTGATGAATTATGTCCGTATATGACATCTTTGGATTGATCGATTCCAATGTGATTTTCTTTTCTTTTTGGGCAATCAAAATAAGTTGCATGCTATCTGCTGAATAGCGTGGATCCAGTATCCTTGATATGTCCTGTTCCTTTTCAAGCCCTGTTCGGATTGTGTGCATTTGGTCTTCATTAAAGTAAGTTTTCGCGTAAATTAAATAGTTTACGTTACTTCTTGCGCCCGCTCGGATTTCATTGATTTGCGCTGCGTTATAGCCTTGTTCAAGATAGGGTTGAAAATCAAAACCTTCCGTAAGTGAGCGATGCAATACCGTTGTCATGTAGTCATCGTGTGAAGGATCACATAGTGCTGTGACATCAAATCCTTCCTCTAATGCATCTCGTATCTTCCACATTTGCCAAGCTGTGAATTTTGGATTCGCATACTTTTGGACATCTAGGTTTTTTTCTATTCCTTCCCATATTTCCCACTGTTGATCGGGGCTATATTGGTTAAACAAAATAAGCGTTTCTTTGTTTTTGGCAACGTTACTCTTTGCCTTTTCATCCCTTAAAAATTGAGAATGTTGCGGGTTATCATTTGGAGCATCTTGACAATATTGCTGCCGTGCGATGGGCATTGCTTCAGTGCCGCTGGTCATGGCCTTGCACCTCCCTTCTTTGTTGTTTTTGGATGACAAGACGCAAAAGACGCCTTTCATTTTCGGTCCCGAAGTGACCTTTTATGAAGTCATTTACTTGTTCAATGCTCTTAAATTGGTATTTACATAAAACCCGGATGGTTGATGAATAATCTTCAACCATCCTCACAGCCTCAAAGTCCACTGACGCTTTGCCGTACCTTCGAATTAAATCATCTCGCCAAGCGGTCAGCTTGTTTAAGCGAACATAGTAATAACGAAATTGACGTACAAACCAAGGCCGTGATGTGCGTCGTCGGTGTTTTATGCGCGATATTTTTTTATTTGTGCGATAAATTGTGACTTCATTATTTTTTGCGATACGCATGGAAAGAGCGGATGGGGTGTAGGCATCTCCCAACGACCGAAGACGAACAAATCGTTGCATCCCAGGGGCTTTAATTGCGACATGTTCGACATCCGCTTTAACCCGATAGCCCATACCTTGAAGTCGAATATAAAGTTCATCCAGCGCATTGACATCGCGGACAAGACTGTTTAGATCTTTACGAATATTGGCGCGATACGATACGTTTTTCCTTTTTTTGGGTGGCGGCTTAATGCCAATCTCTTTCAATTTGTTTGGCACAGTCGCTTTGCCATCGTGCCCCACGATCGATAAACGGTATTCAGCGCAAAGGGCATCTGAGACATTTCGCAGACGCTCCTTTTCACCGATACTTCGATGGTATTTTCCGCCATCGAGAAAACTCACCGAGTTGATGACGAAATGATTATGGAGGTGTTCTTTGTCAAGATGGGTTGTAACAAGTACTTCAAAGCGATCGCCCCACATAATTTGCGCCAATTTGATCCCTATCTCATGGACCGTATCTGGGTCCGCTTCACCGGGGTTAAAGCTTTGCATTGCGTGATAGCATTGAATGCCACCATTTTTATCCCACATCTGTTTTGTGCGGACAAAATCCTCGTGGGCATATTCAGACACGCAATTTATACCCGTTACATAGTGTGTTGAATGTGTTTTTTCAGATTTTTCGACGTATTCGATCACATCTTCCATCGCCTGAAATTGTGTTATTTTCTGCAATACTGCGGTTTTATCTTTGTTAGCCGCGTAGGTTAAGGTGCGACTTGGTGAACCTTTAATACTTCTAATTTTTGTAACGGCCAATCATTATCACCTCCTTTTTTGAAGATATAAAAAACGACCTTGCGGTCGTTTCATGAAGAGTAGAAAAAAGTATGCTAAATATTTTTATCGTTCCTTTTTCCCCTCGCTTTGTTCCAATGTGGCGGCACTAATTTTATCTACAACATTTAAGGCATCCGTGAAGGCAAGTTTTGCATCTTCAGTATCAGACGTTTCTCGCAATCCACTAAAATATGTTTTCAGGCGCTCTTGCTTTTCTTTTGATGTGAATGCGTCATAGTGATACTCGTTCAATTCCTCCACCATATACCGCACATCGGAGACAGTTTCTTTAGCGGCGTAAAAGTCATACGCCATCACAATATCGGTAAGGCGCTCGGCGGCCTTTTGTTTCTTTTCTTCGGATAGATTGTCATGGGATTGTATTTTGTCGTTTTTCATCTTTTTCTCCCTGCTTCCTTGCGAGCAGTATTCTCGTGTCCAACTCCCTTATATATTTTTGGAGCATCGCAGCTATTTCATGATAACGCTTCTTGTTTATCATGCCATACGTGTTTGCGATGTGAGCAATCTGATTCATGTTGACCCCTATTCTTATAAGGTCTTTTCGAAGAAGGTGGTAGTCTAGCGGCAAAGCTTCATAAATAGCTTCTTCACGGATTATTTTTCGGATAAACGCCTCACGCGTCAATCCACTCCGATCAACATTCCGATTGAGCTGTGCCATTTCTTGATCTGAAAGTCGGATGAGAAACTGGTTTTTACGTTGTCTGTTCTCGGACATTCGAATACCCATCCTTTCGTTGTTCCTCCTTTGGTTGCTATATGTAAATAAACATAGTTGAATAATCTATGTTACTTACATAGGTGTATCATTTATGTCTACATACATAGTTGATGATTTATGTCTATATACATATATATAATAAATATATATATGTATTTAACTTGATATATGTAGGCTTTCGCCTTTACTAACTTGCAAGCAGCGCATTTGGATATCCACGGGCTTGCCCGCAAACATCCCCCTGCCACGGCTAAACCGTGCTTGTTAGGGGACACCCCTAAGACCCCGACAGCGTTTTTGTCTCTTGACAACTTTTATGTTGGCAGCAGATATTACTCGCTTTTCATACATTTTGTGACGACATTAACGCTGCCGGGTCACAATTTCATTACGGGTTGACTCCCTTTTTTGCGTGGAGGCCATTGCCATCTTGGATGGCATAGCGCTCACTTTGAGACAAGACTTCATCGTAGAGTGTGTTGTATCCATCGCTTTCAAAGTAACCCATGCCCATATAGATAAACCAGTCAACAAAGAGGTCACTTACGGGGAAAAAGATATAAATGGGTCGTTCAGTTTCACCGGGAGCAGGCCAGCCTTCCGTATACGAGATACGAGCGTGAAGTAATGACTCGCGAAGGCGGATTGTTTGCATGAGCCCCTCGTGGGTGTTGCTGTCCGTGTCCTTTAAACCGATGATTCGTGCAGGTCGCGTCTCAGGGTCATCATCTTCTTGGAGACGTAAACTAATCTCAACTGTATTTGCGGATAAAATATTTCGCACTTGTGCGCTTTTCACGCTCTCCCAGATAACGCCTTGGTGAAGTCTTGGAGATACATGCTCGGTTGTCCGAGGGGGTGGAGGTGAGTTTTTTTCAGTCGTAGGTGTTGTGGCGAGACTATTGGGGTTTTCAGGTGCTGTACTAGGCTTCTTTAGCGCACTGATCACAATGGGTAAAAGCAACGCGATGAGACAGATGGTGATAATGAGCATATATATTCTGATTTTTTTCAAGGAATCTTCCATGCGTTTTACTCTTTCATTTAAGCGTTAAGACTAATGCTGTGAGAATAATGTTAAGGATAGCGAGAAGGCCTAGTGGTAACCACTTGACGAGCATTAAAGACCATAAATATGCTTTGATTTCGCCTACCAGTTCTGATTTTTCGTGCTGCCTGTCCCGTTCATTTTTTTTGTCAAATTCAATCGCGCTTTGTTGCAAAATCAAGCTCACAGCGTCAGCTGTTTCCGATGCGATTAGATAACTATCCCTTTTTCTTTTTTCGTCATACTCGCATAATGTTTTATCGAGCGAAGTAATTGAAAAATGGATGTCTGTTTGCTCGGCCAATATTTGGCGTAATAAGTCTTCACCTTCAATCTCTTCATAACGTTTCGCGCGACGGGCAGGATCAAGCAATGCTTGTATCGTTTTTTCACTAACCATTAAGTCTTGAAATATTTCTCGTACCGTGCGCGATACCGCTTGCAAAGATAATTCTTGCTCCTCGTTATTTTCCTTTATTGCATCACTTACAGCGTCGATTACAACATCGTTTATTGCCACAAGATAGGCGTCCATCATATCTTCCTTTTTTTGTTTAGATAGTCTTCTATTTGCTCCCCCTTGACGCGTTTCGCCTTGAAAGATTGGCAAGCGTTTCATCTTGTTGCACATTTTTATTTCTCCTGATCCGTTCGTTCGAAATCCTTGGGTTTTGAAGGGTCTTTGATTGTCTTTAATATGCTGGGAAGATGTTCACTATACGCAATGTGAACGTCCTTTAAGGACGATATCATTGCCCGTCTTTGAGAAGACAAAACATAATTTTTCTTATCGCTTTCTGCCGGCGCATTTTTAATTGCTTCGCTTTCAACCTCCTTGTATATTGATGTCCGTCAGGGTCGTGGCACCTTGGCGGCCTATTCTTTTATCTCCCGAAACCACGTGGGATAATGGAACCGTGCAGTTGAGGGCGTCGTCAACCTCCCTGAGATCGAGTCTCGTGACAAAGAGTGACGCCTCAGCTTTACGGGTAGGATTCGAATGAGCTGGATGGGAGTTTTGGTCCCGTATCTCTCACAAGGTAGAATTCCCGTAAAGGCTTGTGGAAAACCTCTCTGCAACATTTTTGAAAAGGTGGTGCACCCCATGTATTACATTGGCATCGATATCGCCAAAAGGGCCCATGAAATCTGCTTCACGAACGAAAACGGTGATGTCCTCGACGGCAATTCGTTCAATATCCCAAACACAGTCTCCGGCATCAACAAGTTACAAAAGCAACTGGATAAGTATGGGCTTAACCCCACGAATGCCTTGGTCGGGATGGAAGCTACGGGCCACTACTGGCTAGTGTTGTATTCCTGGCTCATGGAGCAAGGGTTTGACGTCAAGGTCATCAATCCGCTTGTGACCGATGCCTACCGCCATATGCTCATCCGCAAGGTCAAGAACGATCGTATCGATGCCGAAGTCGTCGCGGCGGTCCTAAGACTGGGTGAGTATCAAGAGACGGCTGTGACCGATCATGACACACTGGCCTTACGCCAGCTTTGTCGCTTTCGACTCTGGCAGGTGGGATCCGCAAGCGATCTCAAACGTAAAGTCATTGCCCTGCTGGACCAGATCTTCCCCGAATACGAGCATCTTTTCAGTGACGTCTTGGGGATGAGCTCGAGAGAACTCCTCAAGGTTTACACCACACCTGAGGAGATCGCCAGCATTCACACAACCAAACTGACCAACATCCTCACCAAAGCGTCACGAGGGCGATTTGGCAAGGAGAAGGCTCTGGAAATCAAGGCCGTCGCCAAGCATTCACTGGGGATGACGATCGGGGTCGATGCTTTTGCTTTTCAACTTCGCCAGATCATCGAACAAATCGAGTTTGTCGAAATCCAGATTGCTAAGCTGGATCAAGAGATCGAAGCCTACATGGATTCGCTCCAGTCGCCGGTCACAACCCTTCCCGGAGTAGGTCCGGTATTCGGAGCGATTATCTTGGCCGAGATCGGTGACATTAAGCGTTTCCCAAGCGCCAAGCAGATTGTCTCCTACGCCGGTCTGGACG
>Ga0265293_10005714_pt1 | contig 20539 bp, 11 predicted proteins | sample Munlanlewell138R_FD_192505 | JGI IMG/M metagenome (GOLD analysis project Ga0265293, IMG submission 192505) | Leachate microbial communities from a municipal landfill in Southern Ontario, Canada - Leachate well 138R | ecosystem: Engineered > Solid waste > Landfill > Unclassified | place: Canada... | reverse complement strand
ATGAATTATTCCCAAGTCCAAGCCCTTCGGGGGCAAAAGTACCCGTACCTTCAAACAAATCCGGTACAAAGGTAGCCTGATTTGACAGCTCAATAGGTCGAGATACCGCCTCAGGCAACCCTCTTTCATTATACTTGGTGCCGGTAATAATTGTTTTATTGCCACCTCGAACCTGGCTTTGTATTCCACGACCTAAGCCATCAAGATAACTCACCGACTTTATAACCTTAGAAGTATCCCCCGCATCATAATAGGTCCAACTTTCTACTCGATTAGGATCCATTGGATTGTAATTACTGTTCCCTTGTAACGAATAATAGTATTCATTCTTCGAAATGCGTACCCCATGTGCATTATAGCTTTCCTTTAATCGACCAAAGGAATCGTAGGTAAACTCATTACTTTGTCCATTTTTATCAATAATAACGCTCACTCTTCCAAGGCCATCATATTCAGCCTCTGTAAATAAATCATCGCCAGTACTGGGACGAACACCACCAGAAACTCCATCGATGCTTGTTCCATTTTGTCTCTGGATACCTGTTAAATAAATTCCCTTAACTCCGTTAAGACCTATCTGTGAAAAGGGTTGGCTATTACTACCATAATAATACTTTGTTTTAACACCCATGGCATCTTCAACCTCTATAGCATTGCCATAGCTATCGTAGGCTATGACTTTATACTGATTGACCTGCCCATAAATGAAGGAAGTTTGTAACAGGATTAGCATCACAACAACAGCGATGGCAGAAAATTTTCTTTTGGCTCTATTCCTGATCACGTGCGTACCCTTTTAATTTGATGAACAATTGGCCGGTGGTGTGGGAGCGCCCCCGTTCCACGCCCAGACTTCACACGGCAGCCATTTACCATTACCCCAGTCTTTCCACAACGTCCAGTTCTTGCTTAAAACAGCTCCATTACCATCGGTCACCGTCACAGAATAGGGCTGGGTAAGCATGTTTAAATTCGCCATGCCTGGTTGATGATTCTGATGAGCGTATTCAAATACAGTTTCTCGTATTTTCTCGTTAGAATTCGTTTCTATAGATTTGGTTAATAGCTGTTTTGGCAACAGGCTATACTCATATTCTTTAGTGGTAACCGTTGAATCAGCATTTCCATAAACAATACTAGTTTCTTTTGATTTATTAATCCATCCATAGTTATGATCATAATAAGTTATGGCAGCAAAACTTGTTCCGTTACACTGCCCAAAATTCATCATATTTAAGCCTCTGCTAACTGGATAGCTATAATCAATTATTTGCGGTGAACTCAATAAATTATCCATATAGATTTTATATTCATAAACAGTAGCACTTAATTTTTTACCTGAAGCATCTTTATAAAAAACTGACAATGGATATCCGTAAGCAAATTCAGCAAAACGAGGTGGGCCGAATTTATGTCCTATAGGTGCTACACTTGGTTGTTCCATTTCAGGAGAAGTGATAGGTGATAAAAACCTTTGCACTCTTTGCCCCCCATCAGCATACGTTGTGGTAACATAACTGTAACCCACACTGGAGCCCGACAAAGATCCTAATTGATAGACCGAGGAAGCCGAACGTACAAACCATGCACATGGGCCGCCATAAGCATATAAATAAAAAAAGACGGGCTCCCTCAAAACCACACCAGATGAAATATTTTCGTTATCCGGCATGCGATAATTAAATTGACGTTCATTAACCTCGCCAAAGCCATCAGAATCAGTAACCGATTTAATTCGTAAACCACCACCATACTTAAAATTTACCCACTCAATATATCGGTAGACAATCATTCCTTGCAGATTGTTATTGATATCAAATTCACTTGTGGGGCCTGTTAAGGCTCCGGCGAAATCAGTAAGGTCATATTCACCAGGAGGAAGCAACAGAGAAAAGGTAGGGTTAAATTCCGGATAATTATCAAAACAAGACTCGCCCTGTTCACACATAAGTTGTACGTCCACATAGGCAGAATCCGTTAATGTAAGTGTGGGAATACTCCCAGAGGGCATTCCTCTATACCAAATTAAAGTTTCACTATCACTTTCTCCCAAACTTCTATGATTCAAAAGCTCATCCTCAACATATCCATAATCATTTTGTTCATATTCTAAAATGCTCTTACCACCGGTTGGATATGTGATTTCACGTAACATACCTAATCTGTTATGGTTAAAAGAGGGATAACGTCTGGAACCGCTTTTATAAATAAAACCTGATCCATCTAAAAAAGCCAATTCAGGCAATAGAGTATTATTATTATTGTTGCCATTATAATAGCCCCATAAATCAATTCCTAATGTTTCTCGATTCGGCATTGACAGTTCATCATGGTAAAGCATTTTATACTGCTTAGGGCTGGCCATCGTTGAACCCATGATATCAACCCCCTTTAATTTTAGCTGTTTATTTGTAGCAGAATTACCGAAATAACCCATATCAAAAGTGAAGTTATTTATAATATGGTCATTTTTGAATACTTCTATGTGGCTAAGATATTGTTCATTTTCGAAATCCGAACGAACCAAACCGTGGAATTGTACAGAATCAACAGCTGTAATAATTTTATCAATCCTTTTAGAATAAGTTTCATGATAGCTATAGCTTAATACGTTGCTATTAGTCATCAACTGCGTTTCATGTCGAAATTTCTGAAAACTAGGAGAAGATGGGTTATGTCTTTTATATGTAAAACGAATAGTATCCTGAGGGCTTTGAATTTCGCTCAGATACCAACTTGATGTATAAATTTTTTCCGTGTTGAAAATGAGAACTCCTTGGGAATCCGCGTTATTAGTAACTGTAATTTCAGTTTCCTCAAATATATATTTAGTTCCGCCAGGAGTAACTATTACCCATTTAATAATGGGTTTATAGTGAAAATTTTGGCCATCATAGTTTATGCTGGTATGACTATGATAAGTAATTTCAAAATCATGCTGTGGAATCGTCAAAATACGAGATACTCCATCTTTCTCTCTGCCAAGTACAAATTTTCCAGCATACCCCATAAAATTAAAGTAGAACACATCTGGCTCTCCATCTTTTTGGCCTAAAGATACATTTTCCATAAAAACTGGGTTATAATCGTAAATATCATCCTCTGTAGCTAAATATCCATGATCCGCCTGCTCGTCAGGAAAGCCTTTCATTGTTCTGGTAATAACCCCGCCCGCTTGTAATGACCACCCCAAACCTACCCATCCCGGCCTTTCATCTGGTCTAAAACCTGATGACGAATATGACAAAGAAATAGGCACACTCAGATTAATAGATTTTAATTCTGTCAGTGGAATTGCTAAGCTTGGCCGCCCTGTGAACTCACTTATAGGCATATCCCCATATTTGCCTAATGATGCGGCAGTAGGTGACATATAACCTTGAGTTTGAATATTTGCTTGCCCTACAATAGTTGTTGACCATAAGCCAATTAAAACGAATAGTGTATATGCCCGCATTTATATTACCCTTAAATTTTTTATAAAAAATAACATTATATTTTTAAAAACCAATAACTATTATATATAATAAGTATCGAGGCTCCTGTTTAGATGATTTCTGATAAAAACTATAATAGGATTTTCAAGAGTTATATTTTTTCCATTATCAGAAGGCTTTTTACTCATAAACTGGAGTTGCTATATTTAAATAGACACGGAGTTAAGATATATTGTAGCTCTAACAACACCTATATTATTTGACCAATCTTTAATATCGGTCGTACCCTCAGTTGCATAAATATATTCAGTCTTACCATCAATTGTTTTTGAATATACCCCACCCCTAAATCCTGTTTCGGGGGTTTCATTAATTCGTTCTACTTTCCAGCCATTATCTGTAACATCTCCTTTTTTAGCTGAATAAATATACTCAGCTAAAGGTGCATATTCTTCATCAGGACAGGAAGAACATAAACCAGATGGGTTACTCAAATTGATCGGATTATTCCAGGAATAATTATAGGGCGAGAGACCTCTCTGGTTTGGATGATCAAACAACGGATCAATTTGCAGGAGCTGGGCGATTACTGGATCGTAAGATCTTGCATTCAAACTGCACAGGTCTAAGCCCGCCTCATTATCAAGTTCATATCCCGTGAATTTATAATCGTCATTCGGATTCCCACTGTTCGAAGAACGCCCCGGCATGGTCAGCCCGAATGGGTAGTAATCGTCGTAGCCTACCGTTGCTCCACTTTCATTAATGGTGGTGCGAATGCTGCCTAAATGGTTCTTGAATATCTGCCGAGCCATACTCCCATCGTAGTTGGTTTTAATTGGTTTAACAGAGATAGTACTATAATCTAAAGTACCATTCAATGGAGAGTTGGGATATTCTAAATTCCTTGCTCCTTACCATCGACAATTTTATTAAAGCTACCAAACTAAAAGCTATACAGTAGCTTCAACAAAAAAGGCACTCCGATTTCTCGGAATGCCTTTATAGTTACTTCGACTGATCCTCCAATTCTATTTTCATAAACTTATTAATCCAGTACCAACAGACCCAAGATTTTCTGCTCTTACCTCAACTTCATTGTTCTGCTTTAAATAATCAAAACTAACCTTGTAAAGGAAGCTTGTAGACCCTTCCCAAACATAACCGTGATATCTAAGTTTATTTGGCATTTCCTCTTTTACAAATGGACTAATAATACTCTTTAAAGAATCAGGTATAGAGTTTTCTGAATCATTGGGAATACTCTCCCACGTTTTGAGCTTTATAAGGCTATTTTGGCTGTGATAAGATGCAAACATAAATTTCGAAAGCTCCACTAATTGATCTTTACTAAAGGAAGTTTCAATATCTATTAATGAGTTAATTTTCTCTAAAAATGTTTCACTAAATAGAACCTCTCTCTCTGCTTCAAAATAGTCGTTTAACACTTCTGTAGAACTATTTTTTACTACAATTATTTCTAATGCAGGTTCAAATGCCTCATAACTAAAAACATAAAAGTGCGACTTCTTAAAAGGAGAGTTCAGTTCTCCTTTATACTTTGTCTGTTCTTTAATTTTTTCGGGCGATGGCTTTTTTTCAGATTCAATTGATTCGTAGTATAACCTTTCAAATTCGATGAACTCATCTACAGCCATCTCAAGCATTTCGTCTTTAGCTACTTTCTGACTACCCGAGCAGGAGTAGGTGAATAATATTAATAGTAATAATAAACGAAGCATCTTATTTCCTCTTTAAAAATGTATTCTTAATGAATGAGACATGTTTTTTTGCTATTGTTTGCTTTTGCTTGTTTACCTGTCGTCCACTTATTTGAGCGTTCATAATATTAGTACCTCTGTTTTCATGCCCTAAGCCCATAGCATGTAAACCTTCATGTACAACCAGATTACCAGCCCCCGTCTCATTAACATTGTTTCTTGTTAATGCATCTACAGTTACCAAACCTTCTTGAGAACCCGTTTTAGCAATACCTTCTGCTCCTTGACTTACTGCACCGCTTTTTTCCCATTTTTTAAAGCTAGATTATTATCATCTACAAGGTCTATACGTACATCTGTTGGGTCTAAACTTACAAATTGAGGATTACCCTTGCTATCTAAACTAACAAACTCAACCGTTATCGGTATTCCATTTTGATTAAAAACTGATTGTGCTTGATTAGTAATATCATCTTTCTGTTGTTGAGACAAGTTTGCGGTTTGATGAGTTTGCCTTATATAAAAAGTACTATCCATTCCAGTAGGATCTATATAAGTCAATGGATTATTTCCAACGTAAACATAAGGACTTACACCCGGATAATTAAAATGGTGAGGATCGATCTGCCCAAAGCGAGGAATTACGGGATCGTAAAAACGTGCGTTGGCATGATACAGATCTAATCCTGCTTCCTCGTCCTGTTCATGCCCGGTAAATTTATACTTGTCGTTGGGATTCGCACTGTTCGAACTTCTCCCCGGCATAGCTAAGCCAAACGGGTAGTAATCGTCGTAGCCTACCGTTGCTCCACTTTCATTAATGGTGGTGCGAATGCTGCCTAAATGGTTATTGAATATCTGCCGAGCCATATTCCTATCGTAGTTGGTTTTAATTGCTTTAACAGATAATACTATAATCTAAAGTGCTATTCAATGGTGAGTTGGGATATTCAAAATTTCTAATCCTAACCATTGACAATTTTATAAAAGCCACCAAGCTTAAAGCTATTCAATAGCCCTAAACAAAAAAAGATCCAAGTGGACACTTGAACCAGTTTTTTAGTTCCTACATGTTTGGACTAGATAGGGGGCTGTTTTTAAAACAAGCTGAAGGTATTTCTTCAAAAATATGACTAAATATTTCATTCAGGGTGAGTTCAGCTCCGTAATACGTAAATAATTCTAATAACTGAGTTAATGATTCTATTTTCCAAGCATCATTCTGATAAGTTAAATTCGATAAAGCTGACTCTATTCTTTTTTTAGTGAGTGGTCTCTTAGTTAGCATTACTAAATCTTTCTCAAACTCTTCTAATGATTCAACATTATTTGGCCAATCATTAATAGCTTGTACTAAAATATCAATCTGGCTTTTTAACTCATCCTTCAATAAGTCTTCATCTAAAGACTCTAAAAAATCCAGTGTAAGGTTATTCATTATCTACCTCTATATTTTTAAACTCTTTTTGGTGCCACTTGTCATATTTCTGCTTTACATCAAAGACCTCATTTGTATCGTTATTACGAAAATAATGTGTCTCTACTTTTTTTCCGTCTTTTATTCCGGCTTCATAAACTTTGACCCAATCACCTTCAGAGGCTTTATTAAGTTCGCCTAGAAGACCCTCATTTTTAATACCAACTGTTACCTCATCAATTGCTTTATAAGAATCCCCCATTAAATCACTAACAGAAGATGACAAGCTTAGACCTTCATCTCCACTTCTGAATAAACCTTTTACAGCACCCCAAGCTTCATCTCCAAATCTTGCTATTGCTTGTCCTGCTTTAGTAGCAGCAAATATACCAATTGCTGCATCCTCTGGACCAGGTATAAATAAAGAAGCTACTCCCGCTGAGAATTTAGCGGTATTTTCTCCAGCAGCTGAATGATACGCTTCAATATACTGAACCGGATCCTTTCCTTTGGCAACGGCATCCCTTTGAAGCGCTATGTATCTTGCAGATAAATCACAACAATTAGTGGCCGCCCTCCCATCCGGGTCAATCATCATGATGGGATTGTTCAGGGCATACACATACGGGCTTACATTTGGAAACTTGGCCGCGTAGGGATCAATACTTAAAAACCGGTTAATTAGCGGATCATAATACCGCGCTCCCATGTAATCTAAGGTGAGATTCGCCTCATCATCGCGTTCATGCCCCGTAAACTTATAACTGTCATTCGGGTTAGCTGAGTTCGAACTCCGGCCAGGCATGGTCAGCCCAAATGGATAATAATCATCATAGCCATCCACATTCCCGAATTCATCCACTGTTAAACGTATAGATCCTATGTGGTCTTTATGATAGTATCTTCGTTCATTGCCATCATAACTACCAATCAAGTCTACACTGGCATAAGTATTTTGATATTCCAAGTTATCATTCACATATACTGCCAGTACTTTACCATCGGTGTCTCTCACATAATGCGTCTCGGTGCTGCCCATTTTCTTTTTGGTTCGCTGTCCGTCGGCATTATAAGCATAGGTGAGCATACTGCCACCAGCCATCATTCTGGAAGGCAGATTACGCCAATCGTAATGAGCAGATTCAAAACCATTATGCTCATTCTCAATCATATTTCCATTAGCATCATAATCCATGCTGTAAAAGGCCGTATTAAAAGCTTCAAAGTATTGTATGCGGTTACTATTACTATATATGTAAGAACTACCGCTTTTATACCACCATGTGCCCGTATCATCATAACGATCAGACCAGCTCATATTCCCATTTTTATCATAACCGTAACCAACATCATAAGCCTTGGAATGATACCCATTACCGGAAAAATCAGCTCCTTTTAGCCGGTTGGCTGCATCATAGCTGTAGGTATAGTTAAAAAGATCGCCATCTCTTTGATAAAATTGACCCCATGCTTGGTTACTGACATTGCCGTTAGCAGTATATCCTAATTGGAGCCTAAAAAATTCAACTCCAATAGAGTTTGTATGGGTTCTCCTTGAAAGTAAACCACGGATGTTGTACTTATTTTGAATATTTGGTAGATAAGTACTACCTAACTTAATTTCGTCAACTTGCCCATCAGCCATATAAGAATATTCGGCTTCTTTAATTCGGCCTGCCGGATTGGTATCGGTGTCCGTATACACATATTTCAACCGTCCCAGTTCATCATATTCCTGCCAGGTTATAAAACGTTCGCCGGAGACATGGGGCTGGTAATCACGACGGGTAAGACGCCCAAACCCGTCATAGTGGTATCGTATTAATTTGGCGCTTAAACCGTAGGGCTGAGAATATTTCCATTCCACCAAGCCTAATTCATTATAGGAAAACCAATCGTGCCCCCAGTTGTTGGTGGAAGTGGTACTCAGGTCACGGTAGGAAACTTTGGTCAGCTGCCCTTTTGCATGGTTGGATACATAGCTGCCGCTAAACGGCGTATGGTCACCGTCGTAATAATATTTAATATTAGGCTGATGATCGGTTGTCGGGAAGGTTGCACTGTTTGCATTGGCTGAGGCAAAATCAACGGCGCCACTGTACTCCCCGGTTTCAACGGGGCGGCCGAGATCATCATATTTGGTGTAGGTGTACACATCATTGGAGATAAAACCGAGTGTTCCTATACTAAATACTATAGGTTCACTAGAATCCGTTGCCTCTCCATGAAAGTGGTATGCTCCGGGTTCCACTTCGAAAGTTAGAGGAGTGGAATTACCTGCACAACCTCCATTATTAGCGGTTGAAAATGTATCCGAATATATTATAGCATGAGTATCTGAATTTTGAATGTGAAAGTAATAATCATCATAAAATAGATCGTATACGCAAAAATCCAAACTTAACTTTCCTCTACTTGGAACTTCTATACCTCTAGTAAATGATGTAATTACAGATGCATTACCACTTAAAGAAACGGATAAATCTGCTTGCTGCGACTTATGATTGGCATCGCGCGCAAAGCGCAGGTTACCGGCTTTATCATACTTGTAATCCACAGAGTAATCCTGATCTGGGAGCTTCTTACTAACTAACTGTCCCAAAATATTATAGCTATAAGTGGTTTCATACCCATTTGGATCTGTTACTTTTGCTAGGCTACCTTGCAAATCATATTCATAAGAAGTAACTAGATCCGAACTACTTCTTTCTAGCTTACCATTACCATTCATATCTGTACCCGAGACAATAATCTTACCATGAATATCAACGTACTGAATAGAAACGTTTCCATCTTCGTCCTTAATTATATTTTTCCTAAGGTCACCAGCCTTAAAACCAGCATATTCCTCTGACACATCATCATTGGTCTGGTAACCCAACTGAACAGTATTGGATAAACTCAAAAAAGAAGACTGGCCCGGTTTATAAACATTTTCAGGTCTACTAAGTAAGCTAGATTCCAATTTAGTATAGTTATAGGCGTACTTTGAGTCATTAGATGAATTGCCTAATCCCAAATAATAACTATACAGTAAGCTAGAAGTAGGTAATGCATTTCCCGGACCTGAAAATCCACTACCGAAAAGATTCGTATAAAAAGTGTTTTGCAAACTCGTGATTACTGGTTTACTCGTTACTACTGAGCGGCTTAAATCATCATATAGAATACCAGTAAGAATTGTTTCATCAAGTGAACTAACTTGATTTTGCAGATTTCTACCTAGTGCATCATAGTATTTTTTTGATACAGTTGCTGAGCCTGCCAATACAAAATTAGATAACCAAAACGGGTTATCACTCTCAGTAACAATTCTTACAATTGGCTCCCAGGAAGTTGAAAATGAACCAGTACTATGTTTATCATTTTCATTTCTTGCGGTTCCCTTTGGATATACCCAAGAATAAAGTGTACTACCAATTTTTTGAATTTGAATGGTATACCATTTTCCAGCGGGTGCCGCGATATTAAAATTGTAATAAGATACACCTGAACCATTCTTTTCTAATTTGACCCTAAATGTTTCATTGGATGTATTATACTCTATCGAGTATAAATTACTACTATCGCTATTTTTAAACATTATTGATTGCAGGCCACTTAAATTAGCTTCTGGATAAAAATCTGTACTGAGAATAAGGTTCTCAGAGTTGCTATTTCTTTCTATGTACTTTGTTGAATTAATAAAACCTGAAGACATTCTAACTGCCATTACCCCATCCTTTTCTTCTCCAAAATCAATATTTGAATTAGAGGAAACCGTCCAATCTTTCTTATGAGAAAAATTTGTTGAAAAAAGAATATTCTGGAATGATATTGATTCTGCCTTGTGAGGAGCACTTGTATCAAATACATTTGAATTCGCTTCCTTAGAGTTATAAACACCACTTATATTCAAGATGGTACCATTAGGGTTCGACGATACAAAATTTGCTCCAAGTCCAGAAATACTACTTCTTTCAGTAACACCATCTACCTTTTTAACCGCTAATGTTCCCAGAGTTAATGGGTCAATTTCTTGAGTGATTGCTTGGGCATCCTCTGGGTACATTCGAAAATTATCTATAAACCATTCTGTATCAACTGTACCATATCCATAATTCCCAAATGCTACCTTTTGTATTCCAGAAGATGAGACTCTAAAGCCAGCATCTGAATATACTTTCTCTCCATTGACATAAAAATCCGCCTGATTAGAGCCTGATTTTACAAGTATCTTAAAGCGATATGTTTTTCCTACTTCAAGCCCAGACTTGACTGTATGCCATGTATTATTATAATATATTCTCCATTGTTCATTATTTATAGCTGTCCAAATTGCATTTTCAGAACCTCCATTACCCGTGCTCCATGAAGAACCTCCTGCCGCAATTATTAAGTCCCAGTTGTTGCTATTTGCAATTGTTACATCAAATTCAATTAATACATTCCCCTGAATTTCGGCTCCTAAATTATAGTATATTCTATCTACTTCACCACTCTGAGCGGCAGCAAAGTTTTTGAGTCTGAGTTTCCCACCAATAATGGAGAATTCTGTATCACCATCATTACCATTATCAACTTTTGTCCAACCAGTAAGTCCATCGTACGCAAAACTATGGGTAAACACTTCATCTGGCTCAGCGTTAGTAAAACTACCTATTAAATGCTGCCCATTATTTGTATATTTATATGAGGTTTTTACTCCATTTGCGTCAACTGACTCAAGTACATTTCCAAAACCATCAAAGGAAAGATTTTCACTTATTTTGATAGAATTACTAGTTGTCGGGACATCAGGAATTATATCTAAAGTTCCTGTTGTGCCATTACCACGGGTTATTGTCTCTGTATCAGAGACACCATTCCATTGCCATGTCTTTGAGCTTCTCCATTTTGTTTTATTGTTAAAAACAAAATTGGTATTGCCGGTAACTTCTGCATCATTATAGTACTCCCAAGTAGAATATATTTTATATATATCAGAACTAGTATCATATTTTAAATCTAAACCGTGAGCACTAGTTGTATATAATTTTAAACTTTTAGAATAAACCTGATTCCTCATATTCATGTCGTACATATCCCTATACGAACTTGATGTGGTATTTTTATACATTTCGATGGCAAAATTTGTCTGCTCAATGCTACGAATAAAACTACTAGGGGGGCCAAGCTGATCTAAACCTCCGAATTTATTTTGAGAATAATGGTTAGCATTTACATATCTCTTAATTTTAATGTGAGGCATTAAACTGATAGGCATTCTCCCAAAATGGCCTACATTGTATAAATTATTAACTGGTTCTACATAGTTGGGTTCATAAGGAAAAGGAATATCATAATTATAAAGGTTTGTAATTAAATAGTTAAGATCGTTAGTGGCTACCATACTATTTCCACATGTTCCCGTAATAGGTGAACACCCATTTTGATATGTATCTGGGAAGTCCATTTCTTTATAACTATAAGTGTTAACTTCTATTAGTGAATCAGTAGTAATGACTTCTTTTTCTAATTTATTCCAACCAAAAGAGGTATGCCTTCTAGGATAAATAGAGCCAGGATTAGTTGATGTAGCAGGGTAACTAATAACAGATTCATCATGATCATTATATTTTTGAGTAAGGAACAATTCACTTGGAGAAATAAATTTTTTAATGTCTTTTACTTTTTTATTGTTAGGATCAAAAAACTCCGTTTGATATATCTGTCCTTGATAATTTGAATTATCTCTTGAGCCATATAAATAAGTAATACTCCTCATAACTTCTTCTTGTTTAGGATGGTCCAAGCCTGGAATATTTATTTCCTCAGTATTCCTAAGAAAAATTTTAGTTCCATCATTTGCTTCATATGTAGTGATTTCATCCTCATTATAGATGAAAGTAAGCGAAATATTATTTGTAAAATGGTTTATAATTTTACTCCCGTCTGGTAAAGTGGAACCAATCCATCGATACTGAATACTTCCTGAAAATTTTCTTGAGTAGTTAAACCTCGTTGGTTTATAACTTAAAAAGTCAGGCACTGAAAGCACTCCATCCCCATAAGTATATGAAGTAGTATAGTCATTGCCCATTCCATCGGTAATTTTTTTTGACTTTAGTCTTATACCTCCTTCTATAATCTCATCATCAAGATACTCAGCATAGCCATTATAAGTTTGAGGATTCAAATAACCCTCACCAAAATAATCCCAAACTCTTCGATTTAATTCATAATCGAACTCTGTAATAGAACCACTTGGTGTTTTAATTTTCCAAAGTGCATTCCCGCCGGCTTGATACCCCATAACATCCGGAATAGTAGAGAAAGCACCATCATCATGATTGTATTCAAAAGAATATTCGCTTTTATTACCCAGCATGTCGAGTATCTGAATACTTCTTAATGTTAACTCATCATCATTCTCATAACTTCCCGGAGCCGTTCCGTTTGGATGAGAATAATCATATCGCTTGGTGGTTGAATAATCATAAATAAACACCACCTTCTTAATAACCCTGCCTGTACTTTTTTCAATAAGCCTAATTTCGTCCAGTTTCTTTGCATATGTCCAGTTATCATCAGCATGGTCATACCTATCCGAAATGATAAATTTTAGCTTGTGGGTTTCAGATTCAATTATATCGGGGTATTTGTTATCATAGTCAACATTAGCGAGATAACCTTCACCATTAATAGAATTCACACCTGATCCGTATCTATACTCTCCTAATACAACTTCATATTGTTGTCTTGAAAATCTCTGTTTGTGATTGGAATAGTATGTGAAATTGATTTCGTTTTCCGAATACGGTGATTTAATCTTTTTTAGTTTCCAGGCGGACGGATATTTATAGTTAATTCCATTTCCTACAGTTCCACTTCCAAAATACTCCGAAAGTTCTATGTTTTCAATTTCATCAAAATAATGTGCGTACCCAGATCCATTTACTACTCGAAAACCCTGAAAAAAACCTTTGTGTGCCATAGATCTTGTTGGATCTAAAGTGTATACCGGAGATGCTAATTCTGTAGTCCACCTTATATCATAGGGTTTATAATTGATAGTAGAAAACTTTATATAGTGTGGTAGAGTAACTAAACTACCATTATGATTATATTTAGCATCCGCGCCATAAGTAACAACTCCCATTTCTTCTGAACTACCAGGCAGGTTTAACATGTAAGTATCCCATTCTTCATTCTCTCGATCATCGTAAAACATTCCGTTCCTAGTTTCTATATCATCATACTCTATGGGGTAAGTTCCACCACCTAAAGTGCCAATATTATCGAGCATAAATTTCCCTGCACCAAACATACTCACGTGCTGTTCATCAGGTCTCTTGACAACTGTTCTGGTTATATCCCCTGTTTTTAATGTCCAGCCGTACCCTACCCAGGCAGCATGCTGTTTATGCATCATTGAGCTACTGTGTTGAATATTTATCGAATAATCATACCCCTCAAGACCTGGAAGAGAAATTAAAGGAATACCCCAGTTAAGATCTCCAGAGAAAGGTATATTATTACTGTTCCCGCCAAAAAATTCGGAAGAGTTATCAACTGTAATCCCACCCATTGTAGCGTTATCTTGAGCAAATGTTAATTCAGAAAAAAAAGGTATGAGTATAAGGAAGAGAAGAAATAATTTTTTCATGGTCGCACAAAGTTTTAACTACTAATTACTCATTAGTTAAGATTTTTTAATAAACTAATCAAGGAGTTAACAAGGCTTATTACACAACTACCAGTCAAAAAATAAAACACCTTCAAGTCTGTTTGACGTAGGAATAAGTATCCTAAAAAAAGAAACACAGCTAATGGAATCCTAGTTGAACGATTAATTTTTTTGAGTACTACTCCAATAATTGAGAGTAAGCCTAAAAAAATCATTGCTATATACGCAACCCATAAAACTTGCCAACCCAAATATAGCCCAAGCATTCCTATTAATTTTACATCTCCCCAGCCAAAAATTGTTTTCTCAAAGATTTTACTACTATAGTAGTTAACCACAATTAACACTATAAATATTACCCCTGAAGCAAGTACGTATTCCATATAAAAGTTTATAGTCAATCTAAATAACGATATTCCTAGCAATATAATAATCAGACGATTTGGAATAATTTTACTATAACAATCTATCATGGATACAAAATAAAATACCATCATAAAACTATACTCAATCCATTCAAGATTGGAATTCGGATTATTTATATAAATGAAAAGGAGGGCGCTAATTATTGAAACAAGTAAAAACAAAAAATTTAGTCTGAACGAGCTTAGCTCTTTGATATTTTCAGAAATAAGAATCGGTTTAAAGAAGCTGAAATAACTCTCACTTACACCTAATAATGTAGTTATGACTAATTTAAGTACCAATGATTAGTCAGGTATAATCTGTTCAACAATTCCATCTTGGGTTACTTGCCATTTATTGAATTTTCCATTCCCATTAAAATCAATAATTGAAGTAGCCGTTGCCACATATTCACATATTTCCGATTTTTCTATTTCGATAATATAGCGAGCTTTAACTCTTTCTGTAATCAGTTTTCCTTGTTCAAAACCAAGAGTTTCGAAATTATCTGTATAAGTATCTCTTTCTAAGTAATTTTGATTTCATAATGATCGTGTATTAATTTTAAATATAAATTCTTTTTTTGATGAATAAATAGTACGGAATCAGTAGTTATCTCTTTAACATAATTTCTTGCATTTCTTTCATCACCATTAATTCGTTCAGTTCTGTTAGAATCATAATTATATCATCCATAATTCCAAGCAAAGCTATTCGAGGTTTTTGATAAGTAGGCTCTTGGATTACCGTGGTGCGAATGCTGCCTAAATGGTTATTAATTATCTGCCGAGCCATACTCCTATCGTAGTTGGTTTTAATTGGTTTAACTGGAATAGTACTATAATCTAAAGTGTCGTTCAATAGAGAGTTGGGATATTCTAAATTTCTGCACAAGTGGACGCTTGCCTTTAGATTGTTAGGGTTATATTCAAAGAAAGCAGAGGTGAACTAGGACGCTTGATAAGTATATGGCTTAACTAGCGCATCAGTCCTCTGCTTTCTCTTGGTACCCGTTGAATCGCCTCAGATAGAATACTAGATACAAGATCTAATAAAGGCTTTAAGGAAATTCAACATCTTTTAACTCTAAAAATATACACATTATGAAACTATTTCCCTTCATTCTCGGTGTTGATGTATCAAAGCTTACCTTAGATGTGTGCTTACTTGAATCTGCCTCACACCAAATATATTGTCAAACATGTATAGATAACACGCCCAAAGGGGTTCGAAGCTTACTACGTCTTTTAAAGACCCATCATATTCAAACTCAAGATTGTATGGTGTGTTTTGAGAGTACAGGAGTATACTCCATTCCTCTGTCGGTATATTGCGAACAGAATCACTGGAATTACTGTGAGGTAGCAGCGCTAGAAATTAAAAGAGCTAGCGGTATAAAGCGGGCGAAAACGGATACTATTGACGCCAAAGATATCGCTTTTTATGCGCTACGAAATACTGATAAACTAATCTTGAGTCAGCGTGCAGAGACTACAATCCAACAACTAAAACTACTTTCAACAGAGCGCGGAAAACTCATCAAAGCGATTATGCTATTTGAATCTACGTGTGAAGACTATGATTTCTTGCCGAAAGATGTTTCTAAAGTAGTCAAGCAAACGAATCAAAGAACTCTTTGTATGCTCAAAAAGAATCTGTGTAGTATAGAGACTTCAATGAAAACCCTATTAGAGGAAAATGAGCGACTACAAAAGCAGAGCGAACTGTTACAAACGATACCTGGAATAGGCGAGGCTACGGCCCAGTATATGATTATAACAACCAAGGGATTTACGAGTTTTTCCAATAGCAGGAAATTTGCATGTTATAGTGGGATTGCCCCGTTCGAGCACAGCTCTGGAAGTAGTATTAGAGGTAAAACAAGGGTAAGTCCGTTAGCAAATAAAAAAATGAAAGCATTATTACATATGGCGAGTTTATCTGCTATAAGACATGATCCTGAATTAAGATTATATTACCAGCGTAAAAAAGCAGAAGGAAAACATAGTATGCTGGTGCTCAATAATGTGAAATTCAAACTAGTGCAACGAGCTTTTGCAGTTATAAAAAGGGAATCTCCATACGTTGTAGCCTGTACATTTGCGGCTTAACAACCGTTGACTTTGTCATAGAATGCGCTAGATTGGGAATAGAGAAAGCATTTGTTAGAGAATATTTTTACTTGATATAGAAAATTATCGGTTATTGAACTAGTTCTTTAATAACCATAAAATCCTTGGAGTGAATTTTATTATCATAAGTATGGTAACAACAAACATCAGTCCAACAGCTAAATTTTTTCCAGAATAATCTAACTTTTTATAATTGTCATTTTCTTTCTTACCTAGTATTTCATCAAAAGATACTTGCCTCTTATTAGTGAATTTTGCTGTATCTTTTTAAATATCCAAATAAGCGAAGCACCAATATATTGTAAGTAAATTGAGCCTATAAATCCATCCATATCAATATTTTTTAATAGCTTAATAATTTAGAAATATTACTGTATGCATTATTAATAAATCTATTAAATACACGATTAACCCCACCTCTAATTTGAGGATTAGCAGAAGCTAATCTTGTTCCTCTGGTAGCTGAACTAAATTGGGTAGTAATCGTCGTAGCCGTCTATGGCTCCACTTTCATTAATGGTGGTGCGAATGCTACCTAAATGGTTCTTGAATATCTGCCGAGCCATACTCCCATCGTAGTTGGTTTTAATTGCTTTAACAGATAGTACTATAATCTAAAGTGCTATTCAATGGTGAGTTGGGATATTCAAAATTTCTAATCCTAACCATTGACAATTTTGTTAAAGCTTCCAAACTAGCATTCCGCAGCGGAGTTACGGAACGAGGTTAAAAAGGGTTAGCCCCGACAAAATTGCCGAGGCTTTGGTTTAGTTTCTCACTTATTTGGTTGGATCAGCTAAGAATCAAACTTAAACCTGCCAAGTTTGTACCCTGTCCAACCCACATACACGAAATACACATAGCCATCAACTATTTCGGCATTGGTTATTCTTCGTAGAAAAAGCTTATTGGAAACTATCTCTTTAGTTTCTCGGTCAACAATTAAAAGCCTTGAATATCTAGGCGTATAGAAGAATTTTACCCCCGCATCTAAACTTACTACTCCCGTCCAGAAAAGGTTCCGGCAAATACCAGAACCTTTTTACAGTTTATGCTCAGCTTTCTTGTAAGATTTCAGCCGGAAAAATATTCGTACAATAAATAGATTCCCATAAAGAAGGTGAATACAGCAAATATAAGCTGCCTTTCTAATCCAGCGTGAGTATGGTCTTCTTTTTTACTGTACTTCTTTTTAGTCTTGTAATAATTGTATAAGACAATCGGGGTGATTATAGTACTTATAATTCCAAGTATTAATTTTTCCATCTCAATTTCTTTTGGTTCCAATGGTTCCAATGGAAATATTCACATTGTGTGAATTAAATGGTATTAAAACTCAATACCATTAGAGAGATTCCTACTATTAACATAACAATACCGCCATATAATAAGCTTATTGTACCCCCATCAATTTGATCTCTTCTTTCTGGATAAAATTTTTTCTTTGTATAAATGAACTGAGCTAAACATAAAATTGATACGATGACTAGACCTAAACCGATATAAAAATTCTCAGTCTTCATAATTTCACCAAACCTATTGATTATTAAATATCGTCTCTGAGAAGCCAAGCCCAAAAGTTGCAACACCTCTTTCAAAATCATCAAGCATTGTTGCAGTTTTAATAGCAGAGTACCCTGGATTAAAACCTCCAATCCCAATAGCTAATTTTAAACTTCCAGTCTTTATATCACCACTCAAATAACTTTCGCTCGCACTTATAGCACTGGATATTGTTCCAGCTTTTGTTCCCAGATTAAATAAGCTGGCTGCTGAGCGGCTGCCGAGAGCAAAACCAACACCTGCTGAACCTACACCTAAGGTACTAATTCCAGCCGCTCCCATTGCCCCTATTTTAGTCATGGTTATTAAAGTGCTTTTTTGTCCCATCGCCATCCGGGCATTAAAAATACCCTGTTTAACTTCCATGCGTTCCGCCCGGTTAAAATTACCCAGCCAGTTATCATCGCTTATGGCCCAGCTGTTTTCCATAAAATAGTTGGTATAGCTATCGTAAATATTTGAGGCGCCATCTTCCCAGGCACTTACATCAGTTGCGCCTGCCGCTTCTCCATCCACATACAACATATCATGTTCATCATCCGTCCTGATAATGCTATACTCATTCGTCTCGCTATTAAGATAAATATCATCCATAGGAGCCATCCCGGTCGGATCGGTAAACCGGAGCGGATTGTTGTTCCCGTAGGCGTAGGGCGAGATATTTGGGAACTGATCGGACAGCGGATCAATCTGTCCAAAACGTGGAACCACAGGATCGTAAAAGCGGGCGTTGGCGTGATACAAGTTTAGTCCGGCCTCGTCATCAAGTTCATACCCGGTGAATTTCACATCATCATTTGGGTTTCCGGAGTTGCTGCTCCTGCCAGGCATGACCAGCCCGAACGGGTAGTAGTCGTCGTAGCCGTCTATGGCTCCGTTTTGGTTTACCGTGGTGCGAATGCTACCTAAATGGTCTTTAAGGTAATATCTTCTTTCGGTGATGCCTTGACTTAACCGCCTTTCAACTACTCCTACCATCTCTCCCGAGGGCGTAGTGATGGGAAAATTGTAGTTGTAGTTTGTATCAAACCAAGTAATAACTTCTCCGTTTGCTCCCCGCACATAGAAAGTGGTGTTACCTCCTCCACTCACACTCTTTTTCACTCGGTGGCCACTCGCATCGTACGCATACGTGAGCGTTTTCGAGCCCGCTATCATTTGTGAAGGTAAGTTGCGCCAGTCATAGTCTACCCAGCTAAAGCCTTGCAATTCATTTTTAGTCATATTGCCACTAGCGTCGTACGAAACCTGCAAGCCCCCATGATTGGTAGAAGTACCTCCTACATTTTCAACATGATTAACAGAATCTATTTTGTTCGAATTACTCACAAATTGAATATCATAGTCATTATAATTCATTCCACTGTACATATCATAATTATAACCATAACCATCCGTATGACGAAATATATTTGCTATATTTCCATTCTTGTCATACGTCATATTTACATCAAAGGCACAGGGAAAGCCAGAACAATAGGACTGATCTCCATTTAAGGCAGATGTTAAACGATTTGCTGTGTCGTAGGTGTAGTCATACGTTGCCAAATTGGTATCTTTCTTAGGCTGTCGCCATTTCTGTTGAGAAATATTTCCATTTAAATTATAATCTAGCAACATCGCAAACTTATCACTTCCTATACTATTAATATCGTTTATTTTTTCTAACCAGCCTTTTATAGTATACGAATAATCTACGGTTTGTATGTTCGTATTGCCCAAGGTCATCTGCCCGACTTGCCCATCTGCAAGGTAGCTAACATACTCAGCGTCTTTAATCCACGTACTTCCATTGGTAGTCGTTTCTACGGTGCTCAACCTACCCAGCACATCGTAATTGTAGCGCCAGCGGAAGCTGGTCCCTAAATCCACTTCTTGGTAATCCACTCGAGTAACCCTACCCAATTCATCATAATTGTAATCAAGTACATGTTCGTTATAATTTCCTGGTATTTGTTGCCATAATTTTGACACTAAGCCTAACTTATTGTATGAATAATAAGCGTTTCCCCATTGGCTTGCTGTACTTAAGTCACGATAACTCACTTTACTTATCCTTCCTTTCTGGTTTTGAGCTCCCCAATATTTTTGATCTCCATCGTAATAATAGTTAATATTGGCCGTATGCCCAGAAGTGGGGAAAGTATCCACATCTGGGTTAGCACTATCAAAGTCGGTTCCTCCGCTATATGCTCCAATTTCTATAGGGCGGTTTA